>Ga0157364_1008611_pt1 | contig 10569 bp, 3 predicted proteins | sample AttsexASBM2_FD_111476 | JGI IMG/M metagenome (GOLD analysis project Ga0157364, IMG submission 111476) | Fungus gardens microbial communities from leaf cutter ant in Ribeirão Preto, State of São Paulo, Brazil - Atta sexdens ASBM2 | ecosystem: Host-associated > Fungi > Mycelium > Unclassified ... | reverse complement strand
TGTTTTTTTTCTATATAATTTTTGATACAATATTTTTTTATTTTTTATATATATATATATATATATATATATATGTCTCGATAAAAAAATCGATTTCCAACTGACATTAAATATAAAATAATATAATACAAAATATATGAATAATAGAATAGAAAAATAATATATCCATAATAATAGATATATGTTTACTAAAATATGTGAAGTTTGCTAATATTATTATTTTCGTATATCTTGTCGGAATCGAGAATTAAAATTTTGCATATCTTGTATTTTCTAAATAAAATCACACAGGAGATGCGGAATTATCTCCGGATTAGCGTGAATCTTCTGGCAAACCTGATCCTTTTCGTCAAAGGAGCCCTCATGATTCCTCCTGCGAGCTCAACGAGCGACAGTGCGGAAACGGAAACCAGAAACTGGGAAACCCGAAGCATCGTGCCGCGTGAACGAGCTCGATTTAAATATTAAAAGGAGGAGGATGGACCGTGATATCTCGATGGCCGCCAAGAGGATAGACGATAGGTCGAACAAGGGATGGTAGAAAGGACGAAGAGAACGCCGACAACGAGGACGATTTATATTCGTGGTATCGCTCCGTTCGTTAACGAGCACCATATCGCAACGCAGCCACGCCGGGTGCATTATTAACAAAGCATGAAAATTTAGACGCGCGATTTACAGGCCCGACCTGAAACACGTTTGTGCGAACGAGAATTCATACGCGACATGGCGATACATATTCTCATCGATTTTACTGTGGATTTAGTATTATTTAGTATTTATTCCTGCATGAATCACTTGAAGAGTGAAATCTTCATGAAAAACGAGAAGAATTAATACAATTTCGTAGTAAAACTACTTTTATGATCAAAATATATATAAATGCAAAAAGCTCGAATCAATCATGAGATGAAATTAACATTCGTACACTTATTCGTATATTAAATTTATTCGATTCAAATGTCAAATTATATTCAATTTGGACTATTTGTAATTTATAGATCACCACTGTTTCTACTAAATGTACCATTAATTTAACTAAAACAATGAAGTTATACAATTTAACTCAAGAAAATTAAATTTGACTCAAATTTAAATTACTGAACTTTACTTTGAAACTATAACTACAGAAATGAATTGATTTACATTTTGACACATATCGAAGTTAAAAATATCAAAGTGTTATTTAATTCAAAAGATTGAGTTTCTGATTATTATGTTTCTAACGATATATATATACTATTAAGAAAAAACAGTCTTTTTCTTTGCACATTTAATTTCTATATTTTTTTAACTTAAATGTATTTTATTCCGTGTTATATTCGCGTAGCACGTAAATATTTCAAAGAATTAAGTCCAGCAATATTAAAATAATTTCGTGTAAAAATGTTAAAACGTTATGATATCATTTTCTTTTTCACTTTGTGCGACTTTATTTCCCCTTGCGCTGGCGGAAGACAATACCCTATGAAACTCTACGACCGCCGGAAAATTACCTCACATTAATATCGTGGATTATGTGGCAAACGACGGTTCGAACTGCCGTCATTTGATAAAAACTTCTAATGAACGGGACGATATCGCTGGAAGCAATTAATAATTGCCATCGCCCGAGAAGATCGCTCATTTCTCACGTGTAAGCCCGGAATCTTAGAGTTATAAACTTCAATTAACGCTCTCAATATCGAATCTTCATTTACCAGAAGAAGAATTCTACTTCACAAACTGTTTCTCAATTCATATATGAAATACTAATTTAGAAAAAGAGAGAGACAGAGCCTTATAAAGGATCTCAAGGCACACAAAAAAAATTTTTTTTAATATTTATTTTATTTTTAGGTAGATACAGATCTAAAAATAATTTTTTTTGTTGAATCAAAGTATGTAGTAAACTTAAACAAAAAGTTTTGACATTTTAGCAATCAACTTGAGTGCCCTGCATTAATTATTTTGATAACCTAACAAAAATATTTTCAGATCTACATCTAACTAAATATTTAGATGCTTCCGTAAAACCGTTCTTTCTGTGTACAATTTCTTCATCGGACAATTAGAGATATTATCACCCATTTTAGGATCCACAAACAGATTAATGTAACGCAATTAAACTGCCTTTATTCAGCACGCTAATCTCCAAATTTTTCAAACTCGCACCGCGAATTCGCTCCACGAGGCCTTTTTAATCTCGACTTTTATGTCTCGCGGCTCACGTACGCTATTTAGGCTGAATTATTAGCTGTAATCGTTACCGCGTTTCAGGGTGCTCGCTGCCACTCGCGTTTACGATCAATAAAATGCGAAAGACGATGTTTCGAATCCGAGTAAAGAGACCAACCCGAGAATAAGTGTGACGAACGAACTCGCCAGTCCGGAAACACACTCCGAATGGATACATAGCCGACTCTTTTATGAAGGACAGTATTCGCGCGTGAGTGATTCGTTTCGATTCTTGGTACAACGTGCTGAATTTACAACCCATAACTAGAAGCTCTTTACGGATGATCGGTATCAATATTCATCTTGCGGTGCGCAGAGACAAATTCTCAACAAAGAGGGTTTATTCCTGACGTTTTTTTCTGATTTTGCACTTCGATGTTACGCCGATAACTGATATTATCCTTCAATAAATTGAAAGGCGAGTTTTGTACATCCCCGTGCAGTTTTATTAAACGCTCGTATCCGGAAATTGATCCGCATATAAGATTCATCTCGATGTCAGTACGTGCAGTATGTATTACGGGACGGAAATTGTAGCAATGAAATTTGAAACAAAGCTGAACGACAGCAACAAATTGTATTCATTACTTCTGCGTGTATATATAATCTAGAAATGATGGCAGACAAATATTTAATACAATAATATCACAAAGTTTTACATAAATTTTACTCAAATTGATTAACAGAATAATAACTGTTGAATTAGGAAGATCAAAAGAATATTTTCAGTCTCTAAAGGATCCTGGCAATCAATTTTGCATATGTACAAATATACAATCTAATTAAAGATTTTTAAAAAATAGCCTAAAAGAAAGCTACTGTAGAATTTTAATGAATGTATTTCACAGGCGAACTTACATCTCTTTTCCCTTGGGTTATACTGTCACGTTTAGTTCAACATACACAATCTTTTAGAGTTTCCTGCCACGTTCGTACAACTCCTCTTTTTTTTTATTTTACTATTTTTACGTTACGAGTAACTTTCTTTTGCTCAAGTGTGAGGAAACCTCGTCTTAACTTTTCGGGAGCGCGAAACGGACGAACAGTTTTTCAGTCCAATAAAATTAGTATCATTACATTTTAAATAATATTTTGTACTAAATTATGTGTGAATTTTCATACAAGAATGAGTGGGGGGAAGTGCAAACACTTTAATGGAGAAGTTTAATTTAAAGCCGATAATTATTTATTAATTATACAAGTCTTCATTCAAAAGATATAGCTATTTGGCTTTAAACTACAATAATTAACATTCATGTATTATCAATGTAACCTATAATTTTAAACAAATCTCCGTTTAGAATTATCATGCAGGCACCGAGTGAGTCTTGGTTATTTGTTTAAAATAATAATTTACATTGAATATAAATGTTAATTATATTGTAGTTTAGAGCGAAATAATTATTGAATAAAGACTTCTATAATTAATAAATAATTGTCAGTTTTATTTAACCTTTCCCTTAGTTATTCGCAATAGTTACATTTTTTCCTTACATCAAAAACAATAGAAATGTAATGGTATTTATCTTGAACATCATGTGCCTTTTTATGTCACATGTTATATTGTGGCACTGATTGTATGTCAGATTATCGCTAAGTGTGAGAAATGAGAGAAGGCCACTACTCTAATATACTACAATAGTATTGTTCACGTTTAATATCGTTCCCGTGTTCCCAGTTCCTCCTCTCTTCTAACGCGATCAATAAATATTCTTTTCAAATCAATGAAGAGAAAAATAAACTTATTTTCGGTTAAAGCGGATCTTAGCTTAAATATTTCAAAATAAAATATCTAATTTTTTCAAATATTGCCATTTCTCTGGAAATATGTATAATATATAAATTCAACATCGAAATATTTAAGCACTAACATCTTTTTTGATAATAGAATTTCTCTTACTTAATTGGATTTATTCTCCGTCCGTCTAATTTAAAATTATAATTATTATTGCAATTTTTCTTTTTAATTCGAATCTCTTTAAAAGTAGAAAAAATAAATTCTTATATTTAGATAATCTGTTTTAAAAGAAATCGTGTTAAAAAGAGAAAAGTTATGATATACTCGGAAAAAATATTTACTATTGTAAGAAAATCTATGTTGCTTTCGAGATTTCTATGGGAGAAATAACAGACGTCAAATATTATTTAATGCTAGCAAGAGTCTTTCTTTCTCGTCTGCGCCAGATCGAAGGACAATTCTACGAAAGACATCGTGAAAACGTCGAAGTGTCCCATTGTTGGACGAAGTCGTATCGCTGTCGTCACGAGATGATACGGTCGAAGAAGAGCACGATAAAGAAACACCGGAACCGGACGTCGCGTCAACAAAGAAACGAGAACGGTAGAAGATCCCGACGAGTGAAGTGCCATCGAAGAATTCATGGGCGATCTCAAGAAAGCCTCGAGATCCGAGCCTAGCGTTCAATAACCATCTCTCCCGACACACTTACGGAGAGTACAATTTCTTCAGGATATATGAGAGTGTTTACTCACCCTAAACTCCCCGCCGCAGCCATCATCCAGTTCCAAAAGGTATCCTTCGATGGCGGGGCCTCTCTGTCCAGCGCAGCCCATAATTCCGTGGCCAGGAGGCGGCTGCCAGGCAACGGTGACACTGTTGTTCTCGGCGCTACACTCTTCGGGGATTAGTAAAGGAGCTCCGGGTGCTGGAAATGCGTAATTGAAACGGTTTAACAGCGCTCCGCGTTATTGCAATCGTCAGCGTTGCGTGGAAACGCGGCAGTAAAGTAATGAGCTAGATTTAATGTCTTTCAGGTGTGCGTGACTTTAAGCCCAAGGGTGTTTGAAGTCAATTCCAACGATAATCGCAATAATATTCGCGATAATTTGAGTTATTATATTAAATTGAGTTATTATATATATATATATATATATATATATATATATATATACATATTAAAGTTATTATATTAATTATGATATTTAATACATGAACTCTCTAAATTTTTTGAAGTGGAATCTCATTCTATAGAATAAAAATTGAGTCAATCTTGAAAAAGAATGGATCAATTTTCAATCTTTACAAATGAGAGAGGTTTCACTGTTTACAGTGAGATCTAAAAGTTTTAGAGAGAAAATTAACGAAAATTTCAATCCTTTGATTAACTTGAAATAAAACCCTTCGTTTGTTAATGTAACGAACTCCATTTACGTGATGGAAAAATAGATAGGGTTGCTTTGAAGTTTCGTAAAAATAAAATTATAAGCAGACTATAAATCAGTTGTTGTACTTGCTTAAGGACGGAAGCTTCCAATACTGAAATTTTCTACTTCGGTAAAACTTTGTACACACTTAAGAAGTTTCTCGAGTAAGTAACTAAACATTTCGTATTTTCGTAAGGATTGAGGTAAAGGCATTTAACTTTGGAGATTTTGAGCCAACGAAGTTTGCTTGTAAATCATTTTACAAACGAATAAGTTTATAAATAAGTAGAAAGTTGCAAATACAAATAGATTAAAATGTAATCAATAAAAAAAAAGAAAAATTCCTGATAAAATTATATAATGCGCACATCATGTTTATAGATGTATGTGTAATAATGCATCTTTATACAAGTAATAAACTTATACATACTCTTCAAAAGATTGAAAATTTAACTAGTCTTGGAAAAATATCTAATGAAAATATTTTTACTTTTAAATAAGAATAGCAGATTTTCACTCTTTAGGAATAAGATTTTATTCTTTTGGAGTGAAAATCACTCTAGGAGAAGTCTATTCCAAAAAAAGAAGATATTATCCTTCCTGGAGTGAATCTCACTCCAAAATAATAAAATCTTACTTTAAAAGAATAAAAATCTGCCACTTTTGTTCAAGAATGAAAAGTTTCACCCTTTTTTTCAAGACTGATTCAATTTTTACTCCAAAAGATTTTAGACAAAATTTAAACAGTACATATAAAATCATAAATTAAAAATACTATGAAGAAAATAAAACAGATTCACAAATAGACGATTTCATTTGAGTAAGTTTTAATTACCGCTAGTCGAGACTTCGACTACAATATGATTTGAAACTGCGCTGGGTATTTGGTTACAATCCGATTTGCTTCGAAGCTGGCTTGCGTGATGACCTTCGGTGGCAATAATTTTACGATTTAAACAGGCTTCCGACTGCCGAATTTGTCGCGAGTTTCCTAACGACGGACCAAACTTGGTTGTTGCCGCAGCGACCGCAATTGTATTCAATTCTGACTGTCTAAGGTACAAGTTAAAGCCGCGGAAATTACTGTGCGCTATTCAGATTTCTGTCCCACAGAAATATACTGAGCTGTCAATGCAGAGCACCATATCTTAATTTGCCAAGTCGAATGGAAAATACGTATAACTTTCTCAACAAAACGCTAAAATCAAACTGATCATGTTGGAACCTAAAATAAAATTAACAGCTAATATTAATTTCTTTTGGAGCTGCAATATTCTATATAAAATTCTAGTAATTCATTTAACTCTGTAATTTGAGTTATTTTGGCACACGCGAAATTTCACACGCGAAGTTATACATTTTTAAATAAATTTCCATTTTTCCTCATTTTGGCTCAAATATCAATTTTATTAAATAAACATTTGGAACACAATAAAAAGGAAATAAATGTTCTCTAAATAGTCAAGCTGGATTTTTAATTATTAAATAATTCAATATAAATTTATTTACTACATATTCTGCAAATTGCATGTCGAATTTAATTTTCAGTTTTGAAACGCAATTCTAACAGAACTAGGGTAGTAATATTACAAATTAAATTGACAAATTATTTAATAATTGTAGGGACCGACGAAAAAATTAACGAAGCTTGAAATTTGAAAACTCAGGAGTCCTCGTTTTCAGTCCTACTATTCAGTGTATGCTACGCCAATGGCGCTCCTCTGTTGTCATACTTATTCGGGTCGTCTATATATACTTTTAAATGACCTTACGGTTCTCTTTATTTTCCTACAATATTGATGCTCATAAGCACGTTAGAAAGATTTTAATAATTTGATGCTGGTAGCATTTCTTTCAAAGATCTTAATAACAAAAACACTACTTGATAATGTAATAGAGATGTCGAAAAGTAAAAGTCCCGAATTTGTCTATTTTTTGAAAGTCTAGAAACAGTAAAAAGAAACTTAAGCTGGACAAAAAAGACCCAGATTGCACAGAAGGGAATTAAAAAAAAAAAAGAATATTTCAAATGTCCAAACATCTTTCGTTTAAAATGAGGCATTGCATTAAAATGTTAAGGCACGTAGATACATATGTTTCCTCTCTTATGGGAAATTACATTAATTTATTTGATAGATGTAGAAATTCGCGCTCGTTGCTTTTACCGTGAAAGAACGATCGGTCAGAATGATACTGATCACTTTGGACCGGGCGTTCATTACGGATCATGTAAATGTTAGGAATCTATTTTCAAGAGCGTTAACACGCGCTGTAGACGTTGATGCTTCTGTATGCAATTATCTGACTTGCAGTGAAAGTCTACCGCGTTGCGATGCAGATCGTCGATTAACTTGTTGGCATGCTAATAAACCAAAAGCATTTCCTCTTAGTTCGCGCTGCCCACTGACAGCGTGCGGTTTCGCGCAAATTTATCTCTCGAAAACGCTGTTGACCGTCGACTTCCTGTCCGTTTCGGTCGTCGATTCCGGATGCGCCGGCAGCATAATCCGATCGGACGGTCGCCACCGCGATCGAGGAGTAAACACGCGCCAAAAAGGCGAAAGATAGGAAAGGCCAAGGCACGGCAAATACGTCACGATGTGCAGTCGGATAAAAAGAGACGTGTCCTGAAAGTTTACCGTACTGTTTTTTGCCATGTCGGTAGATACTGTTGAATCACAAAAACCGCGATCAAGCTTTTTGACAAAATTATTTTATACGGATCGTCTCATCCGTATCGTATTACTTTTTTTTTTAATGATAATAGATGCGTTCGGCAAACGAAACAGTTCAGTGAGCACTTAAGCCAGAAATACATAGAAAAATGTAAGGCAGTGAAACGTAAGCAAATCGATCAATCACGATAAAGAACTATTTTCTTTATATTACGATCTTTACTGTGATTGGCCAATTCGTTTTACTATTTAATCCTATTGTCTTACGTCTTTTAATATGTTTCTAGCTTTAGTGATAATTTATTTTCATACGTCTGTTGAATGCAACTAATTTCTTTGAACAATTCAAGATCGATTTTTACTTTACACTCTTTTGCAGTATATTTACAATTAGAACCTACAATTAGAATCTATCAATAGGAATCACATTGCTCAATTTCGATTGTAAATCAAATTATAAATCAGAAAGAAAATTTGTTTTCTATAAAAAATAAAAAGATAAACGAGTCGGTGAGATCGAGTGATTGGAATCGTGATAACAGCGTATAGAAATATATTTTTTGCAGGACGAAAAGAGAAACTTCAATGGCGTCCCATACATTCATACAGATGAAAAAGTATTCTCTTCCATAATTTTCTGGAATAAAAGCCGTGGAAGCTACGATTTCACACAAAACTAATCACCTTTCCGATTTCGGACGAAATTGACTCGTGAATTCAATGATGTACGAAACATAATACGCTTTTTCAATATATATGATGTAGGAAAAAATCGCATTTTTCTGTACAAAAGAGATATAATCTTTTATACAGGAAAATATCATTTCACGCAGGAGATTAAAAAATGCAATTTTTATATGCAACTAGGAAGATTTAAACAAACGTACCACAATACATGAAAAGAAATAAAAAATGATCCATGATGCGTCAACACGAGATTCAATTTTATTTCCAAACATTGAATGTTTTGTTATATCGTGACGCGAAAAGACTGTAATAGGAAAAGGATTAAACAGCACATTGTGTTGTACACTTATAGTTTAAATTTGAATTTGAGAAATTACTTATAATTGATGGAGAACGAGGCGTATATCACAAAATTTATTAACTCTATTTTATATGTATAAACAGACGCAGAACACTAAGAATAATGATGTTCTACCTTCTTGCGGCGTCAAGGAAGACTTAACATGTGTATGTATAATTAACTGGCTTCATGCCTGACATGCGAATCGTCACGGAGAGTTCAGCATATCCTTGGAGAGAACCGTTCCGCTCTACAGCACGAGAACTCTAAGGTCCCTGTGGTATTCGCATTATGAAATTAGGCTAATGGCACCAGCGTTACATAACTATGTTCAACGTCAAACCGCCAGAGCTTTAATGCAAATTAAGATCATCTTGAGAAACATTTATCATTTTATATTTTCATTTCCAGTTAAATGGCAAACAAAAAGGAAACATTACTTTTCATTTGAACACGTCGAACAAGTAGGAAGTTAAATAATGATGTTCGTGCATTTAACTCTGAAATAATCATCTGATTTTTTTCTATATGTACAGTTATCTGGAATATTTTTACACTTCTAATTTATTATTCAAGAACGAATTATGTCACAAATTTAATTACAATTTTCTGAAAAACGTAAATAGAAATCAAGTAAGTATTAAAATAAATAAGCATAAATTAAGTAGCTTATTATTTATAAAAAAATAAAGATTTTAATTATAATATAATTAATTAATCTGCTTTTCTCTTGCGGGTTTTCGATAGAACTTATTTATTTAAAATTTGTTTAAAGAATTATTTAGAATTACTTTATGATTTGTAAAGAATAATCATTAAAAAAAAAAAGAAAGAAGATATATTAAATAATATCCATACAAAACAGTATTTTACAATTCATATTTTTCCGTCGCTGTGTAAAAATATTCCCATGTGGCTATTCCCAGGTTAAACATCTCGCTACAATTCGAGAGCTTAATAAAGCTAATAGCTTTTCTAGTTAAAATGCAAAAAATTTGCAGATAAAAAGAATTATTAAAATTAGGATGTAAGAATTTGAAGTGTAATTTTCGGGACGGTGGGATCGTATAATTTGCGTGACGTGTGACATGGTGAAAATCGAAGAGAGAAAAGTCGTTTATGTCAAATAGGAAAAGAGCAACGCGGCGTAGAATAAACTCTCTTCCGGTTACACCGCTTATCGCGATCCAAAAACTCGTGTAATCCGACATGGAACCTCGATGGAGCCGTCCACTCGGTAAACTCCGTTGCACCACGCTCCGTCGCTCTATGACGTCGACATTACAATCGATTATCCCGGATTTCGTCGGATTTTATATCGGCGCTATCAAACGTGTGAATCCATAATCTCTAGATATTATAGCCAGCGTGGATAATTTCTTTTGATATTATCTCTAATGACGAACATATAAGAAACTAATACATTCTAACAGTAAAGATTAATTAAAAGTATTATTGCTAATGTTTAATTAACTACTCGCTACT
>Ga0157364_1008610_pt1 | contig 10570 bp, 7 predicted proteins | sample AttsexASBM2_FD_111476 | JGI IMG/M metagenome (GOLD analysis project Ga0157364, IMG submission 111476) | Fungus gardens microbial communities from leaf cutter ant in Ribeirão Preto, State of São Paulo, Brazil - Atta sexdens ASBM2 | ecosystem: Host-associated > Fungi > Mycelium > Unclassified ... | reverse complement strand
GTCTGGGGGAAATAAATGTTAACGATCGTTACTGTTGGCGGCGCAGGATTCGAGGGTCGACGGGAGACCGTTTGAAAGAGATACGTTGCGTTGCAAATAAATTTTCGCGATGAGCCGATGTGAAGTGTGCAAGTTGTGAAAACGATTGATGTCAATTGAGTGATACGACGAAAGTGTCGCAGATTGCAGGGCCGGTTCAACCGGCAACATCATGTTTCGTTCGAAGAAAGACGTTGATCGCCATGTGCAGAATGTGTTTTGCAAGTTGCGAAACGAGAACGAGGTAAGGTTACCGTTGCATTCGAAAATTCTCTTTTTTCCTCCCGACATTCACAGCTTCATGGTTTTCTTGTCTCTATTTGCAAATTGTAATCAATATTAATACCAATGAGAATAGGAGAATACTTTCGATATGTTTCGATACACCAAGCAACGACTGCTCAGCCGCCCAAATATTCTAGTTTACACTGAGCACTTAATAGTAGTACCTTCTATTAAATTATTTTAATTTCGGCACTACAGTTAAAGAATATGGTGTACTAACCTATAGTACGCCATATGTATCTAGATTATTAAAATATCCATATCATATGTACATTTACACATGCATTGCCGTAATTAAAAACTTAATGGAAAGTTATTAGTTAATACGCGTATTAAATGCTCGATGTAAATAAGATCAATGTCAGCGGACGGAAATCTTCGAGTGATTCCAGACGAGAGCGCAATGTATTTACCAATCATGGCGAATTTTCGCGGGAAACTATTCTTGTACTATCGATATCTTAACGAAATTTTTTCTTTGAATTCTTATAATTTTTCATAATTTTTTAATTAAAATTTCAGAATTTCCGTTTTTTATATGACTGTAACTTTTTAGAAAATTTTAGAATACTTGTCAAAATGCTGATTAAGTGTATACGTACATCTTTTCTAGAATTCTTTATTTAATTTTGAAAATTCTAGATTTCTCTATAATTTCCGAAAAAAAACTTATAGAATCTGAACAAGTCTAAGATATTTTTCAAAAAACTTCACAACAGTAAAATGAATGTAAACGAACATGAATGTATGAAAATATATTAATTATAACATAATAAAGTATTAAATGTAACATAATATTAAATGATGAGTATATTTTTTGATGTATTTTAAATTAACAATATCATATTGAAATATCTTTAAAAATATTGATATGTAATTAATATCAAAATATGAAAATTTTTTCTGCAGGATATAATGAATTCAGATATTTTATTCAGTTGACTGCAGTCGTTATTCATTCACGTTTATATGATATGATTGTTAGATGCAACTCGTCCTCTAGATGTTTGCTTTAATATTTTACATAGCATCCTTAATTGGATTTAATATATTTTCATATACAAGTAATCTAAACTAGCCAATCACAGTTCCATTCTTCTAAGGAACAATTATAATTGGCCAATTTCATAACTATGGACGTTATTACCCGTATGCCATGTAAATGTAATCAATAATTGCCATTTTTTAAACTAAATTTTTGTTGCAAAAAAATTATAATATACATTTCGAAATATATTCGGAGTATATATATCTAATATAAATTTGTCTTATTTTCTACCAATTTATTTAATGTAAGTGGAATAAAGATATAAAAAATTATACTTAACAAAGTATTTAATTTATTAATAATTTTGATCATCTTTCTAATAATCTTTATATAATAGGATTATATGGGATCATCTAGATTACCTGTATATATAAAAATATATTAATTGTAACGTAATTTAGTATTAAATGATGAGTATACATTTTTAAATGTATTTTAAATTAAGGATATCATAAACATGTTTATATTTTGTACTTGAGTTTGGATTTTGAATAGAATCTAATATTCGTTGGTATCTGATTCTTGTTACAGAAAAATCTTCGTTGTTACAATGTTGCCAAACTGTATTATCAAGTAGGTGATTATGAGTCCACAAAAAGATATGTATTTAATTACTTAGAGATACGAGATAATTCTGCCAGTGCACATAAGTTATTGGGTCAAGCTTATGAAGCACTTGGCCAAAAGGAAGCAGCTTTTAATGAGTATAAAATTTCTCTTGAACTCGAAGGGAGACAAGATGATCTGGTCTTGAAAAGTAAGAAGTTGACACTTTTATATTTATCTTTTATTGTCCTTTCAATACTTTATATCAGTGTAACATTTAAATTTTCTTTTTTTTTGCTAAATTTGCTTTTTTTTAGTATGCGAATTATTGGTTGACATGGACATAGGAATGGATGTTACTAAACTGAAGTATTGGATAGAGAGAGCTGATAAACTATTTCCACATAATCCAATAATTTTTCAATTAAAAGAAAAACTTTTGACTATAGAAAAACCAAACAACAGCAGTGAGGATCTTGAGGCACTTATTGCATGTAAGTAATTATTATTATGAAATAGAATAATTAAAGAACGGAGAATTAACAGATGAAATTTTTTCTAGCTGAATTGGCCGCAAGACCGACTGATGTACAACTTCGTATCAAATTGTTAAATTATTACATGTCGGAGCATAGATTGGATAAAGCTTATGAACATGCCATCAGTGTAGAGGCCACTGTCCCTCATAAGGACAACGTTGTGTGGTATCAGCTGCTGTATGAATTATTAACAAAATATAAAGAGACTAAATCTTTTGACTGGTCTTTTTGGTTGTTCTATATATCTGTATCTGATAAATATGTGGGACTATGTCTTAAGGAGCAAGGAGGTCAAACAAAGAAAAGCATTCAAGAGGCAGCTCAGGCAGTATTTAAGTAAGTATATCAATATGTTTATAAACTAAATTGTATTTTATAATGTGGCAATAGATGAAACAGTGATAAAACTGTAGCTCTTCGGATAATATCTGTAGAATATACCTTACATATTTTAGAAATAAAGTAATTGTGTTTATCTGTTTCATATGTTTATTGTTATAATATATTTATGAAACAAATATGATATGATACAGTTTTGACCAAAATCTGAACGAGATGAAGTCAAAAAATTTTTCTAAACAACACACTTTTACGGAGCACTTGTTTACGCACATGTGGGGCCAGTTGCACTTCTACTTGGCGTGTTTGCTATTACGCAAAACGAAACGCGAGCAAGGCAGTTGGAATGAAGCAGGAAGACTGTGCTCACCGCTGTTATTAACTGCATTACACGTGGCCCCATTGGAAAACCGTATACGCATACAATTAGAGGATGAATTTAAGAATCAATTCAATATGTGGGCAATGGAGGCAGCATATCGATGTTGCCAAGCTGGTACGTGAGATGAATTATCTTGTAACGGGATATTTATTAAGAGAAACATGGAAAATATGGAATTCAGCAGACCTTTTTTTATTCTTAAGATTTTTGTATCGCAAACATTATTTAAAAATGATTTCTTAAGATTTGTTTGAAACTTTTATTATTTGAAGATAATATTCTCTATAAATACGCATAATTTTGAGGGGATAATATCCCCAAACAAATATTAATTATAAAGCTTTAGAAAAATTGCAATTTTCCTAAGGCTTTATAATTAGTATTTGCCTTGTTGTCTTGGTTATCCTCAATTTTTTTCGGTTTGAGTGATTCGTATATTTATCGTATATTTATCTATAGTCGCTTAGATTTTGAACAAATTTTTAAATACCGCTTTTTGTGCTATTAATATAATTATAATTGAATATATACTATAAATATAATTGAATATATATTATAATTGAATATTAATATAATATATAATTGAAAATATACTGTCGCTCCTTGTATAGCATATGTTAAAAGTACTAACTTCAAATGCAATTATCTTTTGAACATGCTTGGTTACTTCCTCAAAATTATGCATATGTACAGAGAATATCATTATCTTCAAATATCATTACCTTCAAATAGTAAAAGTTTTAAACAGGTCTTAAAAAAAGTGATTTTGCGAGTAAATCATCTTAAAAGCAGTGATATTCATAGAATTTTATTGATATTTATTTAGAAAGAATCTTATTTTTAAATTTAAATTTTATTTTTTTTGGAAAACTTTTTTATTTGTTCTTAATAATGTAAAATGCCCATTAGCAGTAAGAATGGCATCCATGTGTATTTATATAAATTCTTATGTTTATGCGTTTTTATTAAAAAAAAATCAGGGTGGTGAAGATTATTTATACACGCTCACCTATAATGCATAATAACTCTCTATATATATCGGTTATTGCGAGGAATATTGCTGAGGTCTCGATAGTCTAAAGACTTAAGACGCTCGCACAGAATGCAAGAAATCCGGATTTGATTCCCGGCCGAAACAATATTTTTTGCAATAAGTTTATTACAGTTTTTTAAGATTAAATTTGGGAAATTTGGGGGGATTATTAATATTTCAGATTGATTGCGTTGAAAGTCCGACAATCATATCGATACGCAATTATAATTTCTGAAATTAATTAATCTTAAAAAACTGTAATAAACTTATTGAAAAAATATTGTTTCGGCCGGGAATCAAATCCGGATTTCTTGCATTCCGTTCGAGCGTCTTAAGTCTTTAGACTATCGAGACCTCAGCAATATTCCTCGCAATAACCGATATATATAGAGAGTTATTATGCATTATAGGTGAGCGTGTATAAATAATCTTCATATGACTTTTAAGCAATTATTTAAATGAATATATATAATAGTTCAACATCTTAACGTTCAGACCGTAGTGGCGCTTCGTATTTAAAGTATATACGTATTTAAAGTACTATATTGTAATTAAATTAATTTTCATTAAATACTTTTCGAATTATAAGACTTGCAAGTTATAATATCGCCGGCATTTGTATAATCCAAAGTGCCCGATTGATGGCTAAAATCTATTGAATGTTGTTCAGAATCATGATCTAAGTAACATTTATCAGGATCAAGGTCATTGGAGATTGAATCTCTTATTTTTATTTTTATGTAGAAATGTAATTTTTAATGCAAAAATGAAATTGGCCGTTCGGAATTGATCGGACATTTTGGATAATGCAAATGTCGGTGATGCTGTAATTTGCAAGTCTTATAACTCGAAAAATATTTAATGAAAGTTAACTTAATTATAATGTTTTGGAAAGCTCTCGAAATGATCTACAAAAATGTGCAATAAAAAGTAGGAGGTTCCATTTGAAAAATTGAAGGTAACTTTCATGTGACCGTCAAACAACTATTCAAGGTCAAACTAATGACACCATCTTATCCCCCTCAAGCTATACAATTGTTTGTAACATTTTTTTTCTAAGATCAAAAATAAAAAATTCAACATAAATAAAGAGTTAGTGAGCCCCAAGCTGATTGTTCTTGCTTATAATATTATTTAATGTGCAAAATAAAAATTATTAAGTATAAACATTTCAACTTTTTACGTCATCCTCAATGTACTATTTATAACGTACAAAAATTAAAAATAAAAATAATCGAAAACCCGCATTACATGTACTTATAATATAACAAAGATTTTATGCGCATGCAAGTTTAATTATCTTACTTCCATTAAGATAGTGTAACTCATAATTAATTCCTTATGTTCGTTGAGTTTTCGTATTACAAGGTAAAATATATGCTTGATAAAATGTCCACACTATAAAATTGTATATAAGATAATTGAGAGAGTCTTCAAACATTTTTGAAAGGACACAGATAATTCCATGATTATTATCAAAAAACATTATTAATTTGATGAATTTCTTCGTTGCAAAAGCATTTTACTGACTGAAATGATTTATAAAAAATGAAATTTAGATTAAACTATTATTAATAAATTAAATGAATTACTTTAGTTTATTAAAATTTGTCAATATATAAAGATTTTGCGTTTCGTGGATTTCCTTCGTGTCCATTCTTGGAATGCCAACGTTTCGTGAATCTTGCAATCCACTTCATTAGGGCGAGGAATAGCCTGATATTGAGCTGTTCCTCTGGGTCGTTCCTTTTTTATATTACGCTACTTGTTGGAGTGGTGGAGGGAAAAAAGAGAATTGTGGATGAGGGAAATCTCAGTATCAGACTGCTCGCCCTGATGAAGTGGACTGCAAGGTTCACGAAACTTTGGCATTCCAAGAATGAATCTGGACACGGAGGAAACCCGCGAAACGCAAAATATTTATATAGAAAGCCCTCGTGGATGTCTCAAGAATATTTGTCAATATAATATATTATACAACTTCTGTTCTCCTTGTGTTACTGAATTCAAATGATATTCCAATACTCAGAAACTAATAATCATGGATAGTAAAACTTAGAGTGGGAGTTATAGTCTTGGAGGAGTAATAGTCTTGGAGGGGATGTAGGATGAGGAGATAGGAATCATGAAGTGAAATTCTATATTGCTTTGTTTATTTAAGTCTTTGTGTTGTCTTTTTATGTGGATTATTTCAGAGATGTTTCTCTTAATAAAAGACTTATTATCCAAAATTTGCTCATGAGCCCAGTCAAAGTCGTGGGTTTCAAACAATCAATGATTAGAGATAACTGATGGAGATCTACATTTTTTTATTAATGTCTGATTTATGTTCTTTAATTCTGATTTTTAACTGTCTTTTGGTTTGGCTTACATACGATGTCTCACAGTCTAAACAATTGATTTTATAAATGACGTCACATGTTGTTTAATATGTCTTTACACGTTGTGATAAATTTATTAAGAGTGTGAGGAATTGTAAAAGCAATCTGACAATTTAGCCTTAATGATATTGAAATAAATCTATTAGATACAGAATTGATAAGTGAAGAAGAGAGATGTAATAATGAAGAAGATTCTTATTTTAGATAAATCAGAATTGTCATTGGTATTGTCTTTTTTATAAAATAGTTTCGTCTATTAGAGTCTATGATTAATTGTTGTTGAGAAAATGAAGTTAAAAGTTATTTTGTAACAATATATTTATTGTCTTAATGCAAATTTTTTTTCATGAAATTTAGAATGGAATATTTTGATAATTTTCCAGCATACCAAAAATTATGTGCTTATGACGTATGTTTATACTTAATAATTTTTATTTTGCACATTAAATAATATAAGCAAGAACAACCAGCTTGGCTTTTATTAGCCATTTTACTAGCCCTTTATTATTTATTATTTATTAAATTTTTATTCCAAAGAGCCAATTTTTGTATCTTAATATTTAAAAAATAAAAAAGTTATTTGAGGTGGGACATTAAAATGGGATACCCGGTATATATAATATAATGTTTCCTTAATCTTCATTCTCGATGATACGAGAAAATACCACGGGGGAAAATTGTTCGATTCGAAAAGACATATTGTGATGAGCAAAAAATTTTTCTCAAGTGTTAGCATAAATGGGGATATTTTGAGGGAAAGAGACATAAAGCCTATTCTACAATAAGCTCTTTGTTTTCTGTTTTTTATTTCTTATCTCTTGCTTTTTTCCCTCTTTGGAACCATTTTATCGACAATTATATTGCTGTGTTGCTGCTTGACGTGTTTCCTGTTTTTTCCGAAGTTCGTTAACTTTTGTCTCAAGCGTATAAAACAAAAAAATAGACTTTAAAGGGTGAAAGGCATAAAACATAGAGGATGGTTTGAAACATACATTGGACTGAGAAAACATAGCCTTTTTATTCTGCCGATTACAAACTAAAGATTGAATTTTTCCGTTCTCTCACACGGATCTCTCGCTCGCTCGCTGGCTATCGCGGTCGCAAGACTTCGCTGCTTCGCTTTCGCATTATCATCACTTTTTTCGCGCATTATTCTTGCATTTTCTCGACTACACAAGATATTTTTTAAGATTTTAGGGTCACTTTCACTTTTTAAAATGGAATTTTACTTTTTACAATAATACCTCTAATTATTTTGCATATAAAAATATTAAGGTAGTGAATATATTTAAAAACTAATAGTTTTTTTTACGACATATTTTATACTTTATTCTGGCATATATTGACAATATTTGAAGATATTAAATAATTCTTAAACCATTAATTTTTTGATAATCTTAAAAATACTTTAAAGGGATTCTAAAGCGTTCTGTTTTATCAATTTTTTCGAACAAGTATTTTTCTAACTGCCTTTACAGATTAAAAAAATCCTTTTCCATAATTAAAATATAAACGATAATATAGTTCAAACCGATCGACTTTATGTAAAAAACGAAAAAAGAAAAATTACAATTTTGTTATCGACTTTTAACGTCAATTCGTAATAATGTTTGTTTTATATATAAATTTTATATTTCGTACGTATAAAACAATCTTGGTTTGGATTAGAGATTATATGAATAACCAATGAGTACTTAGAATTACAGTAGTAGTATTCAACCAGTTGAGTACTTAGAATTAGATTTAGATACCTAATACGAAAGATTAATTAATTAGAAAATTTATACGTATGTGTGCGATATTGATGAGTAGTATATAAAGATGTGATGCGTTTTATCGGTAAAGCAGCGATCTCATCAGAATTCGGACTTCACTTTAGATTCCCTTTAACACTTTTACAAACAGAATAATGAGATGAATCAATTGGTAAAAAGAAAACACATAGGTATTCATAATCGGATCTTGTATTTAAGACCGTCTTAAATACAGTTTTAAAATGTTTTAAGATCATGAAGATCAATCAGAAGGCGACCGCATTAGCGACTTACGACAATCTTAAAATAAGAATCGACTATGAATATCATTAGGCTATAATTGTTTATTTAAAAAATTATTTTACAAAAATTATTTTTTTTATAGCAACTAGATGTTTTCTTCGCACCAATTGATTCATTTCATTATTCTGTTCATAAAAGTTAAGGTGCGATTATTAAAAAAATTTCACATTGAACGGCATTCATAGTCAAATCTTATATTCAAGACCGCCTTAAGTACAATCTTAAGAAGTCACGAACTAATCAGAGAGCCTAAGATTCAGTCTTGAATAAGAATTAATTGAAATAAGAATTATGAATACCGTTAACATTTTATGTCAATCTGTTCCACATTAAAATATCTCATATGTTGGTTTTTTGATATCATTGTCTTAATACTTTTATATACAGAATAATTAGAGAAATCATATTGTGTAAACAAATTATACAATTCCATTTAAAAAAAGTGCGATCTTGAAGTCTAAAAAAAATATGAATTTGAGAAAAATTTTTTGTTTATCATTATATATGCCTCTTTGAATCGAACACCTTTCTTCTGTTTTGTTTTTAAACATTAGATGAGATCAATTCAAGGCCTTGTGACTATGCCCATGCGGGTCCTATGGCTTAGAAGGGAAAAGAAGAAAAAGATTGGATAAGGCCAGGACATATTAAAGCGTGCAATAATGTCTATTGAGGCACGAGGATACTTTAAACATTTTCTTTAATCATCTATCAGCAAGATCTGTTGCACTCAGGATGCATTAATGTTCTGCATCAATAAACATGATAATGTTCTGCGTGAATAAGCTTGTTATGCTTGGCAAGAAACGATGCGATAGCTAATTAGACTCTGATTTGAAAGAGCTATCACGTTGTCTCTTGCCGTGCGAAGATGCTTTTTTTACGAGCCACTCAAATTGGAAGTTTCAGCGATAAAAAAAATTACGTGATGACTTCTGTCGCAGAACTATTAGAGCGACAATTTTATATATGAAAAAGGGCAAGAAATATTAAACTTGACATTTAAGCGATAGATTTTATATGTTTATGTTTCACAAACATGACATGTGTCTGAATTAAATAGTATTAACAGTTATTAGATTATTCTAACTGCACTGAATCCTTTTATACTAACCTTTTGAATCGGCAACAAAAGAAAAGAATAAATTGGGTTATATATCGCGGTCAACGTCAATCATCAACGTATGGTTGATACTATGGTGTAATAAGACAAGATGAAACATTGCGTATCATGACGATAGCATACAATCAAATTTGAGTCCAAATGTACTTTCCTGCGTATAGTAGCAGTAGCACTAGAACAGCCAATCAAATTTGGATCCAAATTCATACTCCTATTGCGCATTCGTACGAATGTTACATCTTGTATTTTTATATCATACGTGCGTCGATACGGTGCGACAACACTAACAACAGTTTGAGTGTTTGATGTATAATTGAAACCATTCAAACCATGATATAAGTGTTTCCATGTATTATATTAGGTGTACAACTTTGCTTCCGCCGTTTTTTCTGAAATCGAGACTTTATTGTAAAAAACTGGTTATACATTTATGATTCAAAGTATTGTCCATCGCTGGCCACTACTTTCTCTCATCTTTCGGGTAGCGTACGAATCCCGCGAAAAAACTGGTCTTCTTTTGAGGCTATCCACGAATCGATCCAATTTTTTACTTCTTCATAAGACCGGAAGTGCTGGTCAATCAGGCCGTGTGCTATTGATCGAAACAAGTGATAGTCAGAGGGAGCAACGTCTGGAGAATACGGCGGGTAGGGTAGGACTTCCCATTTCAACATGTCCAAGTATGTCTTGACCACTTTCGCAACATGGGGTCGAGCATTGTCATGCTGCAAAATCACTTTATTGTGTCTCTCGTTGTATTGCGGCCGTCTTTCAATGCTCGGCTCAATTGCATCAATT
>Ga0157364_1008609_pt1 | contig 10570 bp, 5 predicted proteins | sample AttsexASBM2_FD_111476 | JGI IMG/M metagenome (GOLD analysis project Ga0157364, IMG submission 111476) | Fungus gardens microbial communities from leaf cutter ant in Ribeirão Preto, State of São Paulo, Brazil - Atta sexdens ASBM2 | ecosystem: Host-associated > Fungi > Mycelium > Unclassified ... | reverse complement strand
TATGTATCATTAAAAAAAATATATAATAATTTTAATCTTATATTTTTATTTATTTTATATTAATATATTTTATTTTATATATATATATATATATATATATATATATATATATATATATATATATATATAATTGATTGAGAACTATTCAAGAGCTCATATTTGAGTAGAATGTCCAACAATATAGTTTTGAAGACAACATAATAATATAAATAAATTATCTAATGCATTGATTAAAAAAAAATGTCACTATATAACACTTAAAAGAATTTTATAATCTAATCTCTTAAACGTAAAAAAATGTTGCATTACTGCAATATGTGATACTATATACAAATATCGTACAGATTCCTGAATTAATTTTTACACAACATTTACACAAGACAAAATTGTATCGTCAAAATATATTTTATTTAGTTGATAATAAAGCCATATTTTAGAGGCTCGTCTCAAAAAATTGTTCTATTAGATCACGAATAAAAGATCTTATTATACTGTAGAGGAGACTGAAGCTAGTAGACTATAAGGTAGGTAAGTAGATAGATTAATCGAGGCTACGTTCAAAGCTAAATATGCGTAAACGTGTGTTTGAACATGCAGCTTCGACTGCTCAGTCTGTTATGATTTCTCGATGCGGACGCATTTACATTAGATGTTATGCTATAATTTCAAAAAATCAGTAATATTTTTATTCTTTAAGTTTTCGTTTTATTTTTCTGTCTTCATCATCATATACTGTTAATATTTTAAAAAAATAAACGGATAGGGCTAGTAGGCTAACTTCGGCCTATATGACTTATTTAGTGACTTTCTCATTTAGTGAAGATTTTTATGCCTGTATTCATAGTCAGGCCTTATATTTAAAAAAGCTTTAAGTACAAGATGTGATATAAATATGGGCATTATTGTATCTACTCTCAAAATTTCTCGGAGTGAAATCTTATTCTAAAAGAGAAAATATAGTCATTTTTGAAAAATAGTGAAAATATTTCATTTCTTGAAAAATAATGACAGTATTTCATTCCTTTAAAGAGGTATACCTCAATGGTAAATGTTAAATTTAATTCTCTTACGTCCAGTCTTGATGAAACTAGGTCCATTCGATGTTTTTGCATGAAACGATCGAATTTAGCAGGAAAAGCGTCGCTCTGTCACTCACTGCGACCATTGTTAGATTAGGAAATCTGTCACTCTTACTCCAAAATAGAAATGAAATGTTTCACTTTATAAGAAGTCGGATGACGATGATTAGATAGACTGTTATTATTTATTTAGTGATAAACAGTGATTTAATGATAAAATATATGTATATGTATAAGTGTATATTACAGATTTTTTTATTTTATATATTAAATATTGTTTAAAATGTATATTTATAAAGATTTTATTAATATATAGGCAAATATATAGCTTAAATTAAATTAAATATTATTTTTAAAATCTTATATATCAAACTACCCTACATCATGTTTCATCCTACCGATCCCGGAGTTAATTGATGAAGCGGATGGAATGTATTAGAAAAATGTTTTTTTTTCATATTAGTTATCAGTTCCCCTTTATTATTCAAATATAATTAGATAGTCAAATATATGTAATAATTGGTACAGAATTCATTTTTTCGATTAGTTTCTTAATTTCGTCCATAAAAATTTGAAAATGAAAAGTGAGTCTACTAGCCCCAATCTCCCCTACTTTTATCTTTTATTCATGATTTTTACTTATAAGAAAAAGATCTTTGTCGCGTCTATCTAATGGCAGTGACGCATAATTGCTTATTATATTAATACCTAACATTTGTAAGTAGTATCATAAAGAGCTTTTTTAGAAGACTTTTTTTAGAAGACGGAATGATGACTCTTCTTGATATCATTTTTAATAGATTTGAAATCTTTAATAAGTTATTTTAAAGAATTTTTCCTTTTAATGCTAATTGGGATGTAATCAATTTATAATATTATGTGACATTATTGTTTTTTGTTTATTTCTTACGAAAAGTTGATCAGACCTACAATATTACGGGAAAGATTGACTTTTCTATATGCCAATTATTCAATCTTTCGGTCAAAATTCGCGGGGGCTTTCATAAAATCACCTCTACGTATGAATACTCGATGAAGGCATCGAAAAAGTTCTCACTCGCAGACGTTACGAGATTCGCTACAAATCGCGATTGATTTTACGGGCTCAGGCGCTAAACGGATTAATGTCGGACCGAATCATATTTGCCCGTTGTTCCTCGAACGTGTCCACGTACTGACCTAGATCGATTCTAATCTGGTCGCGCTTCATCCAACTCGGAGCTTATGTCGAAATTGTTCCCGTTGGCAACCGACTGATCGGCCAGTATACTCCTTTGATGGCCTCTTCAGGTTGCGGAATATCCGCCTAAGTGCCATTAAGTATAGTAAGATATGAGGAATGGTCGCCGTTGTGTATTCATCGACCATTGCGCACCTGAATGCCCGACGTTCCCTATCGGGATTGGCATAGGGAGACGCATTTACGCAGTTACTCAGGGTGCTGTTTATCGACAGCGGCTGTATCGAGGCTCTGGCTGCTGGGATGCAAATGACTCCCGTACATCACGTCGATAGTACACATCCGCAGACAAAGGACTGAGATACTTACCTGTCGATGAAACGGACTCCCTGACACAACGATGAGGTAATGAAGACATAGGCCGTTGTTGTCTTTATCGATGCCTTTTCTTCTTACGCGTTGAATATCAATCGCTGGGAATTTCTACCCGATTCTGAAACTGCGGGAAGAGGAAGCGGATAACTGGAATGGAGGAAATTGAAATACGTTCGATATTTTGAGACAGTGACATGCATTTTCGTTGCAGTAAAATGCGCACAGAAAATATGGCCGTTATTTTTTATTATTTAAAATAATTTCGATATCAAAAAATATAAATAAATGAATAAAAAAATCACATTAAATCAAGTTTGATAAATGCACATACAATAAATAAAAAAAGAAAATTAATAATATATTTCAAATAAGGATGAAAAAATTAAAACTAAATTAAATTGTTCATTCTTAAAAGATGATTAAGGAATGAATAAAAATGAGATAAAGAATGATAAATTTGTATTGACTGTGCTACAATAAGTCTTCTTCAGTATAACAAAATTCTTAGAAAAAGTAAAAAAAAAAAGAACGTGAAAATTAATAATAATATTAATTTATATCATCCTTTATATTCAATTTCATTATAAATATTCAATTTCACTAGCTAATTTGATATTGGAAATTATCTTATTCTACTTATTTTGAGTATTAAAAGCATTAAACAATAGTGCTTTTAATACTCAAGATAAGTAATTAATCACTACATATCAGAATTAAATTTCTAAGGAGTGAACAAATACAATACAGTAATGATACATTAGATACTAATTTATCATTCTTTATTCTCATTTTTATTCATTTCTTAACCATCTAATTTAAGAATAAATATATACATTGAGTTGGAACAAGTTTGTAGTGCTACTTCATGTGTAACATGTCGACATGATTTTTGAAAAATCTATCAATTATATCATTTAAATAAAGCAAACTACTTTAAGAATCTGTCTTTCTATTTTAACAATCTGTTTTTTTTTTATTGCAGTGCATGGTGTTTTTTAATGAATTATAAGCATTTAAAGTTAAAATTTTCCTGTTATATTAGGTCTATTTTTTATTGCTGCACTCTGAACCGGTGCAATAAGTTGAAGTGAAAAAACGTATATTTGTTTCACTTCAACTTATTGCACAGACCTTTAGTTTGCGATAACTCAGTAATAAAATATTTTAGGAATATAAAAAACGATTTTGTGGGAAAAACTTTAAGCTATCATGTTTAATTGTTTTAGAAAGTTAAAAACTTTTACAAATTATTTGAGTACGTGACTACAAAGAAAAGTTTCCCCTTTTATTCGGCCAATTTCCCATTTTATTTCGGCTTGTAGTTTTCTATGTGTAAAAATTACCAAACTCATAGAAACTCAGAAACATAGTAACCTTTTAGGTTGAAAATAGAGATTTTATGCTTTAAAATTCTTTTTTAAATTTAAATTTCATTTATTTTTAACAAAACTACTTGAATTTTAAAATTCGTTACGCTACGAACTGTTCCGACTCAATAGTTTTTATCTTTTCAATGCTATTAGATTCGTATTATTGATCATTTTTTTCCTTAAATATGAATAAAACATGTTCAAAATGAAATATTTCGCATTTTTTAGTTTCTGTACGATAAAGAATCCTTTCTAAATTATTAATAACTTATCAACTCTTGTTTTATATGCACGCAGAGTGATTCTTAAAATGAATTCAATCAAATATTCGATTATTTAATTAAAAATGTGACGGTTGTTGAGATGAAACATTATGCAAATAAACGCGATCCAATTTCTCGTGCGGATTTTTAAATAGGGAAAAATGGATGCGTAACAAAGGCTTGCGGAATGAGAATTCTTTCGTATACTTATGTGCAATATCTCTCACAAATAATCGTTATTTTTTCTTCTTTAATTGTCTTTAGGAATTCTGGTACAATTGGATCCAACATAAATAATAAATCGATACTGCTCATTTATATATACATTAATGGTACGTTCGATAGTTTAACATCCTTCGAATAGTGTCGCTAAGAGCGTATCGCTGATCGCTCGTATGCTAACAAGTAATTGATCTCATACAATCGGGTTAAACTTATTTGCTACCAGTTGTCCTCGCTCTTCTGCGACTCGAACGCGAAACAATTAATTCGCGCCCGCATTCGAGTCATGTTCTTATATCATTTTCGAAATATACAGAAGCAGAATTAGCGACCCGCGTGCGCGAAAGCCATTTACAAGTACTAACGAGAACAGATCTCGTTCAGCGTATAAAAAAGCACGGGAATCAGGAGAGATGTGATGGGAAGGAGGGAGGAAGAAAAGGGGAAATGCGGTGGTGAATTTGCAGAACTCGTGCCCGATAACGATCGGTGGAACGATCGATCATCAGGAACGCATCTTGTCGGGAACTCTTCTCCAGGAACATACAACCACGTCGCGCACTTTCTCCTTCTCGTAACGGAGATCTCTCGGTCGCTACCAGATATTAGATTCAGGGATGCGCAAAATTTTATCGCGTTTTGCGTCGGATCATCTAACCCCTCCACATTACTTCAGCAAAATTTCTGATATTACCTCTCGGCGCACTTTTCTCCCTATAATTTTGTTTGAAAGTAAAGTTACTCCTTGACGGCGGAGGGATTAATATTTAATATGTTCGCACTTCGCGCGGTGCTTCGCGTGTTTTGCGTATCGAAAGAAAATTAAGTTACGGGCGAAAGAGTGAAGGGTTTTTCGTACTTTGTGCATCCCTGGTTCACACGGGCGAACCATGACGTTAATGCAATCGAAAATCGAATCCTTTTTATTTATAAGACTGTATTGCATCTTCACTAATTTTTTTTTCGAGAGTCGCTTCCTAATTTTTCTCGATGGCTGATTGGCTTGATGATTTAAATGATCTCTCTATTTTGATCGTATCAATTGATTCCACTGAGCACGATAATCATGGCAATCGAATATTTTATATTACGATATAAAGTTTCCACTTATTTTTTTGAGATTCTCACTGATTCACTTTTTTTTAGTGATAAAGTTCATTCGCTGAAGCGCATCCAGAATGTTTTTTGGCAGGCCACAATCATCGATACTATAATATTGATTGATGATAAAAGTCTTGACTGCGTTTTAGATAACGAAGCACTCGATCTGAGAGGGTGAATTAGTAAGAATTATATCGTGGTTCTCTTAATCATTCCGAAGAGAGTTACAGCGATTGTTTATCGTTACATTCAAGAAGATATATACAGTACGACTATTCGTGGGTCGATCGCTGCTAACAATGCGTATCTGAGACGTATTGAATTCTTAAGGTAGTATTCAGCACGAAAACGTTTTTGCTCGACAGAAAAATAGAGCAAATAGAGACCGTCGGAAAAATTTCCTTGTATCTCTATCATTCTTTATCATTTTATTCTCTATCTTTACCATTTTATTTTCATATCGATGGTTAAAATTCGTGATACATAAACAAATAATACAAATTCGAAAATAAATATGAGTAAATTATGTAATTAATTGTTTAAATTAGCAAATTGTCCAATTGTCATGCGCATATAGATTAATAAAATTTGGTGTCATAGACGTAATAGATACCTTTATATTTGATATTAATAATCATCACGACATTATACATTTCAACGCGTTATAATTTCGATAAATTAACATCATTATACCATTACATTTTTCGTACGTTTTTCTTTCAGAATGCTCCAAAATCTTTATATATGTTACAAATATACCAATAGAAACGTGTCATTGTAAAAAAAGATTTTTATTTATAACAAAAAAAAGCTTATTATTGGTAAGTACTTAAATTTCATTTTTACATTGTGACCTAATTTTAGCAAATCCTAGTATAAAATGTATTACGTAAAACATATACTATGTATGATTTTCTAGTCATTTATGGCAACAATATTGAAGACATTCAAATAAATAATCCATTATTTTCATCGTGATCTTTCCAATCATCGATATATTCTATTTTTCTCGCTGTTTTGAATATTGTATAGTGACGATATGTCTTTGGCCTAATCGGGATAATTTTGATCCAAATTTAAAAAATGCCTAGATATCATAAAATTAAAGAGACATCTTAAGAAATTTTATACCGGGGTGTAGTCCTCTAATTTTTTTTAAAAGATTATTTAGGGTGTTTTTATACCCAAGTCTATCAATAACTATTATTAACAACATATTATATATTATAGATTGTTTTCCTGATTTATTAATATTTGAGAACATTATGGATATAGATTTAGTCATAATTTTTTAAAAAAGTAAATAGATACCAAACAAATATTAAAAAGAATAAGTGACTAACTATGAGACTTACTATGATGTAGTATGTATTTTTTAAAAGTAAATTTTAATTAATGTAAGATTTTTTTTATTGTAAGTTTTTTCGTAAAATTGTATATTTAAAAGTTCGTAAAGAATAATTATTAAAAAAAAAGAATATGTTAAACAATATTAATACAAAACAATTATATTTTACAACACTTCATATTTTTTTGCTACTATGATATAAAAATATTCCAGGTGATTTTCGAGTTGACATTTTTAAGATGTTTTATGTCCGAGTTTTAATATGTGTTATGTGTAGAACATTATTGAAATTTGCGCCAAAACTATCCTGAATTCAAATCAAAGTTATCCCATGTTATGGTACATCTCTTAAAAATATAACACAAAAATAATGCATTGTTAGCACGTAACAACATCGGTTTACGTCGCACACTGCCATCACGTTTGCGTACGCACTTCCCTTGTTAGGATCGACCCACTCGTGATCGGAGATCTATGAAGACGTATACACGGATAGACCAGTATGATACGATTCTTTAATCACTTAAAGCTTAATTTTAGTGAGCGCGAATTTTCGCGCTTGTTTCTCGCACGTCGTCCGCACCGTGCTTTTCCATCGTCGGAAATCCAGAACACCAGTCTCGCTTCCGTAGCGTTTTTTTCCCGCATTCACATCAATCTTAACAGTATCACTCGACGACCTCGACGTGTCAGCTTCACGCAAAATCTTTCAGTTTTGACACAGTTAAATCGCGTGTCGAATGCGCACTCGGACGAACGAATAATTCGGAGAATTGAATCACTAGACAGATCAGAGATAATGGCGAGAGAAATATTCAGAGGTTTCGGACGCACGTGGATTTCTGATACCTGATTGAAATCATCTCAAATCACTCAAAATCCGGAGCTTCCTCCTATCAGGGCATTGAAATCAGATGAAATCCGAGGACTTAGCACGCGCATCGAATTAATCGTATCCGCAGTAACTGTGTCGTCGCGAGTTTCCGTTCCCCCCCCCCCCGCAATAAACTTTCCGTCACTTTCCGCGACTGATATATTTCCCGGGTCGACGCTGCTCGGATGCCGCAACTGAACGCCGGGCGGAACTTTATTCGAAGAACATTCCGGGCGCGTCAGCTGGTTGCGTTAACTGCGACCGCACAAGCCGACCGTAGACGTGATATAATCTCGATCATCTCGGACGGGAATGCAATTAATTTAAAATACATTTAATACATACGGAATGCTACAGATTAAAAGATCAAACCATGACAATGGTCCTTAATGCGTAGAAAGAAAAATAAATATTATATGTGTGAAGGAATGAATTTGTATGAAAGTAAATCGAATATAAAACTGAGTAATTTTGGTTTAACTGTGAGAGAAAACAATCGCATGAACTCAAACAGAACAACATGTCATAATAACGTATCAAAATGACGTCAAAATACATCGTGACTGATTGAAAAGTGACTGGTGTTAAAATGGCTCATTTAGGCTCATTTTAACACTATTTTAATGTCACGATGACTTCTTGTTATGCTTGAGAAATTAATATTTCCAATTAAAGGCGCGGATATAACGAGCCGCCTTAGCATAACGATGAGAAAACATATCAGCTAAACTCCGTATCGACTACGCCGATATTTCCCTCTTGTGAACAACGGTACGTCGAGCTTAGTTATATAACTTATCGAGTCTATCATACACGCACACGGATACGCGACGGTCTCGTGGCCATAGTTGAGGATCGACCCTCGGGCTCGTAAATTCGGTGTCCTGAGATGCAAATGGAACGCCCGGGCGAAACTGCAGGCGTCCTCCATTGCCAAAGCTACGAATTCCGCATGGCCCGGGCCCGCATAATTCAGAGATACTTCAGTGGCTTTTTCGTCTCTCGCGAAAAGCGAAAATCGATTATTGTCGTAGCCGATTCCGTTAGCTAGTCCCATAGTAGACGGCGAGCACGTTTTTGAGGGAAATATTTATTCGACGAAATTCTTTCGCGCGCAAGAATCAACTCCGAAGAAGTGCTAAAACTCTCGGGGCAAGAAAAATTGCCGGTCTTACAAGCCCGAGAGAGATGTGCAATTTTTACAATAACAAATTTATATTATAACGTTTCTCTCACCTGTGTGATTTATTTTCCTCGCTGTTGTATTCTTTAGTAACAATAACAATAACAACAATAATAACAGTAACAACAATAACTTTGAGATAAAAATTAAATAACACAGAGATAAAATTAAATAACACAGAGATAGAAATTAACCAGATCTTTTACGTTTTTCAAAGATATAAAATATTTACTCCGTACATTGAAACAAACAAATTTAAAATATGCATTTTGAACTCAGTGTCTATATTCTAATAGTAAAAGCAATGTTCTAATATAAAATATGAGATTGCAACGTATATGATATGATGCGCATTCGTGATTGAAAAGAAATTGCATTCAAAAGCCGGTGATGCAAAGTTTTCAAGAAGGTCGAAATGCACACCGACGGCTTACAAGACATTCGTATGATGCGGCGTACAATATACACACATATCTCGGAAGTTTGTGCGACCGAGGATAAATACGGTAAACCTCAAAATATTTGTTCTCTTCGATGGAAGAAGCCATACCGCATCCGGTGACTAAAAATTGAGTAGAATTCCACGCAGTAGTTTTGCCGGCGTATGTGGGTCGTCTGGTTAGTCCGTCCGGACATGAAAACACGCTGGTTCTTACCTCTTGAAATTCACGACAGTCAGCTGTGTTCACCAATAGATCTCCACGATCTACGCTATCTACCGCGCCCGGGGAAAAGAAATGCTAATTCCGCCGTCGCAAATGTCGACATGAGAGAAATCATTTATCCTTTGAAACATCTTGCTTATTCTCAAGAAGAGAATTCATTCTGTCGTTACCTAGTTTATACATTCTCAAATTCGCACATCATCTCGGATCTACACGTCGCTATTTTCGATTGTTGCAGCATAGTACGGTGAGACATAGAACATGTGTAGAACGAAAGTTGCTTTAAGGAAACGTGAATCGGACAGGGCCGGTCCCGAGTTCGTGCTCCGGAAGCGAGAGCAAAGCCAGTGAAGCTTCTCTTACACGCGGTTGCAGCTGCTAACGGTTGCCGCACATTGTCTTCTCTGCTTTCTCTCCGCGCACTTTCCTACCCTGGCGAGCCAATCGCAATGCGGAAAGAAGATCGAGCTGATTTATAGAGTAGATGATGATTAGCGCAGATGGTGCTCCTGCCCGTCCTTCTTTTTCTGGTCTCTCCTTTTCCGCACCACCCTCGTCGTCATCCCGATCTTGTTTGGGTGAAACTATTAGCCGTTACTCTCTTACTGCAGTGTCTCGTGATCGACCAGTCACCTCGCGAAGGAGCCGGCGTGCAGGAGCAACAGGAGCAACGCGAGCGTCCGCGTGGCCGCGCCGCTATTGCTAGAGTTCCCGTGTTGCATGGCCGCCGGATGCTCCCCTGAAACCCAAGAAAGCCGCATACATATATAAATTATTTTGCAGACGGGGCAGACTAGGCAGTCAGGGAAATGCAGCGAATGGAAAATTTACATCACCGTCTGCGTCTCTCTCTCTCTCTCTCTCTCTCTCTCTCTCTCTCTCTCTCTCTCTCTCTCTCTCTCTCTTCCCC
>Ga0157364_1008608_pt1 | contig 10571 bp, 5 predicted proteins | sample AttsexASBM2_FD_111476 | JGI IMG/M metagenome (GOLD analysis project Ga0157364, IMG submission 111476) | Fungus gardens microbial communities from leaf cutter ant in Ribeirão Preto, State of São Paulo, Brazil - Atta sexdens ASBM2 | ecosystem: Host-associated > Fungi > Mycelium > Unclassified ... | reverse complement strand
AAGGTAGACTACTCTGTACTTGGAACTCTATCGAGTTCTCTTGTGTTACTCATATACAAGAGTTGTTCTTTTGTCCAACCCTAAGGACTTAAGTTCATAACAACAACCTCATTTCTTCCTCCTTGTTTCCTCATGCTTTATGACTTGTTTGCCTCATGGACTACTCATTGTTTCATCATGTATTTTCAGTATATATAGCATAGATACACTCCTGTATCCTTATGCTTTACCACTTGAATCACATTCCTTATACTTTCTCAAGTCTTTGCCTAAGTGCAACCTGAGCTTTAGCTTAAGGTCATAACATTCTGTGTGATATATGATTATATAACCATGACTGTGATATGTGACAGATATGTGACACAGTATCATGTTATATAACATTTTGTGACAGTTATGTATAGTATTATGCTAACCTCTAATTCTAAGTCCAAAATAGGAAAATAAAAATGTGAAATGAAATGAAAATAAATAAAGTCTATTATTTTCAACTCTGATATAAGTTGCAATCTAAGCCAAGCTTAGGATTATATGTTGGGCATAATCTCTATTCTCTTGATCAGTTTATAATACTTTCTTGTCTAGTTCTTCTTATTGTTGAACTATATAATAAAATATATTTCTTAAGTGCTTAGTATGCTTTGAGATGTTGATTTGAAGTGTTACTCTTCTATATCATAGATTTTGTCTCAAAAACTTTGTCCAATAGTCTTGAATTGCCTCTTTAGTATGTTTTAATTCTGTTTTAGTGATCTATTGACTGTGTTAACTTTCATACACTATTTAGTGAACTAAGAATTACATGTTCCTGCTTTATTTTTGATATCCTTATACTTCTTCTACTTCATACTTTTCTTTTTTATTGATACTGTTAGGTGATGGTCCTGGATTAATATATTATTCCTTAAATTGGGGCTCTATGCATTATATTAGAAGGTCTTTATTAAACATGTTGTGTATTGCCTATTCTTCTAGTAATTCTAGTTGGAATACTCCTTGTTCAATTTTTGTTGTGATTCTAAATAGTCTATAGCATTTTTGGTCCAACTTCTTTGAGGGTTATTTTAACTGAATATTTTTTGTTTTCAGCCACACATTGTCTTCTTACTTCAACTCCTAAGGGTTTTGTCTTTTTTTGTCCTACTCCTTTTTCATTACATCTTTTATAGATAATTTCATTGTTTCCCAACTTCTTTATTAACAACATCTTGGAGATAAGTAAATTATTCATTAGAAAGGAAGGATTATTTTGGAATCATGATCCAGTGTTAGAGTGTGCTGCTTATTAACACTAGAGGTTGATGTCAATTTTAGTTAATTATCAGGCTAGCTATTACAGTACAACTACTAATCTTATATACTAAAAAATGTTTCAGATTAATAGGAGACTCAAGTGGAGACAACTCCATAATAAGTGATGTCAATGTTTCAGAGTTTATATATGTGAAACAACAATGTAGATCAGATAAAAATAGGAGTAAACTCTGTCATAGAAGATAAAGTACTTATAGAATTTTGAATGCTACCTTTATGTAAAAAAGCACAACTCAGAGTAATACTAACTTTTGTGAGAACAATGTAGTTTGGATGTATATTGATTTTATCTACATTAGAGATTGAACTATGATGATATCACTACATTGTCTTCTTATACTTGACCATTGTTTTTCTTCAGTTCTTTCTGTACTTATTGTTCTCTAGTATTATTTCTTCAAATTTCTTTTAGTAATATAGTTTATTTTACCACTTGAATATTATTCTTATCTTTTTTAGTATTGATTTGATCTTTTCTTGATAATTAACATACTCTAGTATTTGTTTTCCTTGGAATATGTTATAGTGTGAAGTCATAGTTTTACAACTTGAAATACCATCTTGCTTGTCTTCCATTAAGAAGTATTGTCTTTATTTTGTCAGAGTTTCTACTATAGCTGGTAGTTTTTTATCATATATCTCATAATTCTTATCAGCTGCTTATATTGTTTTTTATAGAAATACAATTGGCTTCCATTTCTCTTCTTGTTCCTGGGATAAGACTTCTTCTATAATTTGTTCTAATGCATCAGTTTCTACTCTAATTTTCTGTTCTCTTCTGGGTAGAGTAAGCACCAGTTGACTGGTAATTTTGTTCTTTAACTCTTTGAATGTCTTTTGATATTCTTCTTTCCACTTCCTTTTACAAACTTCATTCAACTTGTATCTCTACAACTAATAGACTGATTCTTATAAACTAATAAACCAAGTTGTACTGGAAAGCCCCAAATGAGGGCTATCTATACATATGTAGGATATACAAAAGTGACAACAGATTACTGATACATCAGACCATTAGTAACTACAAGTTTTATTGGCTATTATCTCAGGAATGGCTGGATGGACTCACACAATCAAACTTGCATTGGAAAGCACTTATTAAAATATCTCTAGTGATCAGTATTAATAAAAATATAGATATATAAATATAGTGACATAATTATTTACCTTCTAAAATCAGTCTGACATTTACTATAATAAATAACGGCCCTATCAGATATGAGTATTGATTATGTGATAGAAACAGTTTGTATACAGACCATTACTTTTTTTTATATACCTCTGTGTCTCAGAATTAGACCTTAGACTTAACAACATCATTTATCATTTATTCCTTATCAATTATTATCCATTATCATTATTGACACCTGTATTGATCTCCATCATCATTGCCATTATTATTGAACTTCTAAATCACTTCTAAACCTCTAAGAGTATACCTAAGATTCAGATATCACAAATAAGTGAGTATTTCATTTCATAATACTTCCATTCTTTCTTACCTTTGAGTTTGTTGAGAGGTTTTTCTATATGATTGAAGTTTTACTTTTATTTTGATGGGTGTTTTCCATTCTTTAATACTTTGACTTTTTCTTGTACTTCTTCTCATCCAACTACTGCTCCTAAATTAGGTATTTTTTTGGCATTAAATTCACATTTTGACTCTTTGTAGCAGAGATTTTATTTTTCTGCTACCTTGAAGAACAATATTGTCCTTTCCTCTAATTCTTTCCTAGTTTTGACTAGTATTACAAAGTTATTCATATAGTTTATAAGTGTCCCTTCATGAAATAGTTTCCAGAATATAGTATTTATCATTCTTTAAAATATCTCTTATAGATTGCATAATCTAAAATATTCTCTTGTTCATAAAGAATACCATGTTCTATTCATTATCTTTGATTTATATATTATTGTATCTCTAGATAAGGTCTATTTTTTTAAAGTATTACACATCTTTAAGTTTGTCAATTACTTCTCCAACTAACAGTAATAGAGTCTCATCTTATATTGTGTGCTTGTTACAGCTTTAAGCTTGGCTTAGGTTGCAACTTAGACAAAGACTTGAGTAAGAGTGGGAAATAAGTCAATTGGTAAAGTGTAAGAATACAGAATAGTATCTACAGCTATATATACCTATTAACTATGAGAAATACATATAATGCTCTGGAGAAAACAATAAGAAAAGAAAATGAGAAAATCTCTACTACTCCATGAGATACTAACTGATCATATATGTAGTTAAAGCAAGGCACAATAAAGAATGAGTCATATAATGAAACCAACCCTAGTACATGTTCAGCATGATGCAAACTCCTGTAAAACATGAGATTGTCAATTATGCAATCATAACAGTGCTGATATAAGTCCAAGGAACCTCACTTAGCTTACTTATCTACAATTGGGAGTTCAAAGCTGTAATGCTTGAAATTAAGACTAAGAAGATATCACAGGTAACTTTGGGTATTGTATAATATTTAGCTAAATAGTGTAATATGGAAACAAAAAAGGGGAAATATTATCTTATCTTATCTATATAGTGGTAATCCTCAGAATTATAGCTAGTTCAACTTTTTGTAGTTTTTTTACCAATCATAAAGATTTATCTTTGTTTAGAATATAGCAATGTGGTACTGTATATCTTGAACTTGACTCTACAATCAATCTTGTCAACTTTTTTTGTATATCTTTCAATAGATTGATTTCATAGTCCTATTTTTGTCTTTCTAGTAGCTTCTTATATTTCTTCTTGTTGAACAGATAAGTGAATAGTCAAATATATTTCAGTAGATCTTCTGGATTTGTTAGATCTGATTCTTTCTATATTTCCTATTGTTCATTGTCTATTTCTTTTATTAGTATAACTCTTCTAGTCCTAGATTTGAATAAAATGCTCTGGTATTATATTTTGCATTTATTTGGACATCTTGTACACCATATCATATCTTTGTCCCAATTAACTTCTGGAATGTATTTGACCAACCAGTCATGTCCTAAAACATGTCTTTACCATTTAAGTCTGTTACTACTATGTCAACTTTTTCTGTGTGTTTTTTAATTTTCAGTTCCAATGGTACAAACTAAGTTACTTTGTGTATTCCACTTTTGGTTCCATTTCCATTGAAAGTGTCAAATATCTTGGATAATAGTACTATCTTATCTATTTTTCTTTTACTAGTTGTTTATCTATGGCAGTATAAGTATATTCTGAGTTGACTGGTGTCTTAAGCCATAATTCTTTTTCATTTCATGATTTCATATTTGTGCACATGTTGAGTTATCTCTCTTTTTTATCTCTTCATTGAGGAATAATATATTGATTCTTCAGGGATTTATTATGTACAAAGGCTTGTTGCACTATACCTACTCTGCACCTTTGACAAAACTCACTTCTTTGTCATTCTCTTTATCCTCATTTTCTAATTCTTCCTATACACTTCTCTTCTTTATATTTTGTTCTGACCTGCAATTATTTGCAAGGTGTTCCACTTTGTCACACTTATAACACTTTCTAATTTCTTTCTTTCTTTGGCTTCCTGCATTCTTTTGCTATGTGTTCATAAATGTTGTAAAGTATCTAGACCTTCCTTCTTTATTGTAGTTATATTTAGCTTTTCCAATATCTATGAGCAATCCTACTTCTCCATAGATAATTTCTAATCTTGTAGTCTTGTCTATCTTCTGTAGATTTGTATTCTTGTCCAACTAATGTAATAGCTGTTTTCCATTCTTTAAGTAGCATTTGTGTTGCAATAGGTAGATGTCCTAGTATTATCTTGATAATGTTGCTTTTAACATTTTTCAACAAAAAATATAGCATGAGTGTTATTGGTTTCAGCTATTATGGCTAGATCTTCAAGCTCTATCATGAAATTGGTGATGTACTTCTTCTCTTGTCTGAATGATTTAATCTTCCACTTAGCATCTTCTGCCTTGCTCTTATAATTAAATACTATCTTGATCTCTTCTATAAACTCATCCCAATTCTAAATATTATTGTAGTCCTTTATTTAGTCAATCTTCTCCTGGACATAAATACCAGCTATACTCCCTCTGAGTCAGGCCAATATTGCAGTTATCTTGTCATACTATTGCTATAACTCTGTTACTCTTGAGAAACAATTGCATGCCCCTCCATCAATCTTCAAATTTCATCTATTCTCTATCAAACCACTCTGAGTCTAAAACCATACTATTTGGTATCATTATGTCTAGTATTATTTCTACTAGTACTGCTAGTGTCTACATTCTAGACATGTTACTCAATGCTATCTTCTATAGTTCTATTTCCTTTTATGGCATATTTTTCAGTGATCCTCAATGATATAAGTATTTCTGCTAGTAGCTCAGTTTGGATTTGCTGCTCTCTGTCTTATTTTGTTTGTCATATCTTTTTAGTAGTTTAACCACACTGCTGTCTGGTGTTTCTTCAATGGCCTAACCATTACATTCCAGTGACCTAACCACTATATACTCTCCTTTTGAAAGGTAAGTTTAATGATGCTTTCAAATGTTACAATTCTAAGCTTGGCTTAAGTTGCAACTTAAGCAAAGACTTGAGTAAGAGTGAAAAATATAATTAATTAGTAAAGCATAAGAATACAAAATTGTATCTACAACTATATATATCTATTAACTATGAGAAAAGAGAAAAGCATCCTTGAGAACACAATGAAGGAAGTATAATAAAAGTATGAGAAGATCTTTGCTACTACATGAAGTACTAACTGATACTATATGAGAAAAACACAAGACATAGTAAATAGTTTTATTTATCAGAAGTTTTGTCTTTGTAATCTTTGTCTCAGTATTCTATCTTCTATATATATAATAATGCTCTTATGTAATTAGGAGTATAAATTTTTATACTATAAACTTAAGCCTTTCTATTAGAAGTATAGTGAAGTACATATAGCACCAGCCAAATATCAATGCTAAGCTTGATATTGTGTACTTTTAACATAACTAGTTTAGTGGCTAGTCTGTTCCTAACATTTTCATTCATTTGTTATAACTACTATATCATTGTTCAATTTTAGATATACTTTTCTTTATTAGATTATTGTTAGAGCAACTGAGCAAAGTCCATAGGGTTACACAAAGTTTGTGATCTTTAGAGAAATCTAAGATTATATTGCAGTTACAGTAACTAGTGACCAAATATATCTACTTTCAGGAAAAGCTAAGAAAATAAAATAAAGTTTCCTAAAAGTGGCTAATATTCTAAATATTCTACTGTCTATTATAATCTAGTAGAACAATGCTAAGCTAATCATTAAAATAATGGTATACAAATAGTTAGAAACTTGAGTCAAAATATCTAGAATATTACTTAAAAAGATAGTGTGTATTTGAAGTAATAGAAGGTAGTAAACCAGAGATCTAATAAGTTTTGTTATAGTGTACTTGGACACAAACAATTTATTTTGATTTTATTTTGATTTTTATTTATTTTTCTTGATTTTCTTTTTCTTTTTCTTTGATTTTATTTTATTTTTGGACAATAAAGATATATATGACTACAGTCACATGCTGCATTACATAATGTAATTTCATAGGTCTAAAATGTAGTAGAAGAAACTGGAACAATAATATCAGAGATATGTTTATCTTATAGTAATAGTATAGTAGGTGTCAGATCTACAGAGTTTGGACCCAAGTTTCTTTTAATTCTCTTTTATTTTATTCTTTTATTTTCTCTTTCTTTCTTTTAGCATGATGTAATTGTCACACTGTCACAAGTCATGTGGTAGCAAAAGGAAAGATATAGAAGGTTCTGGAAAGATGATGTCATACCACATGTATAACACATGTTGACCTTAAGGCAAACACATAGTCATTTAGGGTAGGCTAAAGTAGTAGTTTCATGGACCATGAGGTTTTAGTATATAAGGTAGACAATCCTGTACAGAGTTCTCTATTGAGTTCTCTTGTGTAAATACTATACAAGGTTCCTCTTCTTGACCAATCCAAAGATCTTTAAGTTGTAACAGTAGGCCTATGAACAATATATGTACTTTAGAGTAGGATTATTTATAGCTAGTACAGACTATCACTCTTTTGTATAAATAGTGTAGGAATGCATTAGAAACTCCTTGTCAAGTTCTCTTGTAATCTCCACAAAATACTTTGTTCTTGAGTTTGCTTAAGTAGTTTATTGGTTGTCTTGACTAGTAGTTGCCACAACAAGTTTTCTGAAAGGATGGGAAGTGAGTGCAGGGCTTGAGATCTATGACAGCAAAGTCTACAAGTCTTATAGTGGTATTTATAGTATGGTGATCATAGTAGAGTCCATAGTAAAGCTTACAGAGTATGGGAAAGTTATAGAAAAGCCTATAAGATATGCAGTTGAGGAAGCTTGCTTGGCTGAGTACAATGAAAATTCAGGTTTCTATTAAGACAACTAGGTAAAGTCTGCAAAATTAGTAGAGTTTGTGATCTCCAGAGAAATTCTAAGAGAATGAAATAGAGTTCTTCAGAGGTAACAGCTACTCTAAATATCTAAAAGTCTATTCTAATCAAGAAAAACATCAGGTAGAACATTTGGTTATCTAACAATAGAATAATAGAATTGTATAGTCAGGAACTTGAATGTAATAATCATGAACACTGCTGAATAGTGGGAGCTCATTAGTCAGTGGCTAAGAGAATTGGGTTGGTATCCAGAAGGTATATGAAAACCTATAGTATTGTAGTGGAAGTGAACAAAGTCTAACAGTGTTATAGTAAAATATTGGTAAAAGACTTGGGGAAACAAGAAGTTTATAAGGATGACTATGAACTCTAGTGGATACTTCAAACTTGAATTTTGATAAAGTAGCAGATCTCCTTACAGTTTTTTTACAGTTATAAGCTCTAAAGATTGTTGTTTTATTATATCTGATATTTATGTATTTTGTTAAATAACAATAATTACTATGTTTAGTTTCAATAGATGAAAGCTCTAGAGGCTTATATGCTATTAATAGGCCATATTAAGCTTGATTTTGATTCTTCTGAGAAACTGCCTGCTAAACCCTCCAAAAAGAATAAAAATACTAGAATTATACTAGAAAGTGAATCTGAACTAAAGGATTTTTTATCATTACTGTTAGAGCAACTGGGTAGAAGAGCAAAGCACTTCAAATCTCCAGGAAATCCTAAGTCTATTGTCCAAGAAATTACTAAACTATACACTTATTTCTAGAAAATTCTAAGAGAACAGAATAGAGATTTCTAAAGGTAACAACTATTCTATATAATAATAATTCTATTTTAATGTGTCAGAATTCTGTTTACATAAGCAAGGAATAATAATACTTAAGTAATCAGTAACAGTTTAGAATAAAGAAACTAAAATAAAAGGGAGCTAAAATATTTAGCAGATACTTTTGGAGTATGAGAAAGCAGATAATCAGATATGTGGATGACACTAGAGGACTTTGGAAGACCACAGAATATTGCAGAAGAGCAAGGGAGTGTATAAAATGGCATATTGTTGTAGCAACCACCAGTTGCAGAAACCAATTGTTATAAGACGAGTGTATGAACAGACTTCAGATAGGGTTAGGGTTAGGACAGAAATAGGACAGTAGTATTATTATTAGTCTACAACATGAAAAGGGCATGTGACCTGGAAGTCATGTAAGATGATGTCATAGGCCTAGAGTGGTCTAGAAGGGTCTATAAGACTAGAAAAGCCTAGACGATGATGTCAGGGAGCATGTACACCACATTGTTACCACATGTAGGACACATGGACGTTAGGACAGGATGCACAGTCTTGCACAGTCACTGCAGAGTAGACATGAGGTAGACACACTGTTGTAGCATAGACCACCTGTAACTTATATAAATAGGGTAGCAATGCAGTGAGGGCTCCTTGTCGAGTTCTCTTGTAAACCCCACTACTAGATAGCCTTCCATGAGCTTTGCTGAAGTAAGCATACTACAAGTGCCATTCCGGCAAGTGGTTGCTATAATACCAATGACTACATAGTGAGTAAATCTCTTAGGTAAATATAATATGTGACGTTTACAAGAGAACTTGACAAGGAGTCTCTGCTAGATTAAAGCCCTATATATGTTTTACATGTGGTCTGTGCTAACAATAACTAAGCCTGCCCTATTGTCCATGCTACAACCTCATGTCCACTTCATTCCCTACTTAAGGCTACCATATGGTATACATATGCCCTGACATTATCTTATAGATCCTTCCAACATGTTCTAGGCCTATGACATCACATCATGTGACCTGTCATGGGACTGCGGTGTCATGTGCCTCTTTATCATCCAAAATAAAAATAAAATAAAAGAGAAAAGAAACTTAATATAATATCAGAAAAATAAAAGAAAGGAAAAAATAAAATTGTTAGTGTTCAAGCATCCCATAACACATATCTGAATACTTGAGAGTATTGATGTGTAGCTGGAAGAGGTCTGGAGTGTGGGAAATCAGATAAGAAGATGAGTGTGGATATAGGAAGAGGTTATAGAACATAGATCAGCCAAAAAACATAAAAGAGAAAAGTCTTAGAAAAGCCAGTTTTCTTATAGATAACATTTATAATGAATGTAGTAAAAAAGAATACTGGAAGAACTCACCAGAATGTTCAAAGTATAAGAGAGATAGTAAGAGCAAGAGCTCTAGTTCAGCTAATACAACCATTGAAGGCTTAAATTCATTGGGTGAGAGAGAAGTTGGTGAACAAAAGCATTATTCTGAATTGTAGTATAACAATACATATATTTATAGATAAACACTATTTTATCACACTCAAACCTGAAGAATCTGGCCATTTTTCCTATCTCTCATCCATACTTCCCAACCTCTTCCAGTACAGATCATATCTATTCATTCTATCTTGGATGTTCTCACTGATATAAGTTAACTCCATAGATCTTCATTCCATAACATTTAAGGATCACTAGTAATCAGAGTAACTTACTTAATAGTTACATTCCAGATAACTACACTAGGTATACTAACTAGTATACAATCTAGTAGTTTGTACTATAGCAGTCATTTTGAAAATCAACTAAAACTAACATTTCTTTTCTAGTGTTAATTGTTATAAGATGAAAGTATGGACAGACTTTGGTAAGGTTAGGGTTAAGATATGGATAGTAGTTATATTATTAGTCTATGATAAGAGATAGAAGGCACATGACATGATGTCATAAGCCTAGAATGGTCTAGAGCAGTCTGGAAGAATCTTGAGTCTAGAAGGATTGGGAAGAGTCTAGAGATGGAGTGACATCAAGGGACATGGGTT
>Ga0157364_1008607_pt1 | contig 10572 bp, 9 predicted proteins | sample AttsexASBM2_FD_111476 | JGI IMG/M metagenome (GOLD analysis project Ga0157364, IMG submission 111476) | Fungus gardens microbial communities from leaf cutter ant in Ribeirão Preto, State of São Paulo, Brazil - Atta sexdens ASBM2 | ecosystem: Host-associated > Fungi > Mycelium > Unclassified ... | reverse complement strand
GGGCATATTTATGTAAACATTTGCCATATACGATTTTTATTTAAAAAATACTATTTATTGCAAAACAATTTGCGTATCTCTCTTCTGACGGGACATAATGTAAAATAAATATCATCATACATACAAATATACACGCGTGACGTAGCGTCAACGCATCAGAAATTGTACATCGTTTTTTACAGTCTGAGTTTAATATTCCGTAAGATATTTTTCTTTTGAATTCTTCCGATTATTATGGGCAGCATTATCTAAAAGGAGGCTAGAATATCGCTAAATGGAGTTCCAGGTTCTTTCGCAGCAGCTTCGAAAGTTTCGACAAATGCTTTCTTTTGAGATTCTTTAGATAGCTAAAATCAATAAATCAACAAATAAAATAGATGTTAAAAATAGCTAAGAGTTAAATAACATTGACTTACTTTATGATAGAAATCCGAAGCAGCTATACACAATATTTTCTTGTCTTCATATTCATATTTTCCTATTCTCGACTGGACATACGGAAATCTATCATATTATAGCTAAGGAAAGATTATTTCTCCAAAGAAAATTACAAAGTTATGTCGGTGAGAAAAGGATACAAAGCTCTCAACCAATGATTTGTCGACGCACTTATGAAGAAACAAGACAAGCACCAAGTCGACATTGCCATCGGCAAACTTTGAATGAAATTCGGTAAACTGAAGACCACCCAGTCTTGAAGGAGCTCCATTTCCGTGCAGGTACACGCTTTTTCACAGACCTGGCATAAAATCAGACCAAATCATACATTTGCATATTTTTCATCTCACACTTCAGTCACGATATAATTTGAGAACCTTGATCAATTTACAAACTTTAAAGACAACAGCAGAGAGTAATCTCGGGTGCGGTTGCTGCGGGGACAAGAATTCTCCTATAACTTTAGTAAGGATCTCCGAAGGTGGGAAGAAGTCCCCGAGGAGATACGACAGAACTGTGCATAGCACCTCCACCTCCATGGAATGTCCTTTGCGGATTTTGTCGAATATCGCGGAAATACGTTCGATAGATCGAACCAGCGTTTCTGGCTCCACATCTGGTAATGGTTCTTCGATACCAGGCTGATTCAATCGATCAGCTGCTTCCGTATACATGCACGTCAGCAGAAGTTGTAATGCTGGTAATGCGAGCAAAGGGCTGGGTTGTTTCAGCCGGTCTATCGCAACTTTAACGATCTGCTCAGCTACCTTGCCAATAACGCTTTTTGTCGCTACAAGTCTCTCAAGACCCTATCAAGATAAATAAGCAGTTTACGTTACTTATTTGTGTTACTTATGTATCAACCAAAGATGAAGAACACCAACATACCTGCAGAAGAGTTTGATGTAAACCGTATGAGATATTTTGAGATGTGACTAGAGAAAGGACTAATTCCAACACGGCCGGCGCTTCTGTGTCTGGTGGTGTGTCCTCGGCGTGTTCCAATAAGAAAAACACTAGAGCCCACATTATTCCCTGATGCTCTTCACTCTGGCTTAGAATACTATATCAGAGCAAAAACGAATTAGATTGGTTACAAAACGGCATTAAACAAATAATAGATGTCTTCAATACTTCTTTATCAAATAAAATTTAATTATTTTGAATTATTACCTATTTGAATCCTGCGAATCAATGTGCTTCTGTATATATTCAATAGCCAGAGGATGTATAATATTCATTGTTTCTTCGCATTTAGCCAGTACCGCGCTTTGCAGCAAGTATAGAGAGCCGTGAAGCGCGGACACTCTGGAAGCCAGGAAGACTGACTTTAAATTAACGTCCACTATGCGCTTTACTTTATCTAATGTGTCCAAATCCTATAAAATGATGTTGATTAAAAAGAAGGATCTTTATTTCTTTATTATATGTATGAAATTTCTAGCGTACCAAAGGTGTTAGAACGGCGGCGGCTTTACACACAGAGACGGCCAGATACTGATGCAAGACCGCGTTCTCCATTGGATGAATCCTCGAGACTTCCAGGCACACATCCAGCATCCACTGATATTGAGATCTCTCGAGGAAGAGTTCTGAGATCGCTAGAATAGATTTTATGATCTCCGTTAACAATTGAACAGGCGTACTAGCTTGCGGCGACGTCCAGATGGTGTAGTGCTCTATCAGAAAGCGCAGGCAAGAGTCTAGATCGAGGGAGGCGGACATCAGTGCGTCGTTCCGCCTGTTCTTCAAATCAAGAACGGAAGCATTCAATTTGTCTTCGTATAGATTACACAGCGACCATAAGTATGAGACCGATAGTTGGCTATACATATATCTATCGGAAACCACAGTTCTCTCCACATTACCTCGCTGAAATATGTGATCCAATTTCAAACCGATCTTACTTTCCGTATCGTTCATGTATTCATACTTCCACAGAAGCAGTTCCTGTATCGCAAATAGTTTCTGAGAGCTGGTTTTATACACGGAAAGTTGGGGATCTCTTGGGTGATGGATCAGTGTGCTAGCACCAGGATTGCCAGGACACGGCAGTAATAATGTTTGCAGCAATAATCTCGTTATCGCCTGAATCGCCAGGCTGCTCGCTTGTATCAAAGCTGCGACTTCATCCGAGGGCGTGTTCTCATTTTGCAGGAAGTTGAGAACACTCAGAAACGCCATCCAAATCTCCTCGAATTGTGATCTGGACGTCCAACCCAATAAGTTTACCCGGTAGATAAACTGCTCCAGAACATCCACCTCCTGCAGAAGATTAGATTCCGATGACATAAGCGGAAAGTAGCATTTGGTAGGACCTGAGCCGATGATGTGGCAACCGCGTTTCCACACTAATGGAGGCGTTAAGATGTAAGAGTTTACTAATGGCTGACGACTTATGCTGATAATCAGTGACTTTATCATATTGAATAGATACGGTGGTATGTTTCTCGTAGTGCCATCCCCCTGACATTTTTCGAGCCAGGCCACTATCGATGCCATTTGAATGCACGCCCGAGCGTAATCTTTCGTATCCTCATCCTGGAGAGCTGGCTCCAGCGCTTGGCAATCCATTGTCGGCAAGGGATCCACCGTCGTTAGTATACTTTCCACGACTTTCGTCAGAGAGATCGCCGCGGAACAAACCCAAGTATAACGTGTATTGTCACCAAAAATCTTATTTGGAGCGGCATGCCGCAAAATTTCGGCCGCGCAACTTAGCGTGAGGTCCATGTCATGCGGTCTTAATTTATGGACATCTTTCCTATCCGAATAGATCATCCAATGTGCCAATTCAATACATAGCATAGAAAATTTAGCGATATCTTCCTCGAATTTTATATCGATCTTCGCCACATTATACTTAGCTAGTTTCGGTAATGTCTTCATGTAAACCTTGACAGTTGGAATTATTGTGAAGAGGATCTCCCAATACAGAGCGTCGCTTAGCAACTCGGAGAATCTAGTAGCATATTTTAGTTCCTTCCCACTACTGTTGTCCGCTTCCGGATTATAAATCTGATGTGGTTTCGGTACAAGATCGCAAATATAATGAATATGCTCCAACAAACACTGCTTGGCAGCAACATACAAAGGACTAGCATCGAAATAAAAATCCTTTTCGCTCTGTGCTTTTCCGAATTCCAACTTTTGGCACTTCTCGACAGTAAGACGAGCTCCCAATATTACACAGTGTTTCAAGATCTTCAGATTGAATTCTTTACAAGAAAGAATGCTGAGACAATCATCAAAGTCCAAATCCTTTAATAACTGAGCTAATTCCATAGGATTGTTACTGGCGCTTGCGTGGCAGCAACGTAATTTCACTTGAGGCAAGAACCAATTTCGATCCAACTGAATGCTCTTCACGGTGGATGGATTGAACGGTCTACATTGATCAAGTTCTAATGGTGACAGATCGTAATATTGTACCGCCAGCTTGTTCAATAAACTGACTAAGCCGCCGTGTTTTCTTGCCAATTTGGTGGTTTGCAAGATGTCCATGATCTTCACGATATCATCCTTCGACAACTGATCCTTCACATCCTCCGCGTTAGTAGTTAACAGTATTTCCACCCGGCGGCTGGCAATTTTTGCAGCCATTCTCGACAAAGCGAGATATTTGGTAGACAACAGTCGTGGTATTAAAGTCATTATAACCGCACCGCTTTGCGAATGGTGTGAACCCTCGATACACTGTAACAAGCGTTTTATAAAACTAGGTTGCGATAAATCTGTGCATTTCGTTGCCACAGCCTGCACCAACAGCCCGCTAGCCGCCGGATTCCTGTGTATCGCCGTAGTCAAGAGATCCCTTACTGGAGATTCGGTAGCGACGTTTATTGCCTCTTCTATGTGATTTACTAACAGCCATGTTAGCGGCTCTACATCGTTGAGATTCTCGCATATGTAGTCGCAGAATAATATGATGCCTCCTCTTCTAATAATTTGGATGTTCGTACTGCTGTTAATACAATCGCGTGTTTTCTTCTCGTTCAATCGAACATGATCGGACCTGCTGGTGCCCAATACTTTCGACCAGAAGGACATTTCATTGTATCCCAATAGGATCATCAGATATGCCCACTGGCACGTCACTGTTGGGCACACGTTCCCAATGCTGAGCATCAAGTGGTTTAATTCGTCGATAAGTAACTTTTCTTCGTCGGATACGTTGCGCCCCTGAATCATCTGCATTGTTGCGTTCGCCACTTTGCAATGACTGCCAGATTCGAACATATGAATGCACAATTGCAGAAAGAATGCAAACTGATGGACAAGATAATTATCATCTGCTGTGTAATCGGAGAAATCGATAAAGGGGTCCGTGGACTTATGATTTATCAGACCAAGGAGACTAAACACCTTCGTGCTTATCAGATTGATCACTTTGAATATGAATCTAGCAAATACTTGCTCAGGTGGCATTTGGCGCGATTGGATGCTCGAGGCGTTCAATGGATCTGCACATTCGCGAGAAAAGGAGCTCCGAAGTGGCGATAACAGATGTGACATGTCTGAAATGCATATGTTGAGATCCGATAGGCGTGCCAGCATTGCTTCTTCCTTCGCGCAGGAGATCAGGGAGAGCAGTACGACGTTGATCATACCTAGCCAACGTTTTAGTTTGAGGATTGGAGCAGTCGTAGGTATCGATGCGGTGAACAATATTTTCAGAAGTGGATCCACTGGCCGAAAGACTGTGGGCGAAATTGCTGCGAACAGTTTCACTAATGCGACGTGAGCCCTCTCGGATTCTATTCTGAGTTTTCCGGCAGCCAATATCGGAAGCACGGTGTCCATTGTGAGTCTGGACCATCTTCGCCATTTCTCCTCGCCGTTACCATCCCCGCTAAATCTGGATTCGGCCAGACACAGTGCTAAAAGTTCGACTATTTCGTGATACTCCACCAAACGTAGTAGCATGGCTATTAGCACATCTCTTGTCGTTTCCAACTCCCGTTGTTCGACCACGCTTGAACTTCCATTTCGGATGAGAAATATATCCTCAATGACAGGCGCGAGCGCGGGTATACAATGGGAGATCGCCGGTTGCCCGCTCGCCATTAGACCATCGCATAATTGAATTATCTTTGGTATGCCTATTATCGCCTTGGAGTGATTTTTCTCATACGACAAGTGCACTAAGAAATTGAACATTCTCGGTAAGAGATCCTCGGTTTGTTGTACGTGGCCCTCCTCAATAAATTCAAACTGTTTTAACACGAATCCGATAAATATTTTGTCAGAGTCCAGCAGGCAATAATTAACCTTCAATTGAACCAGCTGACTCAGCAACATCAGAACCTGACACTGTAACGCAATGTTACTTGTAACAGTGTACTGTTTCAGAGACTTTATAACCATTGGTTCGAAGAGTCGGATGAAGGATGCGACGGATGTTTTCTGATCTGAAGATCGTGCCAAAGTCTTAAACGCTGAAGAAAATTTACGATCACTTTTTCTGCGCAGCAATCCTATCCATCTGGAAGCAAAAGAAAAGGCATCAGTGTGTCAGCCTGGATAAGGTATTACTATCAAACTATTAGAATACTAACCCGTTATCTGGCTCGTTTTCGCCTCTGCAATTATTCCCAATGCATTTTATCGTATTCGCCATTTGTCTGGCGGGATGTTGAAAACACTGATTATAAAAACCTCTGACATCATCTTGTAATGCGTTGCATCGATCCACATTCTTCTGTATGTCCAGTTCGCTCCACTGCGCGCACATGTTCGTACCAAATAAGCATTTCAGCAGTTGTTGCACACATTGAACCGTTGCCGTTGGTGACAATACGACAGTGGTTTTTAGATAACATAACACTTCTTCTGCAATTCTACCTGCTTCGTTGACAGATGCGATTTCAAGGATCTGCGAGAGAACGTCTAACATCGCATTCAGCAAGGAAAGATACATCTCACTGGCTTCATGTTGCAGGGTGACTGAATAATTGGAATGTGCTGCCTTCAGAATGTCATATATCTTCATGTAATGCGGCATACCGATGAACGTTCCCATTTGCTCCTTCCCACTCTTCAAGACGCCAATCTTTTCTCCCTTTTCTTTTGACTTTTGTTCCGACAGGATCTTCTTCCTAGGCGACAATGTTTGCGTGGACAAAGATGGCAATACGGGCTTAGCACTTGCCTGCACTACCTGCACTTCGTCGATGACGTGGACGAAGATATTGAGAACTCTCGTGATGTGTGTCAATAGTAATTCCATGTATTTGTCCTTATACATACTCCAAAGTTTCATCGGGTCACTGCCAGTCTTAAAATTGCAAACGGCTAATCCAGAAGCCAAATTACCGGCGAGGAGGATCAAGTGTCGATGTGTGGATAAATCTAAGCTAATGGTCGATGATGTTAACAGTGGCAATGCCAATGATAAGAGACTGCTGCACACCGGAGAGGAAATCATCTCATTTACGAAACTAATATCATTGGCATCCGATCGATCACTATTCTTCTTAGATTTTTTCAGCAATGTCTTTGATAAAATACAGTCCCATCCTCTGACGTAAACCGTAGTGGGATAAGTCTCGCTCAAACAAAAAAGAGTTTCACAACAGCCGTATATTAAATATTTTGAAGAATGCACCGTTAATATTTCCGTTAGAATGTTAACTATACGGGATAAAGAGTATTCCAGACTAGAATCGTAATTCGTCTCGTTATGATGATTCAGAAATACAAAGGGCTTGATAGACGTATTTACAAACGGCTTATGTTTATCTTGATAGGACGATAGTTCTGAGATACTTGATGTTACCACATTTAAAAACTGTTGAGTATATTGTGTAGCCTTCCTTGTAACAGTATCTTCTTGAGGATGTCGAAAATACAAATATGGGATACTCCTATAATAAAAGAAATAATAAAAGAAATATAAAATGATATTCGAATAAATAATAAAATTGCACAATTAGAAATGTATCTTACTTAACAATCGCATCTGACGCAGCATGTCTCACTCTTTGGTCCTGATCACCTAATAACGCTATTATAACATCGATAAAGTGCTCTTGAAATAACGATTGTCTCGTAATGTGTTCTATTGTAATATACGATAATTTGCTCAATAAGTCAGCTAATTTTACTTTCACAAGAAAATATGGATTTTTCATAAGTTTTGGCAACGCAGTTAAGATGGTAAGACCATATTCGTTGTTGATGGAATCTAGTAACTCTGGCAAACAGAGGTTCAACGCGTCCAACGTTTGGCGGCAAGTTGTCGCGGAATCATCGTTCAAGCCCTATACATTCGACAGAAACAGATGTAAGTTAAAAACTCTCGAGACTGGTGTCGTCCTTTATAAAACGTATAAACTCACTTTTAAAAGTAATTTTATTGCATCTTCCAATAATATATTTCTACGTCCTTGTTGAGTCATACACTCCATTTCAAAGTTCCGGAAGGAACCGCCATACTGAACAAATATAGACTTTAAAAAGATTCCAATTACCATCGTTATATTACCCCTGATCTGGGGATCTGAGTGATTGGCAAATAGCAAAATGTCTGCAATCAATTGGTTTGTTTCATTGCAGCTTGATTCTTTGGCCACGGTCATTGTAAACAAGTGTGGATAAAGTTTGAGAATGTAACCCACGCATGTCAGAGCGAGGGCTTTTACACTAACACGAAATAACTTGTCCGATATCAATTGCCCGGGTTTGCCAGCCAATAAAAAGGACGACACCAAGTAACGGCAACAAAACTTAACGGGCATATCCGAGTCTGTGAAACTTCCAATGTCCACTTCGTACAATGCGAAATCCAGGGAGGACTTCTTAGGGGAAGCGAACGATAGAGTGTTTTCTTCTGAGTAATCTTCCTCCTTTGAATGTTCACTTTGCAAGCTTGGATAAGGTGTTTTCTCGGATTTTTCCATCTCGCTTTCGATGTCACTGCATTCCTCCGCAATCGAATCTAAAACATTGAAAGCTAATAAACTGAAAGCTAATAAACAAAATTACGCAAGTTATCGAATTCATATGTTCGTTCTTACTGTCAGTGGTTTCGATTTTCAAATGGCAATAACTTTCTAATATCCTTTCTTTCGTCTCTGTAACGTCGCTCATACATTCATTCTGTGTTTGTAAATTACACGTGACTGGCAATGTCGTTTCCGCATCTGTGATCCATTCTGCATTCGGAGTAATCTCCGGAATATCAGGCTCGTGCAAGTTTAAAATAGAATCCGAATTTGCACCATAAGCAGTACTCGCGCTGGAAAGACTTGTGTGACCCAGTGAGGGAACGCATGCATTTTGATTTAATATTATTCTGCTTTGTGTTATGCCTTCTGACGACAATAGAACAGATACTAGTGGCTTTGGAGGCATTTTTAGAAGTTGTGTCAAAGTTTCTAAAGCTGCGTTTACAATATTATGATCAGAATGCCATTTTGTATAGTGCAAACACAATTCATAAATGTGTAACAGACTATCTATCTGTTGTGTTTCAACATCTTGAGGCTCCAAGGGTTTACATATATAAGGTAAAATCACTCTGAGGCATCCAAAGATGCCTATAACAGTAGAGGAATGATCCTCGACATTTCTTCCTAATGTTGTTATATCTGATAAGATAAACACTATTAATAAACGAATGTTTTTGCATTACGAATGTTAGGCAACGTATCGTAATTATTTAACGTACCTAATATATAATCCAACACATAATTAAAAAAAACCTGTGGTTTTCTGCAATTTATACACGTTGTCAGAATCATACTAGCTGCTGCCCTACGGAAAACTGCCTGAGGAGAGGAAATATTTTCAAAGAACGCTCTCAACAAATTCTGAAAAAACAAGATTTAATTTTTCCCAAGTTTATGGAAATCGCTTTTAATGTATATAATTATGATAATGTCAAAACGCTTACCTTGACGTCCTTATCTGTCATGAATGGTCCTAATACTTTAAAGATTAATGGTAATGATTGCGATAATGTTTCAATTACAGTATCCTCTGATCGATGCGCAATAATCACTATACATGGGATCAAATTTGATACATAAGCTTTGCCCCTTGAAGGACGTATCATGTGACTTAGCAAACCAAATCTCCAAAGAGCAGCCCTCAGTATGCGTGCAGGTCCGTTTCTTTTTATTTCATTATAAAGCTCTATCTGAATTTTAACGATATTACTATCGACCATCGCCTAGCAAAAAACATTCATTGAATTGCTTTTAAATATTGATTTTCTTAATGTATGCTTTTTATGTTTTATTTATGAATACCTACAACTTTTCTGACTAATGATAAATTCAGTCATTTGTACTACATGTGAGTGTACACTAAAGGTTACTTTATATAAAGTAAATACAGTAGCATGTAATTAATTTTTACAATAAAATAATATATTCTGTTAAATAATGGAACAATATTATTTTTAAGCATTTAATCGTATCAAACATTTATATGCTCTTAATATTTAACTTTGCTAATTTAATAGTTCTTCTTCTAGTAAAATAGTTTCTAATATATGCTAATCTAGTCCACATCAATTAAACTTAACATAATTAACATTATTATAATTTTGCTCAACAATAACTATTATGTAATACCATGTTTTATATTACATTTATATTGTTGAATGTAAAATTATAATATTAATATTATATTACTTTTTGTTACTATTAGTTTGTGTTGATTAGAAATTTAATGTAATACAAGGGTAATAAATTTGCTATAATAATAGGCCTAAAATGTAATTGTACCCTGATAATTTTATTAAGAGATTCATCTGCAACCATCCTGACATCAGACTCATCATCATTACAGAGTGCCAACAAGGTTTCAATTGTGGCACTGAGAATCTGTGGAAATTTGGTATTCTGTCTGACAGTAGGCGAACATATTCCTTCGACGATGATGGCACAGCATGACACCTTCTCCTTCCTACTATTGAAGCATTTGCATTTATTAAGGAACAAATCGTCATTAAAGAAGTGTTTACCGTTCATACCTTGCTCCAGGATCCGACGGAGTGTCCAACTCTAGTAACCCATTCAGCGTTTCCACGGCCTTCAACACGCCGTTTAAATGAGCCATGCTGGATTTTCGAATGACCTTCGCTTCTTCGAAGGACTACCTCAAATAATCGTGCGACTGGTGAAT
>Ga0157364_1008606_pt1 | contig 10573 bp, 6 predicted proteins | sample AttsexASBM2_FD_111476 | JGI IMG/M metagenome (GOLD analysis project Ga0157364, IMG submission 111476) | Fungus gardens microbial communities from leaf cutter ant in Ribeirão Preto, State of São Paulo, Brazil - Atta sexdens ASBM2 | ecosystem: Host-associated > Fungi > Mycelium > Unclassified ... | reverse complement strand
GATTATGCAATTATAAAACAGTATTATTCTTTGGTTGAAAATAATAAGAGAGTAAAGAGAAAGAGCTCTAAGTTGGACAGTTTTAAGAGATAGATATCAAGTTCTAATGTTATGATCTTAAGACCTTAGAGTAGGTTAAGAAAAGAAATCTTATATAAGAGTTACATAAGAGAACTTGATAAAGTTTCTAATATAGGATTGTCTACCTTATATATACTAGACTACTAGTCTATACTATCATTAGCCTATCCTAAAGGGCCATATATTATTCTTAAAGTCAACATGTATAAAATATATTATATGATATTATCTTGTTTTAGAACCTTCTATGATGTTTTATATCATGTGACTGTGTGATATGTGACTGTGACAGCATTATATGACATATAACTAATGTGTGAAACTAAGTTATATTATGTGATAGTTTGTAACAGTTACATATAACATTATACTAACCTCTAACCCTAAGTCCCAAATATAAAAATAAATTAAAAAGAAAATAAAAATGAGAAATAAAATGAAAATAAATAAAGTTCATCATCTTCAACTCTGATATACTTAGTATACTATTAATTGTTTGATTAGTAGTTATTATAACAAAAATATAAATGCTAAAAAAATATTTATAAAATTGAACTTATAAAGAAAATATAATAGTATATGAATAAAGAAGGGAGATGAGTGGAAGATAGCATTCACAATGCAAGAATGGTCATTTAAAAGAAACTTGATTAATACTGGAGAAGTAGCAAGTTTTATTGATAATATAATTGTGAAAACAAAAAAGAGGGAAGAATATGATGAAGTGATAGAAGAAATAGTGAAGAAATTAGCAGAAAATGATTTATATGTAAAACTAGAAAAATACAAGTGAAAGTTTAGAGAAGTAGGGTTTTTAGAAGTAGTAATAAAACTAGAGGGAATTAAGATAGAGGAGAAGAAGGTAAAAAAAGTATTAGACTGGCTGACTCCAAAAGAAGTTAAAGATATACAGAAGTTTTTAGAACTAGCTAATTACTATTGGTAATTTATTAAAGATTTTGCAACAATAGCTAGACCACTATATAATTTAGTAAAAAAAGACCAAAAGTGGAATTGGATAAAGAAGCAGGAGAAAACATTTCAATAGTTAAAAGAAAGATTTACAAAAGAACCAGACTTAAACAAAAAAATAAGAATAAAAGTTGATACATCAGATTATGTAATAGAAGAGGTTTGATCTATGGAGTATGAGAATGGATGATGGGGACTAGTAGCTTACTTCTCAATGAAATAGAGAGGAACTATAAGATTTATAATAAGAAAATGTTAGCAGTAATAAGAGAGCTAAAAGACTGGAGATATTTATCAGAGAGTATAAAATTCAAGTTTGAGGTTTGAACAGACCACAAGAACTTAGAATATTTCATGAAAGTGTAAAAGTTAAATAAAAAATAAGTCTGTTGGGCACTTTATCTGTCAATATTTGACTTTACTTTAAAATATGTGCTAGAAATAAGAATGGAGAAAGTAAATAGACTTAGTAGGAGACTGAACTAAAAAGTAGGTATAGAAAAGAACAATGAAAATCAAACATTAATTAAAAAACAATGAATCTGTAGTTTAGCTGAAGTTGTTAGGAACAAACCAGCTACTGAACCAGTTATGCTAAAAGTACACAATGTCAAGCTTAGCTTTGACATCTAGCTGGTACTATATATGTACTTCATACTGTACTTCTGACAGTATCCCCCTTTCAAGGCATGTGGTCCCCACATAGAAGTTATATGAATAGCTGCACCCAAGGGTTATGCCACGTGTTGTGGTCTCAGAGCCTTGACAGTCTTATGGGGTTTCTAAAGAACCCAGTAAACTCTGTTTCACAGAGCATCCAGTCTAATGGAGATGCACAGCTAAGCAACTAGTACCATTCCTAGTGACACTCCTGGCTATGTCATACCTTCATGCTAACAACTGTCCATTTAAAGGGAATAGTTTTACCAGGAGTTAAACTGCCAACTGCTTGGAAGCTTGACATTATGTTAGGAACAGACTAGCCACTGAACCAGTTATGCTAAAAGTGCACAATGTCAAGCTTAGCTTTGACATCTGGCTAGTACTATATATATACTTTATACTGTACTCCTGACAGAAGTAGTAATAGAAGAATCAGAAGTAGATATAATAGAAGAAATGAAAATAGCTAGAAAAAAGAATAAGGAAATAGTTAGAATAGTAAAGGAGATAAAGAAGGTAGGAGTAAAAATGTTAAGGAAAGATGAATGACAGATAGAAGAAGATTTAGTATTGAAAGAAGGAAAATGTCAGGATTGAGAGAAGTGAACTTAGTGTTTTCTCTATTTTCTTTCTTATTTTATTTTTCTTTTCAATTTATTTTCTATTTTCTATTTTTAGAACTTAGGGTTAAAGTTAAAATCTATGAACACAAGAAGAAAGGCAGGAAAGGATAATGTCATACAACATGTGTAACACATGTTGGCCTTGAGGCACCCACATGGCTATTTAGGGTAGGCTAGAAGTACTTAGCACAGACTAGGTGCCTCTAGTATATAAGATAGACAATCCTGTACAGAGTTCTCTATTGAGTTCTCTTGTGTTACCCAATACAAGATTACCTCATAAATCCAACTCTAAGAGCTCTGAGTTATAACAGATGAGGTTAAAGAGTGGAAGGTTGAAAAAATATTGAATAAAAGAAAAATAAGAAAAGTTATAAAGTACTTAGTATAGTGGAAGAGGTTTACAGTAGAGTATGACTTATAAGAAAGAAAAAAAGACCTGGAGAATACAAAGAAAGTAGTAGCAAAATTTGAAATGATGATGAATAAAAAAGAACAATAAGAGAAGTCAGATATAGTAGAAGAAAGAGACTTTAGAAGAGAGAAGTTGCTAGGAAAATATATGGCAAAAATATTATATAGCTGGAATAATGGAAAGTTTGAGAAAGAATATTTAAGAAAGTTGGAGAGAAACTAGCAAAAATAAAAGTCAGTTTCTCTGGAGAAGAAACCTTGAAAGGAGATAATATCAGAGATAAACTTCATTTATTTTCATTTTACTTATTATTTTTATTTTATTTTTCATTTATTTTCATATTTGGGATTTAAGGTTAGGGGTTAGCATGATGTCATATATGACTGTCATAAAATGTCACACAAAAAAAGTCATATATCACACAATCATATGTTACATGAAATATTGAAGAAAATACTAGATTGTTAGACACAGTTCACACTTAAAAGCAGAAGCTCATAAAGTTAGCTCAGAGATATGCAGAGTATGTATACTCTGTGAAAAGAGCTTATTGATATGGACTTGTTAGAATGACCTTAGCCTCAACTTATATATTATACTTTCTATAAGCCACATAGTTGCAATTTTAGAAAATAGCCTTGTAAAGAGTTATAAGGAGAGAAGTAAAGTGCATTACCATTGACACTGGAAATTTAGTATCAACTTTAGTCAATTATCAGGCTATCTTTTACAAAGTAATCACTGGTCTTAAATATATAAAATAACAAAAAGAGTAATTAAAATAGATTTTTGAGCAGATGTTTCAGTAGTAAAACACTAAATAGGAGTTCAAATTGAATGTCATATGCTAAGTTCACCTGTCCAGAGAATACATCTCCATGGTAATACTGCCTTCTCAATATCTACTATATGAAGCCTATCTTCCATAACAGCCATCTTTCTTGTAACATGTCCTCATACTGATAGTGCAACCATCTGGATATTCTATCTTCCATAATAGGGATACTCCCATCTGATTTGTGTTAACTTTGCTTGGCAAACAGGGCTTGGTCTTCCATAGCAAAGTCATATCCCTGTCAGTATTTTACTACTGAAACCTCTACTTAGGGCAATAAGAACTATACCACTAAAACCCCAAGCATCTCCTATAGTCATTCCTTATATATAAGACTAGTAGTTACACTGTAATTTGCTAATCTGATAATCAATGAAGATAACTCTTATTAAACTCAATCTCTAGTATTCAACAGCAACATACTAATTAGTACTTACTCTCCTCTCAGACTTTTTCCTTTCATCTGAAGTTGCAACCATATAGCAGTCAGACAGTACAACACATAAGCTGAAGCTAAGGTTGTTCTACAAGTTCATGCATCTCTGAGCTAACTCCATAGACTTTTATCCCCAGTATGAACCACACCTGACATTGGAGAGAAGAAAACTCTGCATAAAGTCTGAGTAAATTTATAGAGTTTGAAAGAGACAATTAGGCAATGGAAACAGATAAAGATAACCACATATTTTGACTCAAATAAAGATTTGATAGAATTAAGTCCATTATAAAGTATCAAACCACCAACAGAGTTTTGGATACATAAAACAAGATGATATCATACACCATATATTACATATATTAATCTTAAGAAAAACACATAGTCCTTTAGAATAGGTTAATGGTATTGTAGCATGGACCAGCAGTCTAGTATATATAAGATAGATAATTCTGTACTAGGAATTCTATCAAGTTCTCTTGTGTAACTCTTATACAAGATTTCTTTTCTTAATCCACTCTAAGATCTTGAGATTATAACAAAGTAATCTTATAGAGGCAAAAGTCTTGTAGAAGTTATAAGAGAACTTAACAAAGAGTTTCCAATGTATTCTTACTTTATATATACTATAAGTACATAGTTCATACTAGTAATAAATAGTCTTATCCTAATGTCTATATATTAACCATAAGTATATCATATATATATTATGAGATAAACATGCTGTAGATATATACCTTGATGTATCCTTCCAGCTTCTTTTTCCAAATTCTAGGCTTATAACATTATGTTATATACTGTGTCATGTGCCTTTTCATTATTCAAGAAATAAAATAAAAAAACAATAAAAGAAAAAGAGAAATAAAATAAAATAAAATAGATAAAAATAAAATAAAATAAAAATAAAATATAAGAGTTTAAGTGTACTATGGTAATCTTCTACAATATTCAAAATCAGAGGCAAATAATAATAATTTCTAATTGTCCATTCATTTAAATACTTATAATCCTATACTATCTGCTTCTTATTATCCTTCTTTCCTACAAAAAATACTAATGCTGTTTAAAGCAACTTCAAGAGTCTAATATCTTTCCTCAATTATTCTTTAATAAATTCATGTATCTCTTCTCTCTCTTTCATTGACAATGGGTATACCTTTCCCTTCTTAAGTATAAATTCTTTCTTCACTTCTATTACATGATCTTACAATTTCTTCATTAGCATTCTTTTACTTACTTTCTTTTTAAAGACATAAATCTACTTGTGGAATCTCTAAGATACCAATTTCTTGGCCTCTTCTTCAGGTTTTGCTACTTTTTCTTTTTTATCCTAAATCTTCCACTCTTCTACTATTTTCTTCACATCTATTGTTCTATTCTTGATTTGGTTTTTTCTTCTTCTTTTCTTATTTATTCTGTTTTCTTTCTTCTTTCTTTTATTTTTACTACCCCAGTTTTCTCTGCTTTAGTCTCTACTGTTTTCCACACTCTTCTAAGTACCTTGTCATCTTCACTTCTCCTATTCTCCAGTCAATTTCAGAATTGTGGTGTGCAAGCTATAACATTTTCAAAATCATACTCTACTTTTGTTCTCTAATCACATTTATCTATTTTTTTCTATGTCCCTGATAAATATTTACTTTTACCATGTACTTAATAGGTCTTTTCTTGTTAAAAGAATCATCTACATTTCTTACATATATTAGTCTTTCTATCTTTTTCAATTTGAACTTCTGCTTTTTAGCAAACTCTGAACTTATGACCAACTCAGTCACTCCACTATCTAACAATACCTTCACTGTCACTCTTTCTTGCTCAGCCCAATCTTCACTGTTACTTCTCTTAGCATGTCCTTATTATCTAGATTGTAGTAGGATGTATTTCTTATTACTCTAAAAATCATTGTAAACCTATTGTAATTAAAACATAATTGAGGACTATTAGATTCTCTTCCTCGTTTAAATTACTTAAATTGTTCTGATTGTCCCTATACTCAAGTTTCCTTTCTTATTCTACAATTCCTCTGTTCTTACAATTTCTTGCTAAATACCTGAATTCTCTATAGTTGTAACAGTTTCTTTCTCAATTTATATTCATAGCATATAGATCTCACCTAAGTATAAGCCTTGTTTGCTATTACAGATGTACTACAATCATATTTATCTTCTCTACTTTCCATAAAAGAACTACAAACTCCAAAATCTATTGTAAACTCTACTATAGACTTTCTTATACAAGCCTTGTTAAACTCTATGCTCAAACTTCATCACACTTAGACCCATTAGTACATGTTTACAATGTTTGCATTTGTTATTTCTGATCACACTAGTATCATCATTTCTTTATTATGTCATCATTGTTTTGCTGGATTAGAATATATAATACAATATTTAAAATAGTCATCATCTCTAAGAAACCTCATTCTATTTTCTTAGATTTTCCTAGGGTTTGAAGTATAGCTTGTATATCTATTCCAATTACTCTAACACTTTCTTTATTAGTATAGGCCCTATTAACATCTACTGTTGAGTCTCTTACTTTCTTGGCCAAACTTAAGGCTGAAACAATTGTTGCTCTTATGCCCTACTAGTATTTGCTAGTATATTTAACCTTGGAGCTTAAGCTTCTATCTCTTTTCTTTCTCTTAACCTCTTCTCTTTCTGCTTACTCTCTCTCTAGTATCTATCTAAGTTTGTTGCTCTTTTATACTATTGTTCTATACTTCTTAGAGGTTGTTTTGTCTTTATCAACTTTTTTTTAATAACTCTGTTCATTTCTCATTTGAATTTCTCTACCAATTGTCTTCTCTCATATCTACTTCCTTTTACTACTTTTCTAAGCTCCTATACAAATTCTTCTATTATTCTACTTCCCTATTCTACTTTTTTAAATTCTATCACCTTTATCATTTTGTTGTTTCCTCTTCTGAATTCTTTCTTCAAGTCTGATAAAAACTCCTCTATTGTGTAACTTAAATTCCCTCTTTCCAGATCTTTCATTATATTTTTCTTTTAAATATCTACTGATCCTTTCTGTACATATTATAACACCTATTATATCTACTCTTCTACTGCTGTATCTCTCATTCTCATTCTGATATATAATCTGTATACTATCAAAAAACCTAATATCTTATTTATAGCCCCAATAAATATTTGTAGTTTGACTACTTCTACATTTAATCCAGTATTAGGTTGGAGAGCTATTGTTGCTTTTCCTGCTACTCCTCCTAGATCAGCTTGAGTGATTGGTACTTGTAAGGCAGCTATTTACTCTTATTGCTATCTGACTATCTACTCCAAATTGATTGAAATGTGTTAATATTATAGTAAAAAAGCAGGAAATCAATTAATATAGACAAAGATGAAATTAGAAATAGTGTAAAAGATAAGAATGTATATAATAGTAAGGCAGAGCCAGTATTAGTCACTCTCTCAGACTTGTACTCTGAACTGGACTTAATTTTTATAGATGTTAGTAGGTTCTCTTCTTATTTCACCTTATACTATCTACTAACTACTTAACTACTTACTACTACTCTAATTGAAATGTAAACAATTTTGTTCTAAGAAGAACATTCTATTCTAAACAAAGTCTAAAGAATGTTTGCTATTCTTCTGCATATATAAATCATAAGTAGATATTATAGTATGAAGCTTCTATACAAAAATTACTATCTATCATGTCTATACAAGATAATATAATATATCCAAAAAACATCAGTAAGCTTTAATGTGATCTGAATAGTCAAGCTTCCCCTATCTGACTAATATACTTCTTGAGTTTAAAGTCTGGCTATTCTTCTTGACTTTAAATGATATTGCTTTCAGTCAAGAATAATAAGTAAGTAAGTAAAAAGATAAGAAAAAAGCCCTAAGTTGGATAGTTTTAAAACATAAATATTAAGTTCTAATATTATGAAATTAGACTCAAGTGTAAAACAAAAAATAATCTTGTATTGAATAATATAAGAGAACTCAATGAAGTTTCAAATACAAAGTACCTATTTTATATACACTTAGCTAATAGTTCATACTATACTAAACCTAGTCTATCTTAAAAAATATGTATACTACATACTATTGATATATAATATAATAATATTATTTTAAAACCTTTTATATTCTTTTATGATATGTGATTATGTAATTATGACTTGTGACAGATGTGTAACATCACACTAATTCTAATCCTAAGTTCTAAATAAGAAATTAAAATTAAAAAGCAAAAAAGTAAAAATCTTATATTATATATATGTCAGAATTGTGAATGTTAGACTTAGTTTTTTATTTTATTTATATTTTCTTTTCTATTTTCATTTTATTTTTATTTTTATTTTTTTTTGATTTTAAACTTAGATAAAGAAGTATAATGTGATATCACATATAAAACACTCAACTTCTTTTCAGACTTTATTAATATTAAATTATAGATAGTAGACTTTATTTTATTTTTATTTTTTTCTTTTATTTATTATTATTTATTATTAGAATTTAAGATTAAGACATGACTGTCACATATCACAATCACAGTAATAGTCACTATTACAAGATCATTGTTGTGGCAACCACTAGACCAATATCTAATAGTAGCACAAGCAATAAATCTCAAAGGGCAGATATCTAGTAAAAACATGAGTTGTATATTTACAAGAGAACTCGACTGTCAAGATCGTTAATGGTGGACTTTATTTTTCTCTTTTCACTTTATTTTTCTTTTCTTTTTCTTTTCTTTTATTTTATTTTTATTTTTAGAACAACTCAGGTTAGGATTTATCAGTCATACTGTCACATCAGTCACAAAGTTGATGGCAAAGTCACAAGACTGATCACAAGACTTGGGAGAACGGAGTAAAAAGTTCTGAAATAAAGTGATGTCATACAACATGGACAACACATGTTGGCCTTATGTCATATACATGGTCATTAGGGTAGGGTGCATAGCAGTGAGCACAGACCATGAGTAGTAGTATATAAGATAGACTACTTTGTACTAGGAACTCTATCGAGTTCTCTTGTGTTACTCAATACAAGAGTTGTTTCATTACTTAATACTTCGAGCTTTGAATCATAACATCGACAGGGAACCACAACAGTATTCTACTGACTATTTATATAAAGTATCCATGGTCTGTGCTACAACTATGCATTGTTCTACCCTAATGTCTATGCTCTGTTCTCATGTCCATTACTCATCTACCATGCATCTACCTCAAGGTCACCATGCCATATTCATGTGCCCTGACATCATACTCTTTAATCTCTATCATCCATGCATGCACCATGTGTATACCATGAGGAACCCATATTTCTTAATGTCATTCTAACCCTAAACTCTTCTCAATCCTTCTAGACCCTAAGTCCTTCCAGACTGCTCTAGACTTCTCTAGGCCTATGACATCATGTCATGTACTTCCTAGTCATGCTAATAATTACTACTACTATATCTTAACCCTAACCCTAAAGTCTGTCCATACTTTTGTCTCATAACAATCATGTGATATAAAGAAAAATATAAAAGTGTTATGAGACACTTTGGACATAGACAATTTTTATTTTCTTTTTCTTTTATTTTCTGACTGTATAGGAATTTTGTTTTTCTTTTCTTTTCTTTTCTTTTTAGTGACGATGAAGAGGCACGTGACATCGCAGTCACATGGCATGTCACATCATGTGACATCATAAGCCTAGAACATAGTGGAAAGATCTAGAAGATGACGTCAGGGCACATGTATGCAACATGGTGGCCTTGAGTAGGAAATGAAGCGGATATGAGGTTGTAACACGGACCAGATGTATTTAGTATATATAGGATGCTAATTTAGCAGAGACTCCTTGTCGAGTTCTCTTGTGAAATCCCTACTAGATATCCGCCTTAAGAGATTTGCTCATTGTGTAATCATTAGACTTTGTGTCTAGTGGTTGCTACAACAAAAAGGTTCTGAAACAAATGATATTATATAATATAGTAATAACATGTTAATCTTATAGCAAGCATATGTACTTTAGGGTAGAATAGTTGTAGTATGTGCACAGACTACAGTCTATGGTATATAAACCAGATATTATAGCAACCACTAGTTATAAAACTAATAGATGTTATAAGACGAGTATGTGGACAGACTTTGGTAAGGTTAGGGTTAGGACAGAAATAGAACAGTAGTATTATTATTAGTCTATAACAGGAAAAGGGCACATGATCTAGAAGTCATGTGAGATAATGTCATAGGCCTAGAGTGGTCTAGAAGAGTCTACAAGGTTAGAAGAGCTTGGACGATGATGTTAGAGAGCATATTCACCACATTGCTACCATATGTAGTACACATGGACATTAGGGCAGGATGCACAGTCTTGCACAGTCACTGCAGAGTAGACATGAGATAGACATGATGTTATGATCTAAAGCTCAAAGTGTTAAGCAGTAGAACAACTCTTGTATTGAGTAACACAAGAGAACTCGATAGAGTTTCTAAGACAAAGTAGTCTACCTTATATACTATAGCCCATGGTCCGTGCTAACTACTGTGCACCCTACCCTAAATGACCATG
>Ga0157364_1008605_pt1 | contig 10574 bp, 2 predicted proteins | sample AttsexASBM2_FD_111476 | JGI IMG/M metagenome (GOLD analysis project Ga0157364, IMG submission 111476) | Fungus gardens microbial communities from leaf cutter ant in Ribeirão Preto, State of São Paulo, Brazil - Atta sexdens ASBM2 | ecosystem: Host-associated > Fungi > Mycelium > Unclassified ... | reverse complement strand
GAACCTTTTGAGGTACAAACGAAAGTAAGAGAGGTACAAACGGGTACAAACGATTCTCTTTCGAATGGCATAAATGAAATTAAAAAATTTTAAAGTTGCGCGCTGGCCATTTTTTATTTTTCAATTTTTGTTTAACTGTTTGAGATACAAATGAAATAATGATCGGTACAAACAAGTACAAACGAAGTACAAACGGCCTGCAGTATTAATTTTTATTTTTGATAAAGTTGAGCGCCAGGTTCACATCGGTTTTAAATATAAGCGGAAATTGACAAAACTGAGCGAGTCAAAAAAAGTAACTACTGTATGGTGTAATTCTTATTATAGATCTCTCATCATAAAATCATTGAACTTTTTCTAAATTAATTCTCTAATATTTGACTTTATAGAAAAAAAATATTAGCATTAAGAAAGATAGAAAATTTTTAATTTAAAAAAAGTTAATAAATTAAAGTTTAAAAGTAACTAAATTAAGTTAAAAATTAATGCATTTAAAATTAACTAAGTTAATGTAAAGTTATTAACTTTTTAACTTTTTTTTTAACTTTGAACATTTTAACTAGTTACTATCCATCCCTGATTGCAATCATGTATATCTGTATAACGATAATGATATCGACACTTAAGAATGATAAAATCGGGAAATAGGATGGGAGATATTTGGAACACTAATAAATATCAGTATAATCTCACTTTTAAAATCAGTTTACAAGACTGATTAAAACACATCGTCTCAATCTCGTAATTAGGTAAAAACTTAGTTGAATTTCACTTGTCAGAATGCAAAAGGAACGCGCATCCAACTGAGTTATAACAAGCCACAAGTGAGAATTATCTGAGAATTGGTGTAAATGAAAAGAAACTACTAAGGATATATGATCGATTACTTGCAGGGTAGGTAGTGAGGAGGGTACGCTATTGTTGTTCTATTGATAATACTAATCTAATATATGAAAATCTTTATTAATAAGAAAGACTAATTTATGATTTATTAAAATTAAATGATAACATTGATTATTAATTTTTAATTATGAATCATAATATTAATATTTTATTATTAGAAAATGCAAGTAATTTAATGCATTTAATGTTTTACATTCAATGATATCGATAACTTGGGAACGTTGCATTCTGAAAATAAGATTGGCATTCGTCTTCGAGTTGCACACTAATAACTGACAGTTGAGGTTAAAATATTATATTATGTAAGTGTTTTACAGTTGAAAACAACAATAAGTTATAAGCAAGCACATATATATTCAATCATTATACATGTGTCACAGGATGAAGCAAGCTACAATTTAACGTCGGAAGTCAACAACGTTGCCAAGTTTTCCGCGTATATTTCATCAGCTTTTTGCTTGTATACAAATAAATTGCACGGTTAATAGAGTTAAAATTCTTGCAAGGATGTATAAAAAAAGATTTGTTCTAACTCTTTATATGAATTTTTTATATGAATCGAAGCATTTTTTAAAAATAAGTAATTATGTAATACCAATCAATCATTCAATGCATATGTCATATGACATCATGCATAAAAACTCTAACTTTTTTTTTCTTTTTTAAAAATTACATAATCAATCGATTTGAAATTTTAATACAGTTAATATTAGTTTCGTTTTAAATAATATTCTAGATAATTTTTAGATAGATCGAAGCATTTTGATTTTTCAATCACATCTCCTTAATAACATGATGTACATTTATAATTCCTAGTGTTGATAAAAAAATCTATTGTGGTGCTAAATCCACGCTGATCCCAGGTAACAATAAATAGTATTTTCATGTCAATAATTAGAATGATATTTCATTTGTGCGTTTTTGTAGTACGGCAAATTTTTCAAGCCTGTCGATTGGCTATAGGATAGAAAGAGATCCGAAGCTCTCTCTGTTCTGTACATATTTGTCGTACGACAAAAACGAATAAATAAAATAGCACCCTTATGCCCATATACATACTCAGACCTTGTACTTAAGGCTTCCTTAAATTTATCTTTAGATCAGCAGCCAATGAAATAATTCGTAGAGTATCTAAAGATAAATTTAAGGAAGCCTTAAATATAAGGCCTGACTATGAATATGAGTATTAGTTATTCTAAATTATCAGATTACATACCTATGTAAGATGTAATGATGTCATTTATTTATCCATTCTACGACGTATTTACAACATCATATACTTATTGACGTCGGATAAATAATCGATTAATTCAAAATGATGATATGTACTAACATTATTAGTAAATAAATTAATAATGTCATTTATACTATTAAAACATGAAAATAATGACGTAAGTATTTATAACGTCGATTTATATGACATTATGTGGTTGCAGCGATCAATCTATTTATTTTTATAATGACAGGACGTCAAATTCGTCAAGAATGAATATAATTAATAATTATCGAAAATAGACACTATACTACTTAAGATATTTTTTTAGTATTACACTAGTGGTATTGAATCTACACCGATATTTTGTAGCGTAGGTTGATTACTTAGCCTGTTGATTCAAAATCTATACGTGTTAACTTCGGTAACTCGATACGATCGAGCGAGAGATCTGCACCTTGAACTGCAGATGGTTGCAGTAGGAACATTCGAATCGGGACCATTTCTGATTTCTTTTAACCAATTAGACACGAATAACAATGCGGCCGCCTTAAATTATTTTCAGCTTGCGATAAAGGCGATACGCAGCTCTAGCGATTAGTTTAGTAGAGCATTTACATGTCCATGATTTTAATCTAATCACGTTAAAACGCGGTAACAAATATGTTCTTTTTTAGCGACAAGAAGCCTGTTCTTTTTTCATATCAAGTTCTGACTGGTATACATTGATGCAGTAAGTTAGAGTGAGACAAGTATAGTCTGTTTCACTCTATAACAAATTGCACTAACAAAGAAAATGGATTGAAATTTTTTTCTATCCGAATGCATATTTTAAATAGCGAACACTTTTTCTTGGATTTAATTGGATTCAATTGGATTCAATTAGATCCAATTGGATTGAAAAACTGCATTTCCTATTCAAAATTTTGAATTGAACAGTATTCACAATTGTATTTGTGTGCTCAGAAACAGCTAATATTATTTTTAGATTGAAAGGCATAGAGATATGCTCCATGCAATTCCTATAAATGAATAAAAATGCATTTAGTATTGAAAAGCATTCATTTTAACATTCGTGAATCAATATTTCTGAAAATTTGAATTCATTTCAATCCATTCTCGTTTGCTATGATAGTTCAGAACTAGTTCAGAATTAGTTCTTCGAAAAAGAAAAAAAAAAGAAGATTAAAATCATTATCTACAATATTATACATATCTATATGTATATATATATATATATATATATATATATATATATATATATATAAGCATAGTGCTTTTAATTGCAAGAATTAATCAAGAACAGTTAAATATTTGTCTCATATATTCAATTGTGATCGATTAATTCTTACTTAGAAATACGCTGCAATAGAAAGGGTTTTATGGCGTTGTTATCGTATATGCGCATCGGTTTCGCTTTACTTACCACAAAAATGAAATTAAATATGAAGAGCAGATACTTAATCACTCCCATTCCACAGCTCATTTTGATCGGTCTTGTGATATGAAATACGAATGCCGCGATATTAAGAAACCGCTTTGAGCGAGGACGAGAAGCTAGAGTGGAACACACGTGACACGTACACACAACAAAGCAATCAGCAACTATACGGTTTAACTGTCCGGCTCCAACTGAAATTACATTCAACTATTCAAGCGACGCTCCGCGCAGCGCCAGCAAGCGCCAATAATACTAATACGACGGCGGTCGTACGAATCCGGCCGAAGATGACCGAAGGCGATTCGCGGTAGAGTGACTAGAGCGCTTCATAATATTTCAAAGAAATTACAAGCCAACTCATTTAGGGGCTGTGCACAATAGCAGGAATAAGGAATAATGATTTCAATCTGTCAGAAACCGTGTATTCCGATTTGTATGTATTTGATTTCTGATATATTAAAATAGTTATTCCTAATTTCTTATTCCTTCTATTGTGAGCAGAGTCTTAGCTTTTTAAATGTAAAATATATAGAAATGTGATATTATATTATTGTTATAATCCCATGAAATAAGAATAAGGAGGCTTAATTATATGGATTGGAAATAATCATGAAAAATGTTCCGTATCTCTGGTGGAAAAATTTCGCTAAAATTATTCCACGTTTTAGAAAACTTTTCAGCAAAATTTTAGCATTTCAAAAAAGTTTCAGCGATTTTTAATTGAAAAATTCATTTTTAGCAAAATTTCAGAAAAATTTCAGCAAAAATTTCGAAAAAATTTCAATAAAATTTCAGCTCAGTTTCAACGGTTTTTTAGTATGTTAGCTGAAAAATTCATTCAATTTTAGTGAAATTTTAACAAATTTTCAACAATTTCGCTGAAATGTTCCAAAGCGTGGAATAATTTTAGTGAATTTTTTGATCAGGATATATTGCCAGGTTCGCTGAATGGAATAATTTGGAACTGGAATAACATGGAATAACAACACTCAAATTGCGGATAACAGCTAGTAAAAATATATGGGATGCAGTCCACTTGGCGCTACAAATACTTTGAAGCGTTTGATTAATCAATCGGAAGAAAGAATTTTACTAATTGATCAATCAAAAAATGCTTCGAAACATTATAGCATCAAGTGAACTATATGATGAGAAGGTTATATATCACTAATCAGTACTAGGCATAACATGTTTAGCAATTAGTCATATTTCTGATAGCAATTTGATAACAATGTGAATAATAACATGTCAATAACAAACTCTGTATACAATTGAGTCTGTCAGAAGGCTTCGTGGACAAATCCATAGCCAAATGCGGACACAGGCTTAGTTTACATCGGTCAAAATACAAGAACCAACTACAGTCGAGTCCCTGTTACAGTCGAATGACAAGAGAATGCTCGACTACAGTTGGTTCTTATATTCCGACTCGAATCGAACCCTTGGTGTAAACTCAGCCACTGATAGCTGATTTTGTAGTCAAAATCTGATCGAGTTTACTTCCAATTTGGTCCCAAATTGCTAACATTTTGTTATCAGAGTATAATGTTCAAATGTAAATACTTAGAAAATATACAATATAATATATTATAGGACCGTATATGTGATAACTATAGAAATCAAAACCTTAAACGGTCTAGCTGGATTTTAAATGCTTGTATGATTCTTGTGTGAATTTATATATTACATATGTAGTTTTTAAAAACACGTGCCAAAATGATTTTTCAGTCTTGAAACGCTAACTCCACTAAACTACGCAGTAATATCACAGGTTAAATTAACTAGCAATTTAACAAATGTTTGATACATCGCATCTTTGAAACAATCTTAATAATGTTGAATGATATATAATCTTAATAATGTTGAATATTAAAATCTGTAAATAATTAATTCTTATTGCGAAAAATATTACTTCGGTCGGGAGTCGAATCCAGATCTCTTACATTCCATGCATCCTAAACCTTTAGACTACCTTAGTAATATTCTTCACAATAATTGACATATGAACAACGTCTCTTTAGGCGATGTAAATAAATAATATATTATAGAACTTAGCTCAAAATATACCCATTCTAATTATTAATAGAATAAAACATTAGTAGCTAAATATTTATATTCATTTCATGTAAGCAATTTTAGATTATAAAAGCTGAGCTTAAATTAAACTTTAATATTAAAGTAAATTCTAAGTTAAAGATCTATAATAAATTCTATAATTTCAATCAATCATCAAAATTATATTATTCAATTACAAATAAAATGTAATTGAATTATACTTACTTTAAACAATATATTATAAAATTACTAACAGAAATTCTATTGAACTTTACTAAACAGATTAAATTCATTTCTATACTTAATATAATTCATTAATATAATTAAATGTGATACTATACATATATGCTCAATATGACGATAAAATATTGCAAGTTATTCTGTTCAGTGAACTTGGCACTATATAGCATTTTCTGTTAGATTAGATACAAAAAAAGTAGCGCTAATTAACCGGAAATAGTGTCTTACTAGAGGTATCTACAGGCTGTGTCATCAAAATCCGGACAAATCGAACAATTTCTTTAAAATTGTTTTTAATGAAAACAAAATGTTTTTAATGAAAAATTAAATATTACAAAAAATCCTTTTACATGGTACTTGAATCCTTGTGGAACACATATTATTCGATATATCCCCCATTAGCTTGAATGACAGCCTCTATTCTCGATCTGAAGCGTTCGCACGCATGCTGTAATGTAGCACTGTCCATGCCGACGAATGCTGCCTCAATAGCGATTCTTAATGACGTCATATTGGGATGCCGAAATTTGTTTATGACTCTTTCAACGTTCCATACGTAGTAATCCAAGAGATTTAAATCTGGGCTGTTGGGAGACCAGAATTTTTTGGTCCAAAACTATCGATGTTGTCTGAGAGCCAATTTTGAATTAAATGACTTATATGACTTATATAGCCGGTGCACCATCCTGCTAAAAAACATACGTATACCTTCCGGACGCCACAGTTTTCATTCCATCGGCCTCATTACATCCATGGGAACGCGCAACGATTATTCTGGATCCGAAATCAGCGCTTGAGCCCTTTCAACGACTGCAGAGGTCTTTGCGATGCATTCTTTCGAGTGACTCTTCCTCGCTGGCATACTGGAACCTTCGTTGGACTGTTCTAAAGTCGTATATTTTGCCACAACGTCATAAATGATTGATCTCGAGTATCCAAAGAACCGAATTATTTCCGTTGCTGAGCACTCAGCGCGAAGGCTTTCGATGATCGCGGCTCTTCGATTATACTTCACACTTGGTTTCAACATCGAGGCCGTTTTGAGAATATGACTGTTTACTAGAAGCATCAAGCTTTCTTGGACGTCAACAACAATCTCTGGCGGAAGCACAATATAGCGAAAAATTTAAATTGAAATTTGTCCGGATTTTGGTGACTCTGTATATAACGCAATTCCTCGTCTTAACTTTTTCTTTCTTTAACGTTGTCTTCTTCTAACTAATAGTAAGAACATCTAATGGCGTAACCAAACACATGCATTGGCGCCACTCTCTTTATATCATGGTGAAAGAATTACATGGTGTGCTCAGTTTGGCCAAACCATGCCTACTTTTGCTCCGCGTCATCTCTAAGCACGCAGTCTACCAACTATAAAACGCGAAACATGAAGCGATATTCATAATCTGTTTTTATTTTAAAACTATCTTAAATATAATGTCTTAAGATGTTAATACAGTCTTCTGATTGACTTACGACATCTTAAGATTGACTTAAGACAATCTTAAATGTAAGAATTGACTAAATGAATACCTGTTTCGCGTCATAAAGTTGGTACTCAATCTTTCTTAATGCAAGAAAGGATTCAGTAAAGAGAGAAAATCAAGAGAGGAAAAGACAGTTTTTGTTTATTTTTACAAATATTTTGAAGCGATCTCGTCATGAGATTTATTCATGTCTTTATTTACAAATAGCATGCAGCATAAATTAATGTGTATTTCTTGTGTTACATCCAGCGGATTCCCACGACACTTTTCTTTCATGGAGATCTGGAATTCGTTGAAATAAAAAGACAGTTGCGAATAACGTACAAGTTGAGCATTATAGCTAGAGAAGACTAAAAACTTCTTTTCCCATTCTATAAATTAAAACGAAGAATCCAGTATCTCCTCGTAAATGTTGCTCTGAGATAAACTAAAAATCGGTGAACGTGCACGAGCGGCGGGACCAGGGAGACCGAGTGCCCCTAGGACACTGCGACTAAAATAATAAAAATATGTCATTGAAAGCGTAAGACCGGCGCCAAGATATTTTTTAACGGTCAAGTCGCGGACGATTCTCACGAGTCTGTGATTACAAGATCTAAGAAGCGACACGCGACTTCAGGGGTAAATTGTGGGTGATCTCGTGCTGATGCTGCACGTGCTTTCTTGACGCACTGCACGTGCGTTTTCCCATAAATATTAAGGTCATAAAATTAAGGATAACACTACAAATTATAGTCAATGTCCTTTTCCATCCTTGAGCAATTAGAAAGAAAGAAATAGGTCCCTACCAGCTAATTAACGAACTTATCTACCAATCAGTGTGCTCTTAATCAAGATTACTATAAAAACCTCGATTTCGCGGGACTCAGCGCCTTTTTTCTTATTCTCTCTAAGGACGGATGTAAGATCCGAAATTCTTATTTTCTTAACTGGCCAACATTTTAAAACTCAGAGTTTAGAAGCAGTGCGGGAGAAATTCCATCGACCTCGCGTACTTGTCAGCGAGACTTAAAGATTTAGAGTCAGTGAAGAAACATCAACCTTACATATTCTAGCCGGAGAAGCTACTCCACCGATCAGTAATAAATCGGTATATCTCTATTCTTTGGTCCCCCTCATTTTTTATTTCGATAATTCGTTTCATTTTGTTTCTTTTTATTATTTATTTATTTTTATTTTATTTTTATTCTTCTTTTCTTTCTTTCTCACTTTTGAGTTTCCATGTACAAGAAAATAAAAACATTACAATCCGTTCACGCTATAATTTCAATCTGTCACCATCGCCTCACGATAATTGCTCGCCCCTATTGATCGGTCGCTCGTGTTCGCCCATTAATATTATCATTGTCCGAGAAAAATCAGGCCGAACCTTCTCCACTCCAAACCTTCGTTCTCTTTTTATTCCCTCGCTATCTTATTTGCTAACTTCTGCCACACGATACTTTCACACACACTCACACATACATAAATCCATCCACGCTACACATTTCAGAATAGAGAACCAAAGGATTGTATTTTTATAATTAAAAAAAATGTATTATTAAATATTTTTTTATTATAGTACTATTAAACTAAACCCTTGTTAATTTGACAAACCTCTCCTTGTATTCATCGTAAACTCTCTCGTGGCACTTCGCCCTCTCCCCAGTCACTTGAATTAAGTTTCATGACCGAAAGCATACAGACGTACACATCTGGCGTTAAAGTGCCCTCTCGACACATTGATGAGTTTGAGCCCTTTTAAATTAAAAGTATATCCGAAAAGTACGTTCTCGTATGTCCGTTTAGAAGCATGAGTTAAGATTTCCATTTCGTCCTCCATTCGATCCTCGTTAAGAGTCTCAGGAAGCGAAGTGCTTCCCGATTGCGTCTTTCGCCACGGCTTTCTTGCGATCCGCAGCCTGAACACAATCAAATGATCTAATAATTCGATTCCTGTTGCATTCACCTCGTCAGCTTCATGCATGCTTAGATATAATATTGTCTATGGCGTCACGATTCCGGCGCGACTAGTCAGAAGTCTTAAGTACAGTTTTTTTTTAAGATATCATGAACCAATAGATGCATTCAGTACTGCAACCGCTCACTGAGCGCTCAGTGAGCTTTTGCATCTAATTGGCATATTCCGTTAGATCTAAAAATATGTATTAATCAAATGCAAGAGCTCACTGAACGCTCAGTGAACGGTTGTAATACTGAATACATCCAATGAGAGAGCCGTATTAGTATCTTATGACATTATTTAAGACGATCTTAAAATAAAAACGGACTATTTAAAAATTAAAAATCACCCTTTAGCGTTTTCGAGTGCAGCGGGTTTGAATCTAACTCGGGTTAGTAGCGGGATATTCTAAAACTGATTTTACATTAGTTACAAGTTGATAAGTTTGTTGCGACAGCCAATCTTGCATTTTGCAAAATCAACGCTTCATATTGGCTGTCGCAACAAACTTTTTAAAAAATTTAAAAAAAAATAGAATTTGATTCAAAATATAGACCAAACAGATACATGAGCTCACTAAGCGACTGCTCACTTAGTGAGCAGTCATAAGGGCTCCGCATAATAAAAGGAACAGGGAAGAGAGAATAAGAATTTTAACCTATCAGAAACTGTATATTCCACAATACATGATTTCTGATCTTGAAATTTTTTTAGAAGCATTAGCAAGCTCCATGAACGATCCTAGCGTAGCGATAACATTTACCAATGAGATTTAACATTCGTCAAGATTAAATTATAGAGGATTCTGTTTTCAATCACAGATCAAATTTTTTTCTGTAATTTAAATTTTTAGAGTTTTGTAAAATGTATGTAACGTAAATTTTTAATTATTTCGTAGTGAATAACAGAACACAATCTCAATTGCAATTTCTGTGATGGCTTGCCGCTAGGCTGAAGTGAACAACGTAAACTAGATCAAAATATTAATAGTTACAATGAGTAAATTAATCAATAAAAGAAAAAATTCTTTTGCATCCGTCGTCAATTTGAGAAGAAGTGTATCTACATCTAATAAGGATTTTAAGCATCTGCAGCGGAATACTCTGCCGCATTAGTAGTAACTTTTGGGCATCTGTCAACATAATCCCATAGAAACATTAGTCGATTTGTGTTTGCATCATAAAGTTATTCTCGATTGAAAATGTCAGTTTACGAGCCAAATTCTCGTCATTTGAGGGAGGTTTTAATTTTTTGCTTCAATATGAAGAAATCTGCAGCTGAGGCTCATCGAATGCT
>Ga0157364_1008604_pt1 | contig 10575 bp, 6 predicted proteins | sample AttsexASBM2_FD_111476 | JGI IMG/M metagenome (GOLD analysis project Ga0157364, IMG submission 111476) | Fungus gardens microbial communities from leaf cutter ant in Ribeirão Preto, State of São Paulo, Brazil - Atta sexdens ASBM2 | ecosystem: Host-associated > Fungi > Mycelium > Unclassified ... | reverse complement strand
CTCAATTGCTCTGCGAGTTGTTTTTGTGTTTGTGAATCATCTTCATCCAGCAATGCTTGCAATTCCACGTCTTCGTACTTTTTGGGCGGTTTTCCGTGTTCCTTGTCTGCAACATCGAAATCTTCAATTTTGAAACGCTGAAACCATCGTTCACACGTTTTTTGCGATGGAGCATATTCACCATAAGTTTCTCCAAGTAATCGGTATGATTCCGCAATAGTTTTCTTCAAATGAAAACAAAAAATTAACTGTTCGCGAATGCTCCTTATTTGGTACAAATTTGGTCATATTAAACACAGCAACACAATACTATGCAAACACTTTTCAATCAAATCACTTTGCGCGTTTGACACTTGTTGATGATACAATAAAATGGTGTATAATGTTAAATCTTTGTACTGCATTGATGCGCCATCTGTTTCTGAAATCGTCATTTCATACTTGTACACCTGGTATACCTATTTTAAGTATGTGTATGTACTAGTTCAGCTGAGAAAGGAAACATATGACATATGACAGCTCTCCACTGCGGGCACAATATGGCTGCTTTATTATCAATCAGAAATCGCAACACCATCGCTTTTTTCATATAGGACTCTAATGTACCCTAAGAAAAATGGATGTTGTTGTAATTTACATCCACTTTGTCAGAGAGCAGTAATGCGCGGCATTTTGCTTATATTTTGATTACAGATTTTGGACCGTCATGTCTTCTCTCAGGTTTCTCTCTGTTCTGATTTAAGCCGGAATAAGACTATGCATTGAAGATTGATGATTAAAGATTAAAATTTCACCAATAAGGAAAGAAATTTTGTCTTCTTTTATTCTAATTGGTCAAACTAATCTTTCAGGAGCTCCGCACAATAAAAGGAATAAAGGACAGAGAATAAAGAATAAAAATTTCACCTTTTAAAGAATAAGAATTTCAGAAACTGTGTATTCCACAATACATGATTTCTGATAGGTTGAAATTCTTATTTTCTATTCTCTATTCTTTGTTCCTTTTATTGTGCAGAGCCTCTCAATCTTCAATCACATTTTTTAATGCGTAATCTGATTCTGGCTTAAAGGTTGTTCCATCTTTTGATAAATTTTACCTGTTGGTGTTGGGTAAGTAGCAAGATTATTCAATCATATGCGCGGATTACCAAATTTATTTCACAGGTAAAATTACCAAAGTGGAACAACCGGCTTTAAGAATCTAAATAGCGATTGTAACTTTTTTTCTAGAGCAGAAATGTAAAAAGTGAAATTTTTTTGTATGAATTTTGTTTTCATTTTCACTCTTTTTCCTCTTTAAAGAAAAATTTATGATCGCTATCCTGATATTATTTTCCCAACAATTCATCATATCCAATAATTTTCTTTATGCATATGTTTATACGGTTTATATTATGCATATTGACTACATTTAAGTGTGGAGCACAGACTCTTGCATAACGCATAACACATAAGAAATTCAACCAATCATTCTTTATTTCATGGAAAGGAAAAAAACGAAGCACTTTAATTGGTTTATTTTCTTATGCATTACGCGTATTATGCATTATACAAGAGTCTGTGCTTCCCACTTTAAGGGCTTCACACATGAAATGCATAACAAAACATAAATGTTACATAAGGTCGCTAAATCAAGCATCTTATATAAATCAATATAGCGATATTATGCTAGATGCTCATTGATCTAGCAGTCTTATATTATGCTTATGCTCTGTTATGCATTTCATTTATTCAAATTGTCTTTATTTATAAATAGTACGTAATAAAAGTTAACATGCCATTTCTCGCTTGTGACGTCATTCAATAACTGGCTGTGATAACTACTAGGAGTTTTAAAAATGCCCAAAATAAATTTTATATTATAAAAATTGGCCCGCCAAAAAAGTTGAATAGAAACAAACTTTTTAACGTTAACCATAATTAAAATTATATAGAATGAACACAAACGAATGTCAAGTTTTAGCGTTGCATGAAATGGCATCTTTAGGCCCACAGTTTCTCATTATTACTCATTATTACTCATTATTATTTAAAATAAGTTAAACCCCGATTAAAAGTTAATCATAAGTTGTGGAATCTTATGCATAGTCTACAATGAGCAATAACAATGATTAATTAAGGAGTAGGTAGAAATCGACCAACCAATTGATCATAGTGATTTTTTTCTCACAAGTCAATTTCTTACTCTTACAGCCTCATCTATTACTGATACTGCCATGGTAGACCACGCATAAGAGTTAACCGTGAGTTGTAAAACTGGACAAAAATGAGCTTCGTGTAATAATCGTCGATTAATTTAACCGAGCTTAATGAAAGAAATCCTAATGCCCATTTCCACCAATGCAGACTTAAATTAGTTTTAATTTCGGTCGCTATTCTGAGATAAAAATGGATAAAGAAATCTGTAATTTTTTATTTTTTTCAGCTTTGTACACGAAATATACCAGCGACAAGTACATTAGCATGTACATTTTTATTGTGGAAAAGAAATTTTTATTCTGTGAAATCACTATGAAGAAATTCGATAGAAACAAAAATGTCAAAAATGTTTTATCGGTAATACAGGCGACTCCAGCATCTCCTTAAATAATCGGCCTTAGTGAAATCGCGGCCCTACGCAGGAAAGTGCATGTTGGGGAACATTTGATTGATTCCTTTCAGTATTGCTATCGCCATTGCGCAATATTTCGTCTTATCATCGATGAGATATTATTAAAGACCGTTGGATCTAGGCAAATTTTCATGACTATGAGATCCCAGGGATCCAGAGGTAATTGAAGAACAATGGACATTACCGACAAATAAAAATTTTACGATTATTAATATAAATATTTCGATAATACATTATTAAATTCGTGATTTTTTTCATTATATAAATGCTGTATAAATAAGTATGCATACTTTTAATGCTTATTATCTTATATATTACCGAAAAATTATAATTTTTTCTCTGCAGTTATCATCTCTATTGATAATCAAACTCGGATGACAATATTAAAAATCAGTTTTAAATAAAAATCTAGTATTATTAAATTTTAAACACATATATGTATACATACTACAAATTAATAAATCATGAAATTAGTTACTGTTTATTAGTCTTATTTCTTATTCTTAATCATTAAAATTTTAACAGGCACGCAAATTCCATAAGCGCCATCTTTATAACAGTATCTCATCGATGACCTTATTAATTCCATCTTGGTACTATCGACATCGGTCAAGTTCGACTGTCAGCATTCACTTCAACGTTTTATGAAAGTTTCCAAGTTTTTTATTAATAATTCTTGCTATCTGTTGCTAATCGATTGTAAAAAACAACTTTTCAAGAACCAAATTTTCAATATTTCTAATAGATTACAGATTTCTTGCAATGTGTGTACACATAATCTGTTACATACATCCGATAACGCACAATATGATGCTAATAATTGTATAATTAATAAATTTATTATAAGTCTGTTTTCTTTCTTTCGAAAATTGGAAATATGAACGTAACTACATCGATCTTCATTCTGCTTCGTTTTATTGAATCAGAGAATCCTCTCGTAGAATAAGAGATACGCTTGACTTTGTAACACTGTATTTTCATCTACTTCTGATACCCTAGAATAGATAGAATATGTAGAATAAATAGAATAGATATTCATAAAAAATTTCAAATAGTGATTAAACAAATAATAATTATACTAGTAATTACTCTTATTACACGTGAAATAAATTAGCAAACAAGTGTAACAATTTTTACTACATTCTGACAAGAAACAATATATTGCATGCAATATCAATTTTTTATGAATATGAGATTTGTACTTCGAAAATTATGTTTAATTTTCTAAACAAAAAAGCAACTTCTGGAATTAATTTTACAATCTCCTGTAGCTGATGATATTAATTTTGTTATATGTATATTTCATTTTTGTGTTTTCTGATAAATATGTTATAAAAAATCTTACCGAGAATCTGATACATAATACCATTTCCCAGGAGGAGGTTCCACAATGGATATTCCTTTCGTTGATGCTTTTTCCTCATCTGAATCTGAACTACTCGATTCATTATTCGCTTTAGAATCTTTATCCTTTGGAAGAAACTTCCATCGAGGATCATCTGATGATAGTGGCAATCTCGTCTAATATAAACACAAAATAAGAATTCAATCAGTAAAAATAATTTTTCAATTTATTATGCCACGTATTTTTTACAAAGAAAGATCATCAGAAGTAGAAACATCTAATATTTTCGTACTTTTTCTTTGATTTTTTAGTGCAATATAGTTGCAACTTTAATAAATTCTTCCAATAAAATTCTTCCAATCATATAAATAAAAAGATAAATTCATATAAATACGAGATTCTAACATATTTTTATTTAAAGTTATTTTCAATGCACATTCTTATTCATATTTTTTGAGAAAGAGATAAGTTCATTATCTTATCTTTTTATAAAATCTCAAATATCCCGTACGAAAGTGTTTCAAAATCTAAATATAATCTACCTTGACATAAGCAACATAGTGACCACCATGAACAGTTCCACTGTGCTCGACGACCCCATAAAGTGCATAAAGTCGAGATTTTTTGCGATCTGTGCAAACCGGTGCTAAGTCCAATAATATCGGGAACGATACATGCTTGAAAACCTTTCGAAAACTAATTCTCTGCGTTTGAAATCTTTTCAAATGCAGTATTAATATCGGGGGTACTTGAGAGATGAGGTATTGCTTTGTACTCGAAGTGCATATCATCTTTGACGAACCTTCCTGAGTCTGAGAAAAAAAAAAAGAAAAGTGAAAATGAATGGTATTATTCTCACTTACATAAGGAGACAAAAAAGAAAATGTTATAACAGTTCTCACATATTTCTCGAATGTACCAAGTTTCTTTAGAGATCTTGAGAAGGATCACTTTCTTTTCTTTTTGAGTTACCTTCTTCTCACGAGCTGTGCATGCCTCGCATACGACTTTGTTACTTCCCGTCATTAGTTCTAGTGCAGTGAATTGATTCAAGCATGATTCCACGGAACATTCACCTTCCTTGGTTGTGTACCTGCCAGGTGATTGATGCCCGGCGATTCCCAGCCTAGACATTCCCGTCACTATGTCACCAAGCTCGTTATATACATCTTGCTCTTCGGGATCATCTCCGTTCGAAGTTCCGTTATTATATTTTCTTCTACCATATCTTGATAAAGTAGTAGCCATCCATGTCTCAACTCCATCCAATCTGAGAAGATATTACACTTAATTCAAAGGAGAATGTAGTTAGGGCCGTTTTTCGACCAAAAATGAAAAAGTTTTGAGACGTACAAATTACACATCATATTAAACGGCTACTACCGAAAAACAGTCCTAACTTAACATCCTCCTTTTAAATATCTAAAAAGATTTTCGAAAACAACGTTTAACATTTTTTTTATCGCCTATGTGCATAATTTCTATAATTTTGAATCTAAAATTTTTTAAAATACAGATATTCAAAAAGAAGAAATCAGATACTAATTTTGGTTCAGGTACAACATATTAAGAATTGAAATGTAAAAAATCCAGGATTTAAGAATCGCAAAAATCAATATTCAAACAAATTTAATAAGCTTAAGCTTTCAAGAAGCTAGAAAAATTTAAAAAATTCAAAATTAAAAAAATTGTAAATGTTTGAATATCTGAATATCTGACCTTTCCGAAATTTTTTCATTATTGACAGGAGTGGGACTCCCCTTAGAAGCAGCAGAGCTACTTAAGCTTGCGGTGGGTATCTCGGGGCTTGTGACGTCAGAGTTGACGATTATGGAGCTGATCAATGCTGTAGCTAACACTTCATTCTGGGAGCTGATGGTTCTGTCAGTCTTCTCGAACGGCATCCTGATTTGAGTCAAATCCGTCATCGACACATCGGTTGGACTAGGACTAGTTAACGCATTAATGTTCACTGGATGTCTAACTTGTGTTGCGTCTAAATTACTGTTATCCACATTACTGTCCTCAGGACTGATTGCGCTATTAAAATCGTTGTTTTGATGATGATGATGATGATGATGATGATGATGATGATGATGATGATGATGATGATGATGATGGTGATGATGGTCAGCAGGAGATACAGGACTGGTGACGGCGGATGTTTTCTCAGAGCTATAACCAGACTCTCCAATCTCTGGATGAGAATTGTCCATTTCAATATTGTCTTCTACATCGGCGTCACTCTCTTCTAAAAATAAAAAATGTTTATATAACTTTGTTTATATAACTTTGTTGTAGAAGATGAATTTTGAAAATGGGAAAATATCTTCCTTTTGGAACATTTGTATAGTGCATAAGAAAGATCCGAATTGTTATAAATAGCTTTTCTATATCTACGGCAAAAGAAAAAGAGCTATACCTGATTTCAAAACATTATCATTGTTTTCTTCCGCGGGATTATTTAGATCCATTAACGCGTTAGAATTGTTATAATTCTCGTGCCTTTTATTTTTTCGGTTCTTCCTCGCTGCCTTTTTCTCCTTCTTCAACTGTTTCCATGATGTATCCTCCGATTTCCAAATCTCCGTCTGACAATCATGTTGTTGAATGTTCATCATGTCAAAAGCATCTTCAAATTCGCTATTTTTCCTTCTATATATCAAAATTATTATATACTATTTTAGAAGTTAATAAAATTAATTATTGTAACCTAAAGAAAATAAATAAGTTTTTTCCTTTACTTTAAGAGAGGAGATTGTGGCTTATCCGCAGTGACAGGTAGACTCAAGTCTAGAAATGGCTCGGTGCGTTGCGACGAATGATGACAATCCAGGCACTCTAGAGTAGATACTAACACGCCGCGAAATACTACTTCTGGTCCTAACAGCCTCGTACTGGCCTGATTGCCATAGAACTTCACACGAGATTTCAGGCCCTTTTCCACGCAATCCGGCTTTGTTTTTCCACTCAGGCCGACCTCCTTTAGAATTATGCTCTGGTATCTCTGCGACATACACAATTTTAATTTACTTTGAAGATTCATCATTACATCATACTGAATACACAAATTAAGAACTCGTTTTAGCATTAAATCTAGCATTGATTTTAAAATATTGATTTCCCGCATTTTCTAAAATAAACAAAATTTATTTGAAGAATATAATATAAATATAATATAAAGTTCTATAGAAAATATGTGTATAAATCTAAGTATTAAATGCAAAACAACTAACGAAAAACAACAGTTATGGAATTTTAAGTGTAATGGGCTTTATTGTAGCACATTAATATCTGCACAAAGTAAAATAATATAAGAATTATAAATTAATATAAGAATTATGAACGATTTATTAAGGTCGTATAATGTTATATTTTAATATAAGAGTTTTTTTCTTTAATATACTCTCTGTGACCATTAAAAAATAAGAATGGTTTTCATGAATAGAAAAAGAGGAGGAAGTAAAAATGGCAAAATACAACATGATATAAAAGACTAATAAGAATTAGAAAATATAAAAAAAATCTCCATTATTCGTTTAACATAAGTATAATTGAAAATAGATATAACAAGAACTGCAGAAAATAAAAAAATGAAAACGCTACAGAATACAATACTAAGTACAATACATGGTTCGACCTTATATTTAGATGTACAAAAAATCTCTCTCTTCAAATGTACAAAAAATTCCGGCGCAGTAAAAATTATTATTCAAAGATTAAGAAAGCGACTGTTTCGTTACATAATTAGACGAATGTTAAGACAAAAAAATTGCGTCAAGCGATTGACTGGTTGCGAAAATTTCTTGTTGTTCTAGTGAGAACATAAAGGAACATAAAAAAACGTTATATATACGTATAAGTTATCAAACATTATATATAAGTTATCAAAATTAAAAAATTAATATCACAATTGTAACGTCCAATGTATAAAATAAACTGTACAACGTTCTCGACGGATTCGACTGTATTGCGATAAATCTTAGTAACGCAATGTCAAACATTGTTTATAATCAGAATATATTGATTTATGAAGACTTTTTGTGTTTGTCTGTAAGTTAAGACTGTTACTCTATTTTTAATGTTAAGCATCTCTGAGACAAGGCATTTTATATATCGATTTATTTAAGATTTGAATGTTGTTCCAATCAAAATCATGACCCAATTGCGATCGATGATCTGTTATTATTGATTTAGACTGGTATCCATCGTATATGATTTCGATATTCTGAAATCCGAGTTTTCAGCTTCCTTCCCGTTTGTCCCACGTAAGATGCATAGTCATTACAGTTTATCTTATAAACAACGTTAGACTTCGAGAAAAAGTCCAAAGGATTTATATTATGTACTTTAATAAATTTCTTTAATTTGTTTGTACCATAATAAAAAATCTTGATATCATTTCTATTAAATTGTTTAAAAATTTTTCTATTAAAGTCAGTACATAAGGTGAACCAAGATGGATTAATTGATTTTTTATTATTCTCTAAGTTGTTAGTTCTAGACAACTTTTTCCGAATCTTTGATTCTATTATTAATGATATCAAAATTAACTTCAGAAAATCGTTTTCTATCAAAATGTTTATAATGAGAGTAATATTTTTTGCATGAAAAACAAGATCCGACAACAAAAGTGTTCAAACTAAAAATTATGCCTTTCTTTTGAGATAACATTCAAATCTTGAATAAAGAAACTGATATATTGGGTTGTTCAGAAAATTCGTGCCGACTAACCTATATAATATAATAAATGTATACTAAAATTTAAATCTTTTGCGTTTCAATTTTCCTTCAACATCGGCACGAACTTTCCGGACAATCCAATACAAATACGCCTTGTCTCTGAGGTGCTTCACATTAAAAAACAGAGCAACAATGAGAAATTTTCGCAATCGGTCAACCAATCGCTTAGCAAGCAATTTTCCGTTTCTCTGTCTTAACACTCATCTAATTATGTAACGAAACAGTCACTTTCTTAATCTTTGAATAATAATTTTTACTGCGTCGAAATTTTTTGTACATCTGAAGAGGGCCTAAATATAAGATCGAAACATGTATTGTACTTAGTATTGTATTCGTAACGTTTTAATTTTCTTATTTTCTGCAATTCTTGTTTGTTATATCTATTTTCAATTATACTTTGTTAAATTAATTTTCAATTATACTATGTTAAACGAATAATGAAGATTTTTTTACTCTATTTTTGACTCTTGAATAATGGATAGTTTCCAACTCTTATTAGTCTTTTATATCATGTTGTCGTACTTTGAACATTAAGAGTTCTTTTAAATTTATTAATCTAAAAATGGCAAATTTTGGCTATATAATCTTTGGCTTTAAAACCTATGCACTTATCATTTTGAAAGTCCATACATTTATGAAAAAAAGTTTATTTACAAGCTTCCAAAAAGATAGATATATAATAACCTATAAAATAGATTATTTGAATGCTTTGCAAAAACTTATTTCATTTCTAATGATTAATGATAAATTTCATAACTAATGATGTGTTTACATTTACACATATTGAACACATATTGAACTATTAAATATTGTAAGAATACAATACTAGGAAGATCTATAAATATTCAGGGTTCTATTGAAATACTAAAATATATCGAAAACTGAAAGATATTTAAGAGCATTTTTTTACTTACTCGAAGATCTTCATTTCGAACTATTTCCAATAAGTGTCGAAGAAACTCATGTGAATCGTGCTGCCCTCCATCGACGCATTGCGTAGTCTTTTTCCTGAGCTTACAAAGAAGATTCAAAGGAGTATAAGTTTGATGGCCATTCGTATTTTGCATTTTCGACAGAGTTTCACAGAGAATTGATGTGAAACTGCCCCATCGCTCTAAGGTTCCCTCGATTGGTGGCTGTAAATAAAGAAAAATAATTAGCTATTTGACGAAGAAAATACAAAATTTCAGTTATTTCTTATATCTCTAACGATATTGATATATGATTTTTCTTGTATGAATCTTTAACAACATTGACATATCTTCTTATTTTGTCAATTTAATTGATTAGATGATTAAATTTGACTTTGTCAGTTTATCAAACATAAATTCAAATAATTCACTTAATAATGAACTCGGCTTATCTTATTCAATAAATATTCGTTTTTTTTTTGTCAAATCATATTACTTCATATATTAATAATAATAATAATAATAACAACAACTTTATTGAGTGCAGTGGTAACACAGTTAATATATCAAAAATATGATACATGATATCAGATCAGTTGTGCACAATAGGCAGGGCAATAGCTAATTAGCTGATTCGAAGCCATATCTGAATATAAATTGCCTAAGTTTATAAAACACAAATGTACAGCTAATAATAATTTGAGCTTTATGTATGCAAATATTTGTAACAAAGATTATAACGTAATATAAATAAGATTATAACGTAATGTAAATTATAGTTGAATTAGGTACAGTTGATTTAGTTCCAGTAGTCCAAAGAAAACAATGGTATATTACATACAAAGTAATTAATCGCAAATTATAACAATTGCAAATTAAACATAAAGTGACTTGCTATTATGACATGACACAATGTGTGTGTGTGTGTGTGTGTGTGTGTGTGTGTGTGTGTGTGTGTTTTAATT
>Ga0157364_1008603_pt1 | contig 10575 bp, 9 predicted proteins | sample AttsexASBM2_FD_111476 | JGI IMG/M metagenome (GOLD analysis project Ga0157364, IMG submission 111476) | Fungus gardens microbial communities from leaf cutter ant in Ribeirão Preto, State of São Paulo, Brazil - Atta sexdens ASBM2 | ecosystem: Host-associated > Fungi > Mycelium > Unclassified ... | reverse complement strand
TGATATGAAATAATTTATGTCCGTTATACAGAATATTTTTCATTACATATTGGATGCACTTCAGAAACAGATAGGAGACACAAAACCAATATGTAAAGTTTATGTAAACACATAATTCTGTTTCACCTGGTTTCAAAGTTAGTCATATTTGTGTTCCAGAAATAGCTATCTTCGGTCTGTATTTTTAAACAATGCTCGATATCTTCCTACTTGTTGACATTAATTCTGTTCATTGAATTTACTCATTTCAGTTTGTTTTTTTGCTAGGAACACTTATTAACTTGTTATACGTTAGAAATAATAATGAGCAAATATTCAAATCAGGAAATGGCAGACATGCATTTATTGCATGGGCTTATTAAATATAATTCAATTGAAAATTGAAACATGTTTATATACATTTGGATTATTTTCCTAATAGACTTAATATATTTATCAGATAAGGAAACATTCCAAGGATTATATGAATGTTGATTCTATACAGAATGTATGATTCTATACAGGTTCATTGAAAAAGTGAGTGTCAAATAATAGTAAATGAGTTAGCATCAAAACTGTCAACCTTGACAAACGAATCTTGAAGAAAATAATCACAAAAATGGACTTTGAAATAGGGCACGTGTTTATATTGTACTTTACACATTGTTTTTGTATTCCCCATTTGCTACTAAAATAAATCCTACGTATTATAAAACATCACCTTGTATTGTAATATCCGAAAAACTATTAAGTTCGCATCTATGTCTATAGAAATATACGCAAAGATTAAATAACTAGTAAAAAATGAAAAAGATCAGAAGCCTATATGTCTCCTCACTAATAATAATTTCATCAAGCAAATAGAATTTATCTATATAATATAATATTGATATAATATAATATTGAATTTCGTTTGACTAGAATTATCTTGAAAAAAGGAAACATCTTAAACAGAAAATATAAAGCATGTCGACGTTGGCAAAAGTCAATGACTGCATTCAGCAGAAAAAGCAGCTTTGCAACTGTTGTAAAATTCTTTAATATAATTGATCTTGCCCTTAGTTCCTCACTGGATCTAAATGTATAAACCAATCATATTCAAGAATTTTACAACAGTTGCAAAGCTGCTTTTTCTGCTGAACGCAGCTATTGTTGTACTCATTTATGATTCGTTTCAGACAGTAATTATAGGACAGTTTAATTGCACAAGCATATGTCGCAGCTAACCTTGCAGAAGGATGTTACAGTAAGCACGTATCTATAGTGCACCGGGTTTCCGAACTGTCGCGGAAGTTTCTTGATCCCGAGGCTAGCTTCGATCCCGCCTATTTGGCAGCTTGCCAGACCACGGTGGACTACGTACCAGCGCACCCGTATAACGACCGATATCGAGCCTTGTTTCTCCACGTGTTCAGAACTCGTGCGATTCGCAAGAAGAATAAATTCTCCAATGAATTGCAGTAACGATCGTGACGACGGCGTACTCTGGAGAACGTCTCCGGTAGGACGCATGAAGAATTAATAAATTGAAGTAACGCGATCAGAGTTCGCTTATCGCGTTCAGAAAGATACGTCGTATTGTGAATACGAAAATACATGTAACCACTTACACGAGAGGATGATCTCTCAGAAATCGCGACCACCCATGATGGCAGGCAGCCAAACTTTTTTCCGTCCCAGAAAAAGAACACTCGTTGTTACAGCTACCACGCATAAACTCTTCTTTACTTACGTCCGCGGACGGAAAGGAACGTAGTCGCGTGGCAGTTGCTCGGAATCCTGTTCGTTTTCCTCGAAACAGGACATCGCCGAAACTCCAGCGATTTAATGGTCCAAGACTCCACGTTACATGTATCGTCATTATTCTTCACGCGCGAAACTTTTTCTTTACGGTACGGTGATCTACCTCGCCCTCGCTGAACTCTCGAGACATGCCCCATTTGGAAACCAAAGTGAGTTACCGATGCGGCGGGGTCGGCAGATCTCTTTGCCTTCTTTATCCCTATCTTTGAGAATATTATTACCACTTAGAAATTTTTATGGCCATCTCGGTAATAAAGATTTGTACCTTGACATCTAGAAACGTGATTAACATATTTCAGGTATATAATTGTTAATTTATCAAAGAATAAACTGCTAATATAAATGGATGATTAAATCTTAAGTGACTAACTAATATATTTTAATATTAATTAACGTTTATAATAGTAATGAAATATTGTTATAACTGTGGATTAATTTCTTTTTTTTTTTTTTCAAAAATACTACTCATTATTAACGGTACGTCACTCGAGTTCCGTCTGCTACCTGAACTTTATTCGCAGCAATATTATCCACCGAATACTACCAGTCAGGTTTATTTTATTTCTCGACTTTTCGCCTCAGTGCTCCAGAACGCCATCGATGCGCTACAGCTGAGCGAAACAGCTCCAATCGTTTTCACGAAACACGATGGTACCCAAAGTTCTTCGATTTAATGTGCCTTGACTTCGTTACGTATTACTATTGTTGTACGCCATGGCCGTTGCGCTCTTCGTTGGAAGTTGTAACAGTTGTTAACTTCGTGAAAGCGCGGCTTTTATTGTCGTTTGAAAACAGGCTTTGTTTCGAACTTACATTTTCTCTCGAGTGCATCAAGCATCCTTGAATAGCTAGTACTTGTTCTCTCGTCCCATCATGAAAGTATCTTAGTAATATTTACGATTACGATCGCACGCGCTGCAAGATTATATTCCAAACTTGATCCTACAGATAGTTTTCAGTAGTTTATTGTTATATGTTTTGAAACAAAATGCGATCATTCTCCGCAAACATTTAAGAAATTTCTAATCAGCTAAATCAACAGCTGCATTCAGCAGAAAAAGCAATTTTCCAACTGTCACAAGATTCTTTAATGTAATTAGTTCTTGCCTTTAATTCCTTGCTCGATCTAAATGCATAACTAATCACATTAAAGAATCTTACAACAGTTGCAAAGCTGTCTTTTCTCTTGAACACAGTCACTGGCAGACTAATTAGTTAAATCGATCCTATTTATCGTAGATCAAGGATTAAATATTTTAGTATTGAAACAAAGAGATAGTTCTTAAAAAGTCGATTGCGCTCACATCATTGAGTTGGGATATCCGCAATATTATGATAAGCAATTCAGGAAAGAGAAGACGAAAATTGTTGATGGGGACAACGGCAGACAAGCGCGGAAGACGGGGAGCCAACGAGACAGTGCAACGGCGGGCTGGTAGCTTTGTCTTCGATGAACGGTAACTGGGGAAACGGTAACGTCCGACGGACAACAATGGGTTATTGTGTAAAGGTAGGGACGTGCTAGCACAGCGTCTCCGCTGATATACAACCCCGCCAGCGTGCAACTCCGGCTACGACACCGGGAAGCGTCCCGAAGGGCATCTAGGTTCGCCAACAGCCAGGACGAAACTAGGCAGCATCTCGATGCAAGACAGAGAGAGAGCCCTAATTACCATGCTACATGGTTAATCTTCGAGATCCAGAATGGCGACGAGACCGGGAACAATGTTCGCTTCCCCCCCTGTCCACCCTCTCTCCCCGTTCATTCCGCTATCTCGCGATAGCTGTAACGTAAATGCTCCTTTACAACGGCAAAGGACTGCGACGATGTCGATTAGAAATCCTATAGCGTTTCGCCGGGGACAACTTGATATTTATGCGAATATCGGTTCGATTCGAGTAGCGCTACTTTGTATTTAAGAGATTAAATCTTAGAAGAAATAAAACGTTAATTTTATATATTATGTATAATAATAATTTGTATGTATTATGTGTAAATATATACATGTATCGCCCGCAATTTGATGAAAGTTTGGACGGGATTTTACATACGTTTTATCTTTTCTCTTTATTTATGTTACTCTCTGCGGTTGGGATTGCCGCACTCAACGAGTAATTATTCAAACAAGTGCTATTACCGTCCATCTCTCGATTATTTCTCACTCTTTTACGTAAGGACGAAATTGGAGCGAAATATTTGGCTCGCCGGAAGATGTGGATACGGACCTGCGGAAATGTCTACACTATATATCGAGCCAAACAGCGTCATACGCGTGATATAAAGTTAGGGGAAAATGACGAGGAAGGGGAGAGGAAGTAAGTTACAGTTATACCGGCTAACCTTGCGAATGAAGAGTTATGCCGAGCTCTCCCTGACTTACTGGCTGGCTCAGCAGGGATTAAAACGCCTCTAACACGAGGACCATCTTTATTCACCCTCCTGTGGGCTACCAACCCTATTGCAAAGCTGGTAGCGTTGGCTGGCATGATAATACGCATCATCTAATTTAGCTCTAGCTTCACTAGAGCGAAGCCATACTCGATGACTCCTTTGTAATATTTTTATAATTCACGATTTGATCTCAAAAAACAACGTGCGTGTTAAATAAATATACATTTGATATGAAAAAAAATAAATCAGTCACAAATGTGAATTAAGGATCTCGATGTTTCTTAATACAATATATTATATTTATTTCGTTTATTTAGATGATTTTATAGCGGTTTTTTCTTATGACAAATAATAAATTCTAAAAGAAAAATATTTTAATATAAATAGTAACTCTAAATATAAGTTGTATCTATTTTAGAAAATGAAAAATTTGAGAGCTTCACAAGTATACATTGGATCTTCTAATCCTTTGCGCTTGTGTTAGGATTAGCCGATGTAATTAGAGTAATCGCTAGTCTTGATAATAAGAGGCATGAGACAATCTTGCGGCTTGCACGCTCAGATTAACTCGACTATGCGTAGTGTGTCGGACTAAATTTTGAGGAAGCGACTCAGGACACAAGCTAGTACTTAGTGGAACAATATGTGTAATTAGACGGATTTTAGAAGTGAAGAACTTTAAAAGTGATGAAGCTGCTAGCCGTGAACTTAGAATTTATTACACTGACCCTACTTTCCCTTAAGAATATTATTTATATTGCGTATGTACCATTGCTGCGGTTATAACAAATTAATTCTTCAGAGCTAGTGCCAAATTGTGTAACACAGTTATTGACATTGTGAGATCTAGCATATAACATATTTAATATGCAATATATTGATTAAAAAGCAAATTAATCATAATAACATAACTCGTAAAAAAAAGAATGAGTACTAAATGTATAATTATTTTAATAAAAATAATATAAATTTGCAGATGTAACATAAAAAAGATTATTTAATTTTTTTTTGTAAAATGATTGTTTCAAAATTCAATTGTTACAAAAATTAAAAGATAATAATAAATTCAAATATAATAAATTTTTTATCTTAATATTATTATAGAGTAAGCTAAATTATTTTTATTCGATTACCAGAATTGAAAATTATTCTTTTATTCGAATTATTTTTATTCTAGAATTTGTTATCCAAACAATCTGCATAATGAGTTCAATAAGCCCATGTTCAGCGGAGAATTAATTATTTTATTTTTTGACAAAAATAATTTTTAAATATTTGTATGATCGTAATATACATATACATTTATAAACAAATTTTGAAATATTGCTATATAATATATGTTATATAATGTGTTATATAATTTACAAAAACTTACACATATATACATATATATATATATATATATATATTTTTGTTTTCATAATTTCAGATTTTATGCTAGAGTGACCGAAAGAATGTGTAGATTTAAGTTGTGTTTGGAAAACTGCAATAAAGCGATGCAAAATAATTATAGAGGCCAGCGCTTACGCGGATGACGTACGCCTGAATATGTAACAAAGATGATGAATGCTTTCTGGTTTCCATTTCCTCGATTCCCGCCTCGCTGATACGCTGGTGCCGGCGCGCATTACCATAAAGCATTAATATGCCAGACTCCATGGAGGTTGTCTGCGAAAGTGGCGTCGGTATCTCCGTGGAACAGTGGAAGAACTTGAGACAGAAAGAGAGCCGTGGCTGCACTAGATATGCGGGTGGAAAGAGGATCTTTAAAAGACACATCCATCGGCAGTTTTTCACGCGCTGTACCTATCTGGGAACGTATCTTATCGAGCCTGCGAGATATAAATGCACGCCGATGTCGCGTCTTCCGCGAGATGGAATGAATTTGTCAGCCGATTGAAGATATCGCTCGAGGAATCGGTTTCGTTCCGTCTCTTGCGTCCAAGACCTTTTCATCCTGAATTGAATCTTTTTTGATCCCCTTCTATCGGATCTATGAATGGAAAAGGGAAGATTGATTCATGTGATAATATGCATCCCGTAGAAGGATCAAAGGTGGAGTAGAAAATTTGAAACGATGAAGAAACATACGGAAGACAATGGCGAAAGGATTCGGAAATGTAAAGAACGCAAAGCGAGGAAGACTAGAAAGAAAGAGAAAAAGAAAATAAAAAGCGAGAGATAAAACTCGATGAAAACAGGATGAAGGAGAGATGAAAGTGTGAGAATCGAAGAAACGAGAGGATAAATGCAAGTGAAGCAGATATATAGAAGAAAGAAGTCGAGAAAGTCTAATTTTGCAGTTTTTGTGTAAAAGTGCAAAGACTGGCTCAATCTGACTTCGCATTGGCACGAGTGAACTTGTCGGTTGAAGAACGACTTGTTCCTGCTTTACTTATCGAGATGAAATTCTTTTCTTTCGTTATCACGGCTCCACTTGTGATCTGCGGAACATTGCCGCTGGCTTGTACGTCTAGCATTACGAGGTGCTCGCGAATCGGCAATGGGAATGAAAAGTAATTGCTCGAAATGGGGTAACTGTTCGTTGAAGCGTTACGAGACCTCACTCCAGATTTCCGAGCTTGGCCAAATTAAATCGATCGCACTAACGAAACTCTCGGTCGATTTCCACATTAACAAAATAGAGCGACATGATTGTTCGTTATTGACCCGTATAAAAATCTAAATGAACGGAAAAAAATGGCATAATGCGAATTGATTGATTGTCAGATATTCTCAAAATTAAGCAGAACAAAAGTAAATATATAAATTAAAAATTTTTATTTATATATAATGCTTATTTAACTACACTAATACACATGCATTGATATTTTATAGATTATAGACAGATTAAATTATAGAAACATTTTTTCCTTAATTGAATTAAATTTGGAATCTAATATAAGTAAAATGCCTATATGAGCTTTCATGGTTTTAGTGTGTAAATTTTATATTCCTAACGTGATAGATATTTGCAAGTAACTGGGATTTACCAAAGTTAAAGCAAACGCAAACATTTCAACTCTGGATTTGAGTCCTTTTCAGTGCGAAAGTCAAGTACAAACTATTTGTATTTGCTCAAGCAATTTGTACTCGACTTCCACACTGAGAAGACTCAAATCCAGAATCGAAATGTTTGAGTTTAATTTCATTTGGTGAGTACATCCTAATTGTTTGCAAATTATATCATGGCGTTAGTAATACATAATTTATTGACTAATATCCACGGAAACTCATAAGCATTTTGTTTATATTAGATTTATTATTGGAGACCCCCTTTCATACATATTACAATTTTATTTTATTTTCATGAATATATATAGTATATTTCCATAATATGGGATAATAAGTTTGAAATTTTTTGTCTGTCTTTTCTTTTTTATTTAAGGAGGTTCTTCAGTTTAAAAAAATGAGGAGTCGCGTGATTTTTCTGATTTTAACACGAGAGCACAAAAGATGCAAAAAACCATTGCTATCTTCTAAAAAAATAAATAATGAATAACATTTAAGCAATAAGACTATAATTTTATTAAATAATATTTAATGTTATTAAATAAAAATTATTTTATTTAATATTATTTTAGACTATAATGTTATTAAAATATATTTTTTATAATAAAAATGAATATTTATGTGGAAAATATTGAAGAAAATTGTCTACAGTAATTATTTAAATTTAATTTGGATATTGATAATTCTGATAGAAACAATATTTCATTAGTATGACGTCATTTAAAGATAATTGAATAATTTATGAATATTTTAATATAATTTGATATGAAAATGATATGGCGAAACTTAATTTTTTAAATAAAATGGCTTTAAACTCCATTCTTTTATATTTTTATAAGTCTTCAAAATTATTTTGTTTACAATTAAATTATTTTAAATCTTCTTTTCATAAAAATTTAAACTATTTTAGAAAATTATTTCAAGAAAATTATACGATCAATTCAGGAATGCCTACATATTAATTACAAAACTTATTCTTAATATTTAATATTTAATCTTTATATTACGTGAAAGGACTAGAGAACCCTTTTTAATTAAAAATTATTGATGCTTTTGTATTGTTATTAGAAAATATATCTGCAAATTGATCAACAATTTAAATGAAGAGTAAATGGAGAGAAAAGGGATAATTCCAGTATAATTCGGATGATATGTTAGATCTGTGGTACATCGATTTATTGGCCATAATCCTTTCACGATCGCGGATTGTCGATTTAAGATCATGCGGAGTTGTAATATCTCGGCGGTCCGACCGACGTAACAAACCTTCCCAAAGAAATCCTCAGACGCCAAGATTCTGTGGCGGAGATACGTGAGATCCAATAATATCAGCGCGATCTTTTAGTATTAGTACGGCAATGCTGATCCAAGTATCCTGGCTACGGCCCAACTGACTATTGCCAGCAGAACAGAATTATTTCCTATCTTTCGTTCTGCGCTCTCGTCTCACGACGAGAGAGAAAATGGTTTGAATTATGAACGCGAGTTTCGTTCTTGCAAGACAGATCGACTGCGTGAAGCTAGAAGATATCTCGGATTAATATATATTGAATTTATCGAACAACTTGAATTTAATGGATAGTAAGTGAATTTTGTCTTGGTTTCTACGGCTTGGAATTCTAGATACGATAAAATTTGGATACGTGCATCAAAGCGTCGACATTAGGATCTGGCGATAAGTTCAGGCGATAATATATTGAAAAGGAAATGAGAGCACGAATGAAAATAGAATTTTATCATTTGTTCGTGGCTTTTTTGAAAGGGTTGAATACAATCTAAATTGTTATGTTTATTATGTGATGTAAATTATTATCTTCATTGTTGTATTTATTTTTCGTGGTCATTGACGTTAAGTTCAACTTTGAAAATTTTCATAGATAAATCAATAATCCCTGATAGTAATGTATTGTATGCGACTACAAGTTATTTGATAAAATATTAACAATACGCAACAACACAAAGGGAATCTGGCGTGGATCCAAATGGTGATTTCGGAGAATATACAGAATTGTTTTCTCTCGGCTGTATGTCGTTCATCTCGCGCTACGGGGAGCGATGTCGCGATGGGTGGCCATGCGTGATGCGGCGAGAGAATGTCAAGCCAGGTGCATAAATCGTTCCGATACATTTGATTTCTCCTTCCTCCATTCGTTTTGCAATGGAGCGCGCGTGATAACCGATCTGCCGTGGCTCCGGCTTTAAGCAAGTTGCTATGGGACTGAATATCACTGGTAGAAGATGCCGAATGTCATCGAAACGGAAAAGGGTGCTGCGCGCTGGAACCAATCGAGGTGTGACTCTGAAGAAGCCCGAAATGGCGCATAAATTCTACAGTCTGTTTCCGAATCCCGTCATTCACTGGAAACACTTTTCTTATCCACCAATAATAATGCATGAAAACATGATTGACGATATATAAGGAGTATAATCTCGGAATATAATCTCGTTATAATTGAATTGTTAACAATTTTGCGAACATTATAGTTTAAATTAATAAATCGAACAAGAGAAAGAATTCTATTTTCAATCAAAGCGATCAAATTTTTAATAGTTGATAATGTTCATATATAAATAATGTTCATATATAAATATACTCTTCATTTTTATAAATTACGCCGATTTGGTTTAAATATAATCAAATCGAAAGTGAAAATAACATCACATTGATCATCAATTTAATAACGATACTAATAAGTATTTTAAGAAACATAACTTATTACGAAAAATATCACTTTAACCGCGATTTGAATTTGGCTCTTACTTATTCTGTACGGGCGGTTTTATCAATTTATAATTATTTATCACATTAATTTGTAATTAATGAGAGAATCATGTTTCAAGAAAACGTAATAAACAATTATAAATGAAATTTAGACCAATAAATCAAATATAAGAAAGTAATTTATCTTTATATAGCCGATCCCATGATATCATTCATCAGTTTCTAACTGACATATTGATGTTGACCTTCAAGAAAGTCAAGATCATTGATCTGTCGCGGCATTTTGCTGTGTATCTATTAAAACATTGTTAACAAAATAAATTTATTAAACGAGGCGAAAATAATACAATTAACTCTACTATTTCATGAGTTTTCAACTTTTCACGCGAAATGAAATCCAATGTCTATTTCAGTTTATTTTGTTAATAAATAGTGAGATTATATTAAGAGGTCATGGACGAGTGCCGTGTAAAATCAATGATTTTGACCTCCTTGAAGTTCATGGTCAACATGAACATGATATCAGTTGGAATTATTTGAGACTGGCTGTATAAAAGTAAAGTAATATGTATTTACCAATTTGTATATTGTGATTCGAGAGATCGAGTTACATGCACTTTTATACGAGCAAAATGAAGCAATAACTTTGTTCACCTAAAATAACTTC
>Ga0157364_1008602_pt1 | contig 10575 bp, 8 predicted proteins | sample AttsexASBM2_FD_111476 | JGI IMG/M metagenome (GOLD analysis project Ga0157364, IMG submission 111476) | Fungus gardens microbial communities from leaf cutter ant in Ribeirão Preto, State of São Paulo, Brazil - Atta sexdens ASBM2 | ecosystem: Host-associated > Fungi > Mycelium > Unclassified ... | reverse complement strand
GTTTTTATTGATTATTGTTCATAGTTACTAATTATAAAAATAATGAAATAGTCTTGATCATTTGTAAACAAAATATAGCAGATAGACAATTTAAAATATAGAAATTATTGAAAGTATTAATTTAATTTTATGATACAAATAGACGATAACTTACCAATAATTCACATTGTTTAAATAGTTTTGCTTGTTAAGTTCAGAGGTGCTAGGGTCTAACTTTCAATATGGCGACATCTATGTATAAAGGGCCTCGCACAATAAAAAGAACAGAGAATAAGAATTTTAATCTATCAGAAATCATGTATTGTGGAATACACAGTTTCAGATAGAAATTGAAATTCTTATTCTCTGTTCCCTGTTCCTTTTATTGTGCGGAGGCCTTTATCTTCATTTTTACTATACCCAGCAAATGAGATGGATTGAAATGAATTGAAATGGATTCAAATTTTCAGAAATATATCACGAATGTTAAAATGAAATGCTTTTCAATCCTGAATGCATTTTTATTTATAGGAATTGCATGGAGCATATCTCTATGCTTTTCAATCTAAAAATAATATTAGCTTTTTCTGCATAATACACACATTGTGAATAGTTCAATTCAAAATTTTGAATAGGAAATACAGTTTTTCATTCCAATTGCATCTAATTGAATCCAATTAAATCGAAAAAAATTTCACTATTTAAAATATGCTGAAATACATTCGGGTAAAAAAAAATTTCAATCCATTTTAATCCATTCTCGTTTGCTGCAATTAAATCTCTAGTCTGCACCCAATGGAGGAATATTAGGAATAGGAATAAATATTAAGATCTAAAATATTTCAATCTATCAGAAATCATATATTCCAATGTAACTGATATCTGTTAGATTGAAATCTTAATATTTATTCCTGTTATTAATATTTGTTCTATTGTGCGCAGGTCCTTATATTGTTCAATTGAGAATATTACATTTAAATATTACTCTCAGTAATAGCAAGGCATTGTAACAAATTAGAAAAGATAAAAAATAAAGATGGTTCTTCAACATAGCACAACAAGAGTAGACAAGATAAAAACATATCAGAGCATCGTATAAGACGACAGAAAATGAGCGTAATCTATGGAAGCAGCGGAGTAAAAAATTTTGATAAATATATTTTTTGATAAATATATATTTTGATAATATTTAATGCGAAACGAAATCTTTTAGATCAGTACTGGGATCCATTTATTTGCACATTTCAATCGATTTTTAGTTTGATTCCTGCCCCTTTTACTTCACTTCGACTGATCAGCATTTAAGCTGCGCGCGGATTGATAAAGAGGCAAGAACCAAGTTGAAATTCGGCCGAAATGTGCAAGTAAATCCCAGCACTTTTAGATTATAATTCCCGACTTATCGGAAAAGTACATTTTGATGGTGGGCATTATATGAGCGAGAGATTCATTTGAGATCATTTGAGATCAATAACAGAATCAATAGGTTTTGCACCTGAGTAGAGTACGTAAATCAGTAATTAATGTATACCGAATTAATGTATACCGAATTAATGTATACCGAAAAATTGGCAAGAATGATGCGTAGACAATTGTTCTGCACTCGCTGAAGGTGAGCCAAATGAGTATGAGATGTGGCAGCCTATAGTGGAGTCGCGTAGATTACTTTACAGGCGAAATGCTGCGCTCCTTATATTATCTCTCCCAGATGATTTTTATTAACGAGTTCTCCGCCACGACCTTATCTGTTCTTCCACGGCGGAAATGTGTACTACTTGCTCACTCGCGATTTTCGTGATATATACGTGGAATATTCATACAATATTCTGCAACATTTCATCAACATTTGAATATTTTGTAACAATTCTTTCATGTATCGGAATATTTGGTACATTGGAAAATATGAATCGAATTTTCTATGAATATTTAGTGTTAGTTGGGTTATTTCAAGAAAAGCAGATATTTGAAAGGCAGACAAGATAAAATTAATTTATTATTTGTAAACATAATAATAAATTATACTATCGTAGACATTATATAGTTATCTAAATAAATTTAATTAAAATTTAAACATATTAAATCAGTGTTAGTCGAGTTATTTTGATAAAAATTTAAAAAATATCAAAGTCAGGAAAACGATCAAATATACGATGTCCCTTCTAATACATTTGTATTTCTTAATGAAAATAGCAATATATAATACATTTAATATATAAAAAAAAAAACAGTCGTCCCGAAAAGTCCCAGGTTCGAATCCTGGCTGAGATAATATTTTTCACAAGTTCTTTACAGTTTTTTTAATTTAATTTAGGGAGAATTATTATAGCATCTCAAATTAATTATGTTCCCAGATAGCCAAATAAGGACAATATGTTGCCATTTTGCTATCACTTATTCCGCAATTCATCAAACTAAAATCAAGGTGTTTCCACAAATTGATGTCACGTAAAGTTCTCCTTAGAATTCGGCAAATTGCTGACAAGTTGTCATCATCATGCGTGCATGGCGTCAGTTTGCTATCAACTGTTGACGAGTTTATTATTTCTCAATGTATATTCTTACAATTTCGTAAATCTATTTGCTCTTCTGATGCTAACTCAATTCATTAGATTCCAATGACAACAAATTGTCGACAAGTTGAAAACAATACATGCAGTGCATCAATTTGTTCCATATGCTAAATCTCGCTTAGCTACCTGGGTTGAAAGTCCGAAGATTTCGGCGCACAGTCATATCTGAGATAAATTGATACTGAGAGAATTTAATACAGAATTTAATATTAATTTGGTCATTATTCAAATGTTTCGACGTGCAATCATATTTTAAATTTAAGGAATACATTATTCGAAATATCGAATTTTAACCGTTCGAACTTTAATCATTGGCGTTCATATTTATGAAAATAGCAATTATATAATAATTAATAAAAAATTTAATATAAATGGATGTTATGAAATTTTATCACAATTAATTTTTATAGAATAAGTGGAAAGTTCAAGAATAAAATTTTTGGAGAATTGCATCGTCATTGTGTTGAAGAACGCGACATTTTTATTACTATGCGCCAAAGAGGTCACGCAACCTTGACATTCTCTCGATATAAATAACAATACATACTTATAAGTTAAATAAGAAGAGAGTAGATAATATCTCAACGATATAAGATAAGAAGTCGTGAAAGAAACTTATGCAATGAAAAATAAGTAGAATTAAAGGAAATTAAACAAAGATCCACGTAACGATGCAACATACATATAGGTGAAATTTTTAAATAGTAACTTTTGAACTTACTTTACTTTTTTATATGTAACTTATTATTTTACGGTAATTCTTTCATGGAAATTTGTTCATGTATGTATATGTTTGTATAAATATGTATGTACCTACATATACCTATACAAATTATTTTCACATATATACGCGATGATACGTAATCGGCAACTTCATCTTTTACTGTCGCCGATGCTGCCCGTCAGCAACAGTGATATGTCAACCATACGAATTTTTTGCTTCTCCATTCTATTAATGTTTCGTTAAGCAAATTCCTAAAAATTTCAAAGTATAGTGAGAAAATCGACGCTGCGCTTGCGCGCGCCTTATCTCACACGCGATCAACGCTAAATTTAGTGTCAGAAACGGAATTTGGCTAGTTGCCGAAAATAGATCAGTTATCAAATGGAGATCGAGATTTATCCTCTCTTGCCCTCTCATAATTAGCGATACCAGACCGAGCGAACGATTCATCAGACTACCACCTGCCGCGACTTCTCCACGCGGTCACGGAGATGCAGTCGTGTAAGTAGGTCAGAGTGCATGCAAAGTCGAGGAACGAAGTGTGGTCCGATTAACCACGTGATCGCTTTGACTTCCTCGCCTATATTCTAACGGAGCCGGAGGTCGCACGGGGGTGTGCGGAGGTGCCTGGTACGCTCCTCCTTGCGCTCTGCAACTACCACCCGTGAGGCTCACGTGTCCAGGAACGTTTCGTTTGCTATTATTGCCCAGGTTAACGCAATCGTTTACCTTGTTCATTGTATATGTACGCATCCCTCAAGTAACAATTAGAAAGTACTCGAAAGCATGTCTTATCACATATCGGATATCCTTACAGAAATCCGACTTAATACCTACTGGAAGATAGTGTTTAATTACTTATTTCGAATCTTAAAAATACTGAACAACAGTGCTCAATATTTAAAATAATTATAATTAATTATTATTAATCAATAACAATTTAATACTTTCAAATAACATGTTAATATTTTTAATATTAAATTTCTCTAACAATGTATTAATTTCATTTATATAACAATTCTCGAATCATAACTTTATAATTTAATAGTATTTGGATGCTTCAGAGATAAAAATTACTGAAAAAAACCTGTAAAAATCAATATCTTACTTCAAATAAGACTTATTTTTGGGTATATTAAAATTATTGCTTTACAAGGAAAAAAATGAACAAAACAATCTTATAAAAATTCTATTACAATATAATTAAGGCAGTACAGCAAAGAGTTTCCTATGAATCGAATTTTTTCTCCAGTTAGTCTGAGCTGATTGGTTCCTTTTAATGGCTCGAGGGAGAAGCGAAGAAGATTTCATTAAACGATTTCCTTGATATCAGTGCGATCTTACTATTTCGATAAGGGGCGCTTTAAAACACCCCTGAGGCGCGCGCCTGCGAAATATCAAATTCTATCACCTCACTCGCGTGTGTCCACATCGTCGTCGTTCAGTCTTGCCTCCACTTCCATCCGGGAGTGTTTTTCATCTTCAATCTCCGAATAATCTACCGATCTACCTCGCGACTACTAATTCTTCACTTGATCCTCGAAACAACGTCATTAATTGGTCTTGCAAATACATTTACTCTTTGATATCTGCGAAAAATGTATTTATTGGAACAACAACGAGGATTCAACAGGTATCAGAAGTGACGCAGTGAGCTTTTTTACAAGCTACTAAGTTTTATTAAAAACTAAACACATGCTCTTCATTCTCGCGTTGTTCGTGTTAAATTATATTTTTGGGGTCGCGTTCAGATTCCTCCCCTCTCCCCTCCCCCCCCCCGAGTGCTCCAAAGATATTATACTATCCTTATTTAACATTTAATAAATAACAGAGTTAAAATAATATGTGAGTGGTGGAAATTTGAACATAGTTCTAGAATTTTTCTATACTGAACATTAGATAATCCTCACATATGATTGAGTCATTTGTGTTGTGCACATTTTTTTTTCTTTGGAATACTAGGAGTATTAAATAATTAGTTATAACATTTATATACAATTTTTTAAATTAATATATAAATACTTACAAATAATTGTCAAAGTGCAACTATACTAAAGATGTAAAAATCATTTAATAATTTTTAAAAAATGATGACAATTAACATGAAGGACTCATCGCCTGCAGTATGGAACTGGAAAATTATCGTATGAATGAAGAGTTCAGATTAGTTTTATTAGAAATAATACGTATTTTCAGATCTGATCTAATAATTAAATTGTAAATATAAATATATTTGCAAAAACAGTTTCAGATTAAAACAATAGCGCTTCCTTTGAGTATATCTTTTACCGAAATCCATTGAAATAATGAAGAACACGTGAAAATTAACGCATTTGCGTTAGAAGCTGTGCAGTAGATCCACTACATGAATGCCAAGGATGGGTCCTCTTCAAATCTGGAAAGTTCAAGCGAAGAAAAGAAAGACAAAAAAGAAAACATTGAGAATGAAGATGAAAATCCCGGAGAGGAAGTGGCGATAAAGACGGATGCGACAGATTGTGATATCAAATCCCTCAAAGGTTTGAAATATTCATATCAATAATCAAGAGTAAGTATATAAATAATATATTATAATCATATATCGTTTACAATTTTTGTCAAAGAGGAACCAGATTGTCTGGAAAACAAATGTGAGTCGTCTTTAGAACTGCCTTTAGAACCAACCCTTCACGAGCGATTTTTGCGTATTAAGCAAACTCTGAAGGACGCTATAGCTGCCCATCATACTTTTATGATTTACGGCAAGTCACGGGTCATTCGCGATTGCATGTTGAAGCGAGGATGGTGTGAGAAATTTTATCGCAGGAACAGCGGCGGTAATAAATCACGTACAACTTTATAATTACTCTAATGGACGATTTTAGTTTTTTTTTCAAGTGCAGCAAGGTGCAGCATTCCTCTACGTTGCAGTTTGAGCACAGTCACTCACTTCATCCAGTCAGAAATGATTTGACTAATTATTTCTAGTATATCTAATATGTCTTTGAATTGATAACAATGATTTCAGGTGATCAACATTTCAACGTCGATTCTAACCCAGTGCTTCTACTGGCTGGAATCGGCAATTTAAAGGATCAGCAAAATGAAGGTTTATTGATGTCAAGGATGCTCGCCAATCACACCGTTGACTTTCTATGGAATACTGGGTCCGACTGGCCCGGATGGCCTGCCCAAGATAATAAAACTACTGTGTTCAATCGATATTGTCGAGCTGGCTTCACATCTAAGGTATCATATACACATCCGTGCATCAACTATTTTTAACTTTAATGAGACATTAATTTTTATACTTAGAAAAAAGTGGCAGTAACTATAAAGGTAACAATTACACAGTTTCGTATGTAGAATTAATGTATAGTTGAATAAACTATTTTATAGTTATAATAATAATAATAATAAGTATGTTGTCACTTTTATAGTTTCAACTGATTTTTCTTTTTGCAGTTCACGCATAATATAAGATAAAACAATGATTTTTCTAATATTAACAGAAGACTATTTGCGAATAATTTCTCTCAAAAATTTGGCGAACTTGACTTTTCGTAAAATTGCTTTTTTTTTTAAGCATAGAGATGTTTACAAAGATTGGCGAAAATGCACACTTTTCGCGAGCGTGACGGCGATTGTTAGGAATAAAGTTGCATGTACTTCTTTGAAAATCAATTATTCAGGTGGGCTTGTGTTCAAACGTCAGGCAAATGCACTGGTATTACGAAGCTGGAGTGGCTAACACTTTGTTTCCACGTTGCTACAACATATGTCAAAGCGACCAGATGCACGCTTTTATCGAGGACTTTCGGTGAGAGTTTGCCGATAACTTAAAAAAGAAAAACTACTTTTCATTACATATCCAAATTATATAAATATTTAATATACATAATTGTTGATAATAAAAAAACTGATCAAAGATGCTTCATTAGACTCACAGGCTGTTTGAGTCTCTTAAAATGGTTGGTGGACAAAGTCAATGCTGAGGACGAAGACGTTGTGCGTTCATCAACCGGCACCGTGCCTCTCAAAGTTCTTGATTTCGCGATCAAAAGATGTAGTGACTATATCAGCGCTCAATCACACGAGGACATTGATCAGGAAGGTGAAAAGGTTTGGTCTCATCAATGGGATCAGTTTATCAGTTGGTGTTATCAGATAGTTCGCGGTCAAGCTCTCTTCATTCGCACCAACATGCCCTTCAACGTGAGATATTTACTCTAGCAAATAATATTTTTCTCTTCATTTACTTATAAGCATTTATTCTCTTATAATACCTTTTTATCATTTAAAAATATGTCGTACTTGTCAACAGAAATATATTCTGGCTTCAAAGCACATATTAAAGAAAATGAGGAAGTACTGGCCGCAGATTGAAATGGACGGCGTAATGAACATATGGATTTTAAAACCTGGGAACAAGAGTCGGGGACGTGGTATTGTTCTGATGAACAAGTTGGAGGACGTAGTAGCGAAAGTAAATCCAACAGGCAAACAGGACACGCGATATGTCGTGCAGAAATATATCGGTAATAAAACTTTCCGATTAATAATTTCAATGGAGCGCTAGCTGATTAATGCAGGTGTTTTCATTCGTTCAGTTAAAAATAATCTGATTATTTTTGTAGAACGGCCGTTACTGATTCACCACACAAAATTCGACATAAGACAATGGTTCATCGTGACGTGCGCTCAACCTTTAACTCTTTGGATGTATAAGTACGTAAATATATCAAGAATTTAAATAAGTCACGACATATCGTAACATTGCTCATGCTAGAACAATTAACAAACACAATAGCGACTCAACCGTAAGGAATGATAGTTTTAAAAGTAGGGTAATAATCAATTTATGCCTCGTTTACATTAAAACGCGCAATTCTGTTCTTCGGTAGTCAAACTTGCGGATATAAATATCCAGACGGTATACACAACACAATACGCTATCTGCAATTATCGCTAATAAAATAGCAGCCAAGACAAAAAGACATTTCGTCAAGTTTATTGCTTGTTTACAGAGAAAGCTATCTTCGTTTTTGCTCGCAAAAGTTCAGTCTGAATGATTTTCATGAGTCGATTCACCTGTGCAATAATGCAATTCAATGCAAATACAATAACTGCGGCGACAGAGACTCTGCTCTACCCGCGGACAATATGTGGGATGCAACGACATTCAAAGAGTTCCTCAGGTATGATTTACACATAAAGAATCATGCATTTTTTAAGAATTTCTGTTATGTAACTATAAGTACTATTTATGCACATTTAGTTTTTCTTTTTTTAAATAAAGCAATATGCAAGAATAATTCTCATGAAAATTTTTTAGATCTCAAGGTCATGCTAATGCGTGGGATGAACAGATCTATCCGGGAATGAAACAAAGTTTGGTGGGCTCGTTATTGGCTAGTCAAGAGGCCATGGATCGACGGAAAAACAGTTTTGAATTGTACGGCGCTGATTTTATGATCATGGAAGACTTTTCCGTATGGCTGATCGAGATCAACAGTCATCCAGACATGAGCTACTCCACCAGTGTTACTACGCGATTGTGTCGACAAGTAATGGAAGATACCATTAAAGGTAATTAACAATCTAATCTAAACATTACTATTTTCCTTTCACATTATTGCACTGTTAGGGTAAAAAATTGTATTTTTGCTGATACAGTCGTGGTAGATTTTCGAGAAGATAAAAATGCGGATACTGGAGACTTTGAGTTAGCATATAAGCAAAGATTGCCGAGTTGCCAACCGTACTTAGGCGCAGCTCTGATGCTTCAGGGTACTCGTATCACCATCTGCGAGAAGAAATGGAGTTTGCATCAAGATTTTAAATCTAACTTAATCACAAGATCTCCGATGGTAAGTTAGACAAAGATAAGAGATGATATAGCATTGCTAGATCGAGATTCGAATTTGATTTATCCATCGACAGATGAAAAAGAAGCCAATGGTACATAGTAACATTGGACCAGTGATCGTCGATTTCATCGAAGAACTGGAGATTCAGCTCGATCAAGAATTATGTTCTTATTATAACACTAATTCGCCTAAGTCGAGATCAGCACTTCCAGCGACTGCACCGACGAAGCTTTTAAAGGCGATTTCTGATGAGAAAGCGGATACTATGACAAAGAGTACTTCAGCAGATATAACATCTATCAACAAAGCAAAAGCACCTACTCCATCCAAAATTAACGTCCAGGTAATTATTATTTATAATTATATTAGAGAAATTGGTCCTTCTTCTCTAAAATTAATGATTATTCAACTTGCTGTTATAATCTATATAACTATTATCCAAGCAGAACACCAGGTTATGGTAATTTAAAAAATGAATGTTAAAGTAAATTGTGATCGAATGACTTTTAATAATCATTTTGAAGTCACTTTGACATCATCGTGATTTTTTTGTTCTGCTTGATTAATATTATTTAATCTTACATATTTTATAGAACCACACTAAATCTTCGAATAACGAAAAAAGATCTTCACATAAACCGGCACAAAAATTACACGTGTCCACCAACACTGCAAGCAGTAAACTGGATATATCCTCGAAACAAACGTTGATCTCGAAAATCATGGCTCTTCAGGAGCAATCAACAAAAGAGGCGCCTAAATCCGAGAAACCGTTGAGAAAAAATGAGGACAAGGTTAATAATGTTAATATTAATACAAATTTTTCATTAAATTAATACTTTCATTAATACTTGAAAATTAATTAACGAATTTTTTTTACTCTTGATTTCTTTATTTAGATCATCAAAACTATGATACGAGATACCATGAAAAAATACAAAAGAAACATGATTATTCGGCCGGAAGTACCGTCACTGCCTTCTATACTTACATCGCCAATTGAGAAAGTCACACCCGTGTCGACGACGAAAAGCAAGAGTCGCAGCTTCCTTAAAAAACAAACGCACCATAAAAAAAATAAAATTTTATCAGACATCTCCGATATGTACGCTGTCGGTTTGAGTCTAACCAAATAATTGAAAACAATCTGTCAGTCACTCGTTGTTCGTTATTTTTCTCTTTACTGTTGATCGATTCTCTAATTCTATCTACAAGTGATATATGTATACAACTAATAAATGTTACAATTATACTCCTAACAATCGTTTTACTTCTATCCGTATGAAAAATCATTTTTTTAGGATATGTAATTTTATCAAAAAAAAAAAAAAAAAAAAAAAAAAAAAAAAAAAAAAAAAAAAAAAACCCTCAAAAAAATAAAGAAAATTTTTTTAAAAACCAAAGTAAAAACATATAAATAATATTTATAAAAAAAAACAAAAAAAAAAAATAT
>Ga0157364_1008601_pt1 | contig 10576 bp, 8 predicted proteins | sample AttsexASBM2_FD_111476 | JGI IMG/M metagenome (GOLD analysis project Ga0157364, IMG submission 111476) | Fungus gardens microbial communities from leaf cutter ant in Ribeirão Preto, State of São Paulo, Brazil - Atta sexdens ASBM2 | ecosystem: Host-associated > Fungi > Mycelium > Unclassified ... | reverse complement strand
TCGCGTCGTAGATCTCAATGTCTTCTTTTCTCGATGCTTTGAGAGAAGACACCTTGTTGGCAGCGGGATTCAGCCTTCTCGCTGAGGCTACTTATCCGTAAAATTTCCGGGAGATTCGCGACGATTCGCGGGGCGTTGGCGGAGGCGGCATGGAACGGACACGCCCAGCGTCGCGACGCTTTTATCGATCAACAAGAGCACGGCCGATGTACGCCAACGGCCATTTTACTTTTCCGCCGGCTGCTACGGGAGAGGATTGAGGAGGCGGAATCCCTGCGAGGTGAATCGAGCGATTCTGCACGATATTTTAACAAGCATAATCTATCGACTTTTCTTTATTCTAAGCCAGAACTCGGTGAACTTTTTCTATAAAGAGTTATCTTGCAAGTCAAAATTTTGAGAGATACAATTAATGATATTATGTGTAAATGTTTATATAATATAAAACAAAAATAAATTTTTATCAATTTTTTTCATTAATAAAGTTCAAAATGTAGCCATAATAATAATTGTGCGGGCAGGATTCAACCTACGAGTCATTACGAGTTGGTTTCTATTCTAAACAATATGCGTGTTTACGATCAGTATTTCTGGATGAGAGTGTTGACGTTTGATAATTAATAATTAAAAGATTCTTCTATAATGTAATATTTTAATTTAAAAAAATGTAAAAAACGTGATGTTTAATGAAAAAATGTTGCTTGGAAAAATATTGCATATTTTTTTATTTCCTGTAATATTTTAAAAATGTTGTATCCAATATGTTTTAAATATTATAGAAAGTAAAAAAGCATACAATATTTTTCCAAACAACGCTTTTTCATTAAAACATCTCATTTTTAATAAAAATGATGGTTACAATGTTTTTTCAGCGAGTTCGTCAAATGATAAAGCTTGACTTTCCATCTGATTTCGCTAGGTTAATGAATTTTTAATGTATTGTCGCCATCGTCGATGTATATAATACAATCCCTTTACAAGTAAATAATAAAAGGTCGCTATCGTTACCGTTCGCGAATGTATCGTATTAGGCCCTTAAAAGAGACTGCTAAGAATTATAGATTCTCGCGTATCTCCATACAGGGCGTTATCATATTTATGGGAGGTGCTGTAGAGCGCAACACGAAAACCGCATCTATCGGTGCGCATATTTTTAAATACTAATTCGGTGTGCGCGCACTTCTTTGTTGATCTTGTCTGGTCCCGCGTTGTATAAGCCCCTTTCAGATTACGCGATCGACTACTACGCGGCCTTATCCGCGGCTTTCGACGACACGAAGCGAAAATGAGCTGGTAGGAAACATACTCGAGTCAAAGTAATCGCCGATTCTCGATCTATGCAAATGACTCAATAAGGAGACCACAGTTTAAGAGTTTCGATGCTTTGAATATATGTATGTACAGTTTATTTTTCTTCTTCCTCTTTTCACATCCTTTCTCTCTCTCTCTCTCTCTCTCTCTCTCTCTCTTTCTCTCCTTTCTATCTCTTTCTAGTTTCTAAAATTTGATTTAAAAGTTAGTTCTAAAATTCTCTTTTAACATCTATGATTAACATATATTACATCATATGTACTAAATTATATATATATATATATATATATATATATATATATGTATCATAAATCTACGAGTACTTTTTATTTTCTCTTTTTCTACTTTCGTAGAAATTTAATATTGATGTATAATTTAATACTAGATTTATTAACTGAAAAACTACAACAATTAATTATTTTGGAGTATTAACAACAAACAACAATGAGCAATTGTTTTTAATATCTAAAATAAGTAATTAATTAATTATTTTTTTAGTATTAAATTGTAAATCTTCTTTATTTTCCTATACTAGACACTTGCTTTAGAATATTAATAATTTTATCCTTTTTTCTCTCTCTCTCTTTTTTCCTATTATATTGCACTCGTTTTTGATTTCATTGCATGAAGACAAAGATTTAACGGTAGTGCATCTCGTGACGACGATATAAGATCTTGTCAACGCGAGAGGCGGAAGTAGGCTCGCGGCAGGCTATGTTCGCTGATTCGAGAGGAATAATCGGATTACAGCTCACAGTACCACCGCGTGCGCGGGGTGCGGTTCATTGTTGAACGTTGACTCGAGAGGGATGAAACCCACGTGTAGCGATGATGTTGCGGCGTATTTCTCGGTGAGACGTTGTCGAGCCCTTTCTGCCCCTTCTCCCTTCTCCTTCTCTCTGTTTCTCTGTCTCTCTCTGTCTCTCTCTGTCTCTCTCTCTCTCTCTCTCTCTCTCTCAAACACTGTGCTCACCCAACAATTGAGAGATTCAAGCGATGTGGGACCAAATGAATCTCATTCCGGGGCTTCGAACGCCGACACGTGGCCTCATGCTATTACATAATATAATATCGATCTCGCACGCTCCTGTCTGCGGTGTCCTGCGATCTTTGCCGTCCCGTTGGAATCGTCAATGACTTCGGCCTTATAGACCGATCAAGCGATCCCACGCGAGCATGTCGACTGTGATCTTATCGATGATCATCCGCGATGAGGGCCAACGATATACGATTACAATACGCCTGAGGCGCGTAATGTTTCGACCTCCTTTACGATCCGCGAGATTTAAATTATCCGTGATATCCGGATAAATTTCTATTCTTTGTTCATGTGAAAAAAGGATTATCACATTCTACGCGTCGCGTAGAATGTCCACGAACAAATGCTTTACATTTATAGCGTTTTCGACCCCAGCGGATTTGCTTTCATTTTTGGGATATATATCCGCTCGTTGGATAATGTTCTACTATTGGTTGACGTTACATATTCCACTAATAGGAGAACATACAACATCATTAATCCAATCTAGATTGATACAAACCCTCTCGGGTCGAATATCGTTATTTATCGACACAAATATCATTCTATCTTTCTTGGCATGCAATGAATAATAAAGACACTTTAAAAACGATACTTATTATATCGACTTGTGTCACCTTGTGGAAAGTACTCTTTGTTTTCCCGTGCCTGCAGCATGACTTGATTTTCAGAGCTAGCGGTCTCACGATGGAAACTGACAATCGACAATCGACGAAAGACGATTTTATCAGCGTCGCATCTCTCGCGTCGCTAATTATCGCGAATATTATCAGCATATAGGTACGCGAATCGCGCCGCGCCGAGCCGAGACGACTCGCATCGCGCTGAATCATCGGTGCGGCTTTATTAAGCTCCGATGCACCTGCGAGCGAGGCGGAAGCGATGCGTTCCCATGAAGAAATCTCGCCACCCGTAGGAAACACCGTTCATGTATGCCTGAGAAGGACGCGCGGGGATTTAACTGCGCGGGGTGAGAGAGAATTCAGGGACGAGAAGAATTGCTGTTCTCTATGTTTGTTTGTCGGCTAAGCGCGTTAGTCTTAATCCATTCGTCGTCGCTATTTTTTCGGTATCCCTGTGTGCTAGACTAACAAAACGTTCAACGTAATCATGTGCAGCATCGGTCGATCGTCCCCCGGGAAAAGAAGGCAGCGTGAATCGAATGTCGCTTACAGATTGAACCCACAGCATTCCCGCTCGATGACGAAACGACCTGTGCTATTACAGGTGAGAATCGTTGGCATGCGCTACCAAAACTCATCCATTATTATTCCGCGGCTTTTGCCGTCAACTGTCCTCGAAAAGAATAACGATCTTCGTGATCTCGTAACTTGATCTTAAAATCATACAAAAAACAATGAGATGTGAATAGGGATGTGTGATTTTCGGATGAATTTGTTAAATATAATTTTTACAAAAAAAATCGCTTCGAAATATTCTTTTTATAAAAAAAAGTTCTTTATAAAAAGATCGGTTTAAAGTAGTTAAAAATCCTTTTAGTTGGAAAAATCAATTTTTCACAAAATACATTGATTTACTGTAAAATCTCTAAATCAATTTTTGGAAGAATGTCCTTAGAAGCGAGTATAAAAAAGTTTTGCCTTTATATTAGGTGTAGTAAAAAGAAATCCATTATTTTTGTATTCAATTTCATGCAAAAATAATGGATTTCTTTTTACTACATATAACCTAATATATGAATGTACGATCGATTGGATCAAACTTTCTATAACGCTATGTAACTTTGAATTTTGAAATCGCATATTCAATAGTCGCAAATATTAATATTTTTTAAGTTTTATTTTTTTATTATAACTGAGCGTAATATTTCACTATTGCTTCATTATTTATTGTAATGTCTTCATAGCGATTTTTTTTTTACAAAAGAATGAAATAATTTATTGGACAATTGTTTGACAAGAAGAGACATTGTAAAATATCAGGTTATAGAAATGATAATTAAAAATGTTTCTAAAATAAAATGTTCAAAATGCAACATACATCTCTGTTTAATTTCCAATGCAAATCTTTTTATGGATTTTTCTATAACAATATAAGTAAAAACTGTGTACACTATATGCAAATGTCGTGACTATCAAATTATAAAGTTATTTTTTAAAATAAAATATTAAAAAATTGGAAATTTGGAAATTAATTATTAATTCATATTTTCAAATTAATATTTGTTATTTAATTATTATACATTATGTGATCTAGAGACCATGGTGTCTCGATGCTAAATTTCTTAAACATGAAAAAAAATTTAATTATAGACATTAAATTTTGATAAAGATATAAAAATGTAGCTAAATACAAATCTGAAAATAGTTTTAGACTGTTAGAATAATTATGGAGGTTGTTCAAACTGATTGCTAAAATATCAAATTTTTTTTCAACCTTGCACATTATATTTGAGTTTATATAAATAATGTTGATGGTTTAATAAAAAGTTATTTTTAGATTTGTATTTGGTTAAATTTTTATATAGATATCTCAGCAAAATCGTTCCTGAAATAAATATAATTTTTAATCAATTTTGCACCTTACAATTAGTGAACGCTAAGTTGTTATCCATTAATTTTGCCAATAATATTCAGAAATAATTTTCGTGAGCCGATAATTTTAGAAATCAATTTTCTCGCACTTGTGCAATTATAAGAATATTTTGTCGATTGATATTTAATCGCTTTCGTTGACAGAAGTGTGTTTTGACTGTATTCACGTTCACACATTCTGTTTTTCGTGTGTAAGTAAATATATTATTTATCAGCTTTTGCAATTTTTAATTCAATCGAACGAATGATGCGTACGATCGTCTTTAATTGCGCGTCATTCGAGTCTCTGTTTCTTGTTGCTAAGATTTTGATTGCGAATCAAATTGAAAATGTGTTTTTTTCGCGGAAATCATTTTTCAAGTTTGCGATCAAAAGTAAATTAAATTTTCTTTTCTTTTCTGGAGTAATTATTGTAATATTGCTGAAGTTGGCTTAAAATTAAGCCAAAAAAATGCCGTTAATTGATTCTTATATATTTCTTATTGTAATTAAGAGAAATTAATTTTATTTTATTGTGAATTTATAATACGCACCTGCAATTTCCGCATTTTTTGACTTTTACTTATATTCTTGCTAGCATTCCTTTAATTTTAAAAATCCTAATATTTTATCTATTGTTAAATTTCTTTTTGTTTTCTTGAGCGCATCTCGCCAAATAGGTGATAAATAGTTATACATAAAAAAAGTTTTTGATTTCATCAAAGAAATGATAAACGATGGCATATATTGTGAAAGAAAGATAAATAGATAATAGATAGATAGTTAGATATAGATAGAGAAAAAGAGAAGGAAGACGAAGTGCGAGAGTTCGTAGGGCGAAAGCTGGTTTTCGTAAGGTTGAGCACAGTTTTGGCGATAACGAGCGGATTTGCAATCACGACTATATTGTGCAGGATCCTGCTGTTAGCTAACTTCAAGAGGGATGAAACACAGGCGCTCTGAGATCACAGAGCAAGAGGCTGAATGTAGGATGCGGACGAAGAGGATGAGAGAGCGTCGCGTCGACTCTCCGTTACTGTCGCAATCGCTTGCGTCTGCTGCGTGGAAGGCACTGAGAATGTCAAATTTGCAGAATATTATCGCAGAATTATTTTCCCCATATTCGCACTTTTGAAATTGAATTCGTACTAGAACACGCGACTTCGCTCGCAACTCCGAGACTATTCACAGTCTTTTAAAAAAGTCAACAAATCCAAAGATTTGTAAAAAAGCACAATGAAACAAGCATTTTTATTTTCAGAGACATTACGAGACTTTTTTTGTATAAACATTGAAAGAAAAATGTTTGATATTTGTGACTATAATTGTATGGTAAAATAATTATAGTTAGAAGCTTCATTTTTATAATTATTACTGCTATAATATTAATAATAATATTAATAATAATAATAAATTAATAAATATAATGTTAATAATAATAATAATAAAATAAATTTACAGTTCTACAAAAAAAATATATATTGGCACCAAAAATGATAAATTATTAGAATAACTTAAAGTAATTATAATCATTTTATTTCTTAATAATGAGATTCATACTCAACAGTAAAATGTTCGGAGTCGAGATCGAAGCATATTGTGACGTTTCACAATGCCAAGATTTATTAGGTCAAGACCGTTTGTCCTTATCGTTTATGTAACTGTTTTATGTGGTCCACGTAAACGCGGAGATAGTACGTTGTTAAACATTCGCGTCTTCGGTTGAGAAGCAGCGAACCGGATTTTTATAACGTTCTTGCTGTTTGCACAGCAGGTGGTTAGTGCTGCGAGTTCGATTCGCTATCCCGCTTTCTCGAATTTGTATTCTTTTACGAGAATTCCGGGGATCTGGGTGACAATAGCGTCACAGGTTCCATGGCTCGAGGTCTCGTGGCACACCCACACATTTAAACTTCGAACGCGAACAGGTCCGATGGGCGATCATTTTAATGATAATAATAAAGTATTCCCCAGCATTGTGACCGAAGACTCCTCTCCAGACATTTTAGGAAACACCGCGAGGGTGGACTCTTCTAACTCAGCATGACATGTGAAGAAGGCAAGGGATAATCAAGAGATAAAAAATGCGAGGGTATACTATTGCGCAAGCTCAAAATATTGTGCGACATCGTAACTAATAATCACGCTCTTCAGTATTACAAGCCACTGGGTAGTATTTATCGGATAATTTTGGCTCAGTCGGGATAACTTTGTTCCAAATTAAAAATCCAAATTTAAAAAAATGTTTAGATAGCACGCATGCTCAAAATGAGGATATAAAAAATAAGACATAAGAAATGAAGAATTTGTCTTAAAACTTTAAATCTTTTCACATGCGTATTGTTTACACCCCCCGAGGAAAAACTATATTATTTTTAATAAATATTTAATTCAATACTACCAACTAAACGTTTAGTAAATAAATATTTGTTCAATAAAAGAATATTAAATTAATAGTTCTGGTACCAAACAAATATATCTTTATATTTAATAAATATTTAGTTGGCAGTATTGTTCAAATAAATATTTATTAAAATTGATTATATCTTTGTCAGTGTAGGCATTGTCAAAATTTGGGTCAAGGAATAACATCCGATTTTACAATATTTGTGCATTATTAGTATTAGGGAGTTTTTGCAATAACGTAAATTCAGATAAAGTTAAAGTGTTATTCTTTTCTTAATTGATTGTTAAGAAGAAGATAACCCGACCTTAGCATTCACCGTATCTGGATAAACGATATTGCAAAAACTCTCTAATGTAAAACTTACTATTACGGATTACTATATAAAAATAATAGCGACGATGCTCTCAGATACTCGCGACTGGATATGTTATTAATTATCCAATTTTTTCCTCGTGGATGCACGGGACTGCTGTGCCGCTTCGGTATGTTCCTCGGTGACCGTCGACGAGCCCGACTCTCGATCGCGTCGATTAATGGGCTCATACGAACGGCTCGTGGATGCGAGACCGTCGCGTTGTCGCCTTCGATTTGTTCGGCACCGACGGGACGGGGTGGAACCCCGCAGGTTTGCGCCACGAGAGAAGATCCTCCAAGCACCTCACGAAGAAGGATCTTTGTTCACAGTTGGCTTCGCCACCGGAATAATTCGACTGCCATTTTTCTCGCTTTATGCCGGGTAAGCGTTACTAATGGCTCGTTCTCGAAGCGGCGCGAGGCGACACGAGAGAACTTGGCGCATATAGGTAAATTTACACGGTTTTACGCGCTTGCTTCGAAGTTAATAAATAAAGGCGCGGACTCTCGGAAATGCACGCTCGTTCGTCTTCGCCTCGAGCATGCAGATGTTTGCGAATAATGTTGCGAATGGCTGCGGTCAGCAGAAGAAGCAGCTTCACACAACTGTTGTAACATTCTTTAATATGATTGGCTGCGTTCAACAGGAAAAGTAGCTTTGTAACTTTTGTTCTTTAATATAATTAGTTTATATATTTAAATCCAATTGAGGGATTTCTTTAATTGATTAAATCAATTAAAGAATTTCATAATTGCATTTTATAGTTACTTCGCAGGTTTTTCTGTTAAACGCAGCCATTGGTTTATAGTTATACACTAAGATTCCTCAATGAGGAATTAAAGCCAAGAACCAATTATATTAAAAGATTGTACACAGCTGCTTCTTCTATGTAACTAATGTTTTGGAACGCTGCGAAAACGGTCGCAATTCTTGATACTTTGACGATGTTTTGATAAAATTAATTGCCCTGATGGAACACGATTTATTCGACAGCACAACGATCATCTATCTTCTCAAGGAAATCGAGTGTTTAACAGGCGAGACATTTCACGGCTCACCGATCGCCCAGCAATAAAATACACGGGCGACAGAATCGAAAACTCATTTGACAGTTTTCCACAACGCGAGAAATTCATATTCATTTTGGGCGTGGACGTAGATACGCGCGCCCGCAGCCAAACTAAACGGGATCGTAAATGTATAATGTACTGCGTTGCGTCTGTGTGCACGGTGACGCTAAACGCATAGAGAGATAAAAATGGTATAGACCGTGAGTGTGAGGGATAGTGGTGATAAAAGCCGCCAGTCTATTCGGGGATGATTTACGATTCGGGCTGCGGCGAAGTGAAAATACAAACAGGTGCTCGAACTTCCTCGAAAACTCATATTTATTTGGATGAAAGAAGAGGATCCATTTCGTGTCTTTGATTAACATAAAATTATATTAAATTTATTCTTCCATTCTGTCTCGTTCGATATGAGTGGAGAGGATAAAAAGTTAATGAAAATATTTAATTTTGCATTGACAATGAGGAAAAAAGTGTTTGATATTTGTGATTATAATTGCATAGTAAAATAATTAGGATAATAAGAGCTAGGACTATAATTCAATTTCAATGCCAATTATTCTATATTTTATTTGATATATAGAATTATAAATTATTATTATTAATTTATAGAAGTAATAATTATAAAAATGGAGATCCTAATAATTATTTACTATGCAATTTAGTCATAAATATTTCTTTCTTAATGAAATTTTAGAGAAAGATTTCCGAAAATATCTAAAAATTTAGCTAAATAAGATTTAAAAATAATTTTGGTCTATTAAAATGCCTAATTAGGCTATATTTCGATATATATTGCCACTGAAAACGTGCAATATAAACGCAATGTGAATTGTAGATTTTCAGTACTGACAATACTTAAGCTTCTAAAATTTAATGTATTGTAGTATTATTTATCATACTTGAATTTTCTAGCCTAGTTAACAATGTGAAATTACAAAATAATAAAAAATCAAGGTTTATATATTTAAGAATTGCGCTAATTGATAACCAGCGTTGACTCCTCGCTTACTATATATTATATATTTCTAAATTTGTTGAATTTTCTAATAATTATTTTGATGGTTGATTCTAACAAAATTATTTTTAAATCTGCGTCTATCTAAATTTACAAATATTTTAGCAAAACTGTTCTTTTCTTTTGTATAACACAGCATCGTATATGTGAAAAATATTTCGCGATTGTCTTTCAGCAAACGCAAGAGCGTAGGAACGCACGCATACTTCTATTATACGTCGGAGTTCGGAGTGCGGTGCTATATCGGATGTGCCCCTGTGACTCGTAAACGAAGTTTGCGCCAAGACTCGGGTTGGAGTTTGCGAATCACCGCTGAAATTCCATTCGGCAGTTTGGCTGTCGACAATAAGGTACTCCAGCTCGCGCGAAGCGACTCACCGTCTACCACCGCACCGTTGAATTGTGCGAGCGTGCCCGTACACTCAGTCTACCTACACGCGTCCCCACCGTCGCGTAGTTTCGTTCTCGTTTACCCCGCTCTACGCCGAGAGAACCATGGGCGGGTACCGTAGGCGGAGCTTATCCAACAGCGTTCACCCTAACGTCCTAGCTGGAGTTCCCGATCCTCTCCGTGCTCTGCTACCTATTATCGCCACCTATCTGTCTCGCAAGCTTGCAACCCCCCTCGTGCCTGATATGTACGTAACGCGAGTTGCGTGTGTTACACTAGTATACGATAGTTCCGATAATCTCTTTCTCTCTCTCTCTCTCTCTCTCTCTGTATGTACACTCATGCAACATTTATATTTGCTTCCAACTTTATTTTAGATTTTACATGAGAATAAGCTTTATTATGTATTTTTTTATCTAGTGCTTATAAGGAGATTTATCCCTTAATAAATAAC
>Ga0157364_1008600_pt1 | contig 10577 bp, 10 predicted proteins | sample AttsexASBM2_FD_111476 | JGI IMG/M metagenome (GOLD analysis project Ga0157364, IMG submission 111476) | Fungus gardens microbial communities from leaf cutter ant in Ribeirão Preto, State of São Paulo, Brazil - Atta sexdens ASBM2 | ecosystem: Host-associated > Fungi > Mycelium > Unclassified ... | reverse complement strand
TGTATAAATAGGACTCTAATTAAGAAGAGACTCCTTGTCGAGTTCTCTTGTGAATTCCCACATCATACTTCCTTTGAGGTTTACTCGTTAGTGAGATCGTTTATCCTTTGTGATAAGTGGTTGACACAACAATATGGACTTGTAAAATAATCTTAGCAATTTATATACTGTGCTATTTATATATTATATAATTGTAATTTCTGATGAAAGGAAGAAGTTCAAAATAAAAGCAAGTACTAATTGATATGTCATCATTAAATACTAGAAATCAAGTTTAATAGAAGTTATCTTTATTAATTATCAGACTAGCAAATTATAGTGTAACTACTAGTCTTATATATAAGTATATACTATAAGAGATGCTTAAGCTTTCAGTAGTATAACTTTTATTACCCTGAGTGGAAATTTCAGTGTCTCAACACTGAAAGAAGTATAAATCTACTATGAAAGACCAAGTCAGATAGAAGTATCTCCAGATTGTTATACCAATGCTACACAAGCATGTTATAAGAAAGATGACTACCATGAAAGACAGGCTTTTTAGATTAGATGTTGATAAGAAGTATTCTATAGAAATGTGTTTTTCAAACAAGTAGACTTAACATATGACATTGAATCAAAGTAGATTTATACTCTGAACTAGAACTGTGACATAAGAATTTATATAAATATAGAGAGTTAATTTTAAGAATATATATATAATAACAGTAAGACTAGAGTTTTTTTAGCTATTACTAGCAATTAAAATCAATATTATTGTTTAGATAAGCTGTTACAAAATATAATTATTAAAGATACAATTTTCTAATCTTACTATGCAAGATAGTCATAACTAGTTTAAGACTTTAAGTTAAACTTACAAAAACTTAAGCTATAAGCAATTATAAGCTAAGCCAACAATTAGAATAAGATATAATAAAGAAAATTTTATAATAATGTATATATATATATATATAATACAATAAGCAAATTCTCTAACAAAAAATAGAAAAAGAAAAAGATAAGATAAAGAATATTTTATACTATAAAGTACTAGAATTATTAATGTAACTACAATTAAGAGTATAGTGTTAGGACAGGTAAGACTTACTTTGAATAGCTATTCACAATTAGTTGCATTAAAAGAAAGTTAGATTAAGTATAAAAACTTATCTAAGAATAGATATAGATATTTGCAAGATTTGATAAAGTATTTAGATTGCAAATTAAGCTTAAAAGCTTATTTGTAGATTGGTAACATGATTTTAAATAACAATCTTAGCCTTAACTTATATTTTATCTGTTGTATGGTTGTAATTTCAGATATCAAGATATTAAGAAGAAGTGAAAAAAGGTTTTTAGTTGATTTTCAAACTAAAAACTTGTTAAAAGGCAATTTACACTTTCCAAGTTATTTATTAAGGTAACATAAAAGATAGAAGTACAAGACTGGATTTAGAAATTTAATTTAAGAGAATAGAAGTTAGTGTTATGTAGATAATCAACCTTAGCTTTAACAAATAATGTTATATCTAGCCTATTTTGTTATAATCTTAAGACTTTAGAATATGTCAAGAAAAAGAACCTTGTATTAGGATTAACACAAGAGAACTCAATAGAGAATTCTGTATAAAATTGTCTACCTTATATATTAAACTACCATGGTTTGTGTTACTACTTTTCTAGCTTACCCTAAACATCTATATGTTTGTCTTAAGGTTAACATATAGTACACATGTTATATAATATTATTTTTCCAGAACTTTTTACATTCTTCTCTATAATTTTGTAACTTATAACTATTACTGTGACTATGTCATCTAATGTAACTGATGTGTGACAGTATAATCATAATATCACTTTAACTCTAAGGTCTTGAGATTGTAACATTAGAACTCAATTTCTTTTCTTGAAACTGTTCAACATAGGACTCTTTCATACTTATTCTCTTATTATTCTTGACCAAAGGATAATACTACTCTTTAGTCAAGAAAAATTGCCAGACTCTAGGTATAAGAGATATACTAGTTAGATAGGAGAAGCCTAGCTGTTTGTTTGTATCAAAGCCCACTGATACACTTCAAATGCATTATCTTGTGTGGATATGATAGTAATTTTTTCTCATATCAGCCTTATATTACAAATTCCCTTGTGATCTGTCTATGTAGAAGAATAGCAGGCATTCTTAAAACACTGCTTAGAGTAGAATGGTCTTAAACTAAAATAAAGTTAGTAGTAAAAGAAAGTAGTCAGTAGAATATGTAAGTAGGACAAGAAGAGGGCCTGCTATTACACATAGAGATTTTGTTGTTGTCAGAATACAAGAGTAAGAGTGAGTATAGCACAGTCTTCTCCATCTTATTAGTTTTTACATCTTGACTTCTTATATCACCACCACCCTTATCATCACTATTGTTCTCACTACTAATACCACTACCACTATCTTATACTATGAGTCAACATAACTCAATTAATTTTGAGCTTTTAGCTTAACAACAATAGAAGCAGCTTGCAGTACTGCAGGCTCAACTCTAAGTATTATAGGGGAAAATGGGGGAAGAAGGAGCAGTAGCAACAACAAGCACAGAGATGGCAAGGCTACAAGTATTTGATGGGACTTTATTAAAGGTCTCAGAACTTGTAATAGCATATTCCAATAATCCTTCTTCTAAATCCTCTAGTGTGTTCTTCTTCCATACATTTGCTGATCCTTCTTGCATATATAAGACAGTAGAGGAATTTTTAGCAGGTATAAGAAAGAAATTTAGAGAAAGAGATGAGGAATCAGCAAAAGTAGTAGAATTAAAGAAATTGGAGTAAGGAAGTAGAATAATAGAGGAGTTTGTACAAGAGTTTAGACAAGCAGCAAGGGAAAGTAGATATGAGAAAGGACTCCTAATAGAGGAGTTTAAAAGGAGAATCAATGCTATGATATACCAAAGGCTCATAGAGTCAGAATAGCAGCCAAACTCAATTGAGCAATGGTATAATAAGGTGATTGCACTCGATAGGAATTGGAAGAAGAGCAAGAAAGAGGAAGAAAGGCTGAGAGGGCAAAGAGATAATGGAGTATCAGCTCTAAGGTTAAATAATGAGATACCTAGGTAACAAATGTCTCAGCCTCAAGTTTGGCCTAAGAGGCAAAAGATATCTCAGCAGTGAATGCCAATAGGGCCTACTCTAATAAAAGAAGTAGAAAGAATATGGTAATGGTGCACCCTAATCAAATAGCAGTGTTTGCTTAATGCAATCCATACATCATAGATATGGATTGAGAAAATGTTATAATTACAGAGGATTTGGACATTTGACAAGAAATTGTAGGAATAGGAGAATGGAAAATAGAACTGGAGAAGAAAAAAGACTAAAATACAGGGGAAAAAGAATGATAGAGAGAGGAAATAAACAGAATAATTTAAATAGAGAAGGGAATCTAATAGTCTTTGATTAGGTTTTAATAGCAATAAATTTACAATGCTCTCTAGAGTAGTAGAAAATACAAAAAATACATCTATATATAACCTAAACAATAGAGATATGTTAAGAGAAGTAATGATAAAGATTGGCTTGGAAAGAATTGATATGTAAGAAGGAGTAACAGGAGAAGCATTGTTGAATAGCAGGGTAATGGGGTTAATGATGAGTTTAGAGTTTGTGAGAAAACAAGAGTTTAAACTGAAGAAGATAGAAAGATCAATCTATATGAGAAATGTGAATGGAACTTAACAAAGAGAGACCAATAGAAAATACAATGGAAGTAAATATTTATTATCAAGGATATAGAAAGAATGGAGATAGATGTGATAGGAAGGCAAAAGTGGAATGTAATTTTGAGAATACCACAGTTAGCCTGCCACAATCTTGAAATTGACTGGAGAATGGGAGAAGTAAAGATGACAAGATGCCCAGAAGAATGTGGAAAATAGTGGAGGCCAAAGCAGGAAAAGTTAGAGTGGCAAAAGCAAAAGGAAGAGGAAAAGAAGAAAGAAACAGAAAAGAAATAAGAAGAAAGAGAAGAAAAATAAAAGGAAAAGAAAAAAAGAAAGAAAAATGGAGGTGATAAAAATAGCAGAAGAGTGTAAAATTTGGGATAAGGAAGAGAAAGCAGCAAAATTAGAAGTAGAGATAAGAAAGTTGGTATCAAAGAAATTCCATAAGTGAATCCATGTCTTTGGAAAGAAGATAAGGAAACAGATGCCCACTAGGAAACTTTGGGATCATACAATAGATATGAAGAAAGGATTTGTGCCAAGAAAGAGGAAAGTGTATCTGCTATTGAGAGATATATGAGTTCATATCTGAACAACTAAGAAGAGAATGGTTCAGAACTATAGATATTTAAATAAATGGACTGTAAAAAATAACTATTCTTTACCTCTCATTTTAAACATTGTAGAAAATATTAAGATTAAGAAAGTATTTACAAAAATGAACTTGTGATAGGGTTATAATAATGTATGAATAAAGGAGGGGAATAAGTGGAAGGTAATGTTCACTACACCAAAGGGGTTGTTTGAGCCAATAGTAATGTTCTTTAGACTAACCAATTTACCAGCAATATTTTAGACTATAATGAATGAAATTCTGCAGGATCTCATTAACACTGGAAAGGTGGCAAGTTTTATCAATAACATAATTATTGGAACAGAGACAGAAGAAGGACACAATGAGTTGGTAGAAGAAGTAGTAAGAAGATTAGCAGAAAACAACTTATATGTGAAGCTAGAGAAGTGCAAGTGAAAGGTTAGAGAAGTAGGGTTCTTAGGAGTTATGATAGGACCAAAGAGGATTAAGATAGAAAAAGACAAGATAAAGGATGTTCTGGATTGGCCAACACCAAAGTGTGTTAAGAATATACAGAAATTCTTAGAATTGGCAAACTACTACTGCCAATTCATCAAATATTTTGTATCTATAGCTAGACCATTGCACAATATGGTAAAGAAAAATCAGAAGTGAGATTAAACAGATAGGCAGGAGGAGGTATTCAGGAAGTTGAAGGAAAATTTTACAAAAAAGCTAGTGTTAACGACATCAGATTTAGATAAAAATATAAGAATGGAAGTAAATACATTAGACTATGTTACAGGAGGAGTGTTATTTATGGAGTGTGAAGATGAAAAGTGGAGATCAGTGGCATTTCTTTCAAAATCTTTGAATGAAACTGAAAAGGATTATGAAATTCATGATAAAGAAATGTTGGCAGTCATTAGAGGGTTGGAAAACTGGAGGCATCTATTAGATGATATTAAATATAAGTTTGAGGTCTGGACAAACCACAAAAATCTAGAATATTTCATGAAAGTATAGAAGTTAAATCAAAGACAAGCTTATTAGGCATTATACTTGTCAAGATTTAATTTCACCTTGAAACATATGCTAGGCACAAAAATGGGAAAAGTAGATAGACTTAGTAGACAACTGGACTGGAAAGTAGAAGTAGAAAATGATAATAATAACTAAGTATTTATTCAGAACTGCTGGTTATATAGCTTATATGAAGTAGTAATAAAGAAACTAGAGATAGAAATAGTAGAAAAAATTAAAAAAGCTAGAGACAAGGACAAAGAAGTAGTTAGGGTAGTAGAGGAAATGAAGAAAGTAGGAGTAAAGATGTTATAAAGGGAAGAGTGGCAGGTAGAAGAAGACTTAATATTCAAGAAGGATAAAGTGTATGTGTCAAAAGATGAGGGATTGAGAACAGAGATAATCTAGTTACATTATGATACACTGATAGCTGAACATGGAGGAAAGTGGAAGATGACAGAGTTAGTAACAAGGAATTACTGGTGACCAGGAGTAATAAGAGATGTGGAGAAATATATAGAAGGTTGTGATATATTAAAGAATAAAAAATAGGACAGATATGCCAGCAGGAAAGTTGAAGTTAAGTAAGGTTCCAAAAAAGCCATAGACATATTTGACAGTGGACTTGATCACTAAGTTACTATTAGTAGCTATGAAAGATACAATCCTAGTGGTCTGTGATAGGTTGTTCAAGATGACATATTTTGTGACAACTACAGAAGAAATGTTGATAGAAGATCACAGTTTGCAGTAGAGATAACAAAGAAGTTGAACTGCATGTTAGAAATTGAAACAAAGTTGTTGACAGCATTCTACCTTCAGACTGATGGTCAGATGGAGAAAATAAACCAAGAGTTAGAACAATACTTAAGATTCTTTGTAGATCATAGACAAAAAGATTGGTCAGAATAATTAGTATTGGCAAAGTTTGTGATTAACAATAAGGCATATTTGACAACTAAAGTATCTTCATTCATGGCAAATTATGGAAGAGAGTTGAGAATGGGTGTGGACTTGAAGAGGAAAGAAAAGATGGAGAAGATGATAGAGTTTGTGAAAAGAATGAGAAAAGTACAAAAAAAGCTGAGGCAGCATTGGTAAAAGTACAGGAAGAAATGAAGAGGCAAGCAGATAAAGGAAGAAAGGAAGTGGAGGTATGAAAAGTGGAAAACAAGGTCATGTTGAGTATAAAGAACTTAGTGTTCAAAGAAAGACTGGTGAGAAAACTAGTGGATCAATATATCAGTCTATATATTATTAATGAAGTAATTTCCACCAATGCAATCAAGTTAAGATTACCAAATTTGATGAGAATTCATTTAGTAGTAAATATCAGTTGGAAAGTACAATACAGAAATTAAATAAGGGAATAAAAGAAGAAGGAAGTAAAACCAGTGGAAGTTAAAGAAGTTGAAGAGTGAGAAGTAGAGAGAATACTGAATAAATAAAAAGTAAAAGGAGTAGTGAAGTACTTAGTGTGATGGAAAGAGTTTACAATAGAGCATGATAGTTGGAAAAAAGAGAAGGATTTGGAAAATATAAAAGAGTTAGTGGCAGAATTTGAGAAAAGGATAAATATAGAAGTAAGAAAACAAGAAAGGTTGGATTTGGCAGAGGAAAAGGGTTTTAGGAGGGCAGAACTACCAGGAAAATATATGGCAAGGATGTTATATAGATGGAATAATGTAAAAATGAACTAACAAGTTTTTCCAGGATGTTATGGCAACTACTAGACACAAAGTCCAATGATAACACAAGAGGTAAAGCTCTCAGTTTAAGCAATCAAGTGGGGAAAATCACAAGAAAACTCAACAAGGAGTCTCTGCTAAATTAGAATCCTATTTATACTGTTATATGTTGGTTTGTGCTACTACCTCATGTCTACCTCATATCTTACTCAAGGCCATCATGTTGTATCTATATGCTCTGATGTCATCTTCTAGATCTTTCTACCATGCTCTAGGCCTATGATATCACATCATGTGACCTGTCATGTGACTGCAATGTCATGTGCCTCTTCATCATCAATAAAAAGGAAAAATAAATAAAAAGAAAAGAAAAATGTTAGTATTCAAAGCACTTTATAACACAGAAGTAAAAATCTTAAAGGAGGAGTAATGTCAGATATGTAAAGCCTGAATGCTAGTTTTTTTATTTATTTTTATTTTCTAAACTTAGAGTTAGAGTAGATTAAGAAAAAGAACCTTATATTATTGTTAATATCATAAAATGAACTACTCACTTATTTGTGATATCTAAATCTTGGGTACACTCTCAGAGGTTTAGGAGTGATTCAGAAGTTCAATAATAATGACAATGATGATTAAGATCAATACAGATAATAAAGAATAAAGATTGATGAAAATTGATGTAAAATGATGTTGTTAAGTCTGAGATCTAATCCTCAGACACAGAAGTATATATATAAAAGAGTAATAGTCTGTGCATAAGCTATTGCCATCACATGATCAAAACTCATACCTGATGGGAGCTGTCATCTGTCAGGCTAATTTTAAAAGGTAACTAATTATGTCATTATATTGATATGCTTGTATCTCTACCAATACTTATTGCTTTGAGATGCATTATATATCGTTGTAAACGGATTGATGAGCACTTTCCAATGCAAGTTCAATTGTGTGAATCTGTTCAGCCATTCATGAGATATTAGCAGACAAAGCTTTTATAGCTACTAATGGCCTGATATCTCAGTTATTTGTTGTTGCTTTTGTACATCCTGCATATGTGTGGATAGTCCTCATTTGGGGCTTCCCAGCACAACTTAGTTTGTGAAAATTGGTCTACTGGTTGTGGAAATACAAGCTGAATAAAGTTTGTGACAGTTAATACAAGAGAACTTAATAGAGAACTCTGTACAAGATTGTCTTTCTTATATACTAAACTACCATGGTTCATGCTACTACTTCTCTAGCCTACCCTAAATGTTCATGTATTTGCCTTAAGATCAACATATAATATATATGTTATATAATATTATTCTTCCAGAATCTTTTAGATCTTTTTCTGTGATCTTATAACTTGTGACTATTACTGTGACTATGTCATCTGATGTGACTGATGTGTGACAGTGTGATCATAATATCACTCTAACCCTAACTCTAAGTTTAGAAAAGAAAAAATAAATCAAAAGAATATGAAAAAATTATTTAGATAAAAAAACTAGTGTCCAGGCTTTACATATCTGACATATTTGTTACATAGTTGTATTTTTCAGATGTTGTTGTTTAGAAAAGTCTATAAATAACAAGTGTGGTACAAGTTCAAGTTTAATAGACTAAAACATAGTAGTTATTATTCTTAAATATAGAAGTACTAATCTAATAATACTTTCTTGCTACATCTATTCCAGATTATTGAATACTATAGAGTTGTTACTCAGAACTTCATGGAACTAATAAGAATGTAGTACTTGGTCCTTGGATTAATAAGTGATTAGAATGAAGTGCAATCTATACTAGAAGAGGGTAAGAAGTATATGGATGTTGAATAGTATGTAATAAGACTATAGAATATCTACTTAGTCTTAAATGCTAAGTTTATAGTCAAAATTATAGCTAGGAAAATAGTAGTATAGAAGATAACTAAGAAGGCATTATAGAAACAGTTTTTAATATATAGGACAACTAAGAGTCTAGATGAGTTATTATAAGATAAAATACAAAAGGCTGATTTGTGTATAATAAGTACAAATGTGAAAGTATATCTAGATATGGTTAAAGTTCTGTCTAGAGATCAAGAAGTAGATGTTTCAGATATCTTAAAAGTCAGTTTATAACATATCAACAATAAAAGTAAAATATATAGTAATATTCAGTTTAGATTTTTTTAAGCTGTACACAAACATTCTTAACTATCTAGATATGTTATCTAACTCTCCTTTTCTGTGTTTCCTCATTCTTTCATAATACTCTGTGATCTTTTATTGTCATTTACATTTATCTACTTATTTGCTCATTTGCTTTTCTATGTTCTAGAAGTACTTACTAAGTACTTTAGCTTTTTTCCAATTCAGTCTCTCTATTTTGAACTGTTTCTGATTACTTAAGTATCATCATTCACTGCTTATGTAAACAGCATTCCAACACATCAGGAATTATATAGAGTAGTCATTACCTTTAGAAATTTTTATCTTGTTCTCTTAAGATTTCCTTGAGATGAGTATATAATTGGTATTTCTTAGACAATAAACTTAGAATTTCCTGAAATGTCTTACTCTTCTATCCAGTTGCTCTAGTAAAGCATTTCTCTTGAAAAAGTAATCTATCATACTATTTGTTGACAACAATAGAACAATTGACATAACAAAAACCTATTGTAGATATAAGAAAACAAATCATATTGATATATGGTATAATTTTGTTAAAGAGAAAGTCAAGACAGGTAAATTTCTATATATCTCTAGTAAAGACAATATAGTAGATTTACTAACAAAGTCATTATTGAAGGACATTACAAGAAAATTTAAAAGAAAATTAGAACTTTGAGAGCTATTAGAAGTAAAATAATAAGAGTAAGTATCTGAAAACCATATAACTACCTTGCTTGAAAAAGTATTAGTTAAGATGCAATATTACAAAGATAACTTTCTACATTTCATTTCTTATAATAACAACTGATTGATCATAACCAGTTAACAGTCTAACAAACTGTGAAACAATATATAGATCTCAACTATATAGTTTATATTTTATTGCATATAAAAGAACTAGTAGTAGAATAGCAAACTTTAGCTATTTTACTTATATTAGTGTTAAACTATGCTTATTTTCCAATGAACAAGATGGAGTTTCTTAGAGATGACAGTTACTCTAAATACTCAAGAGTCCATTCCAATTAAACAGAATATTGGGTAAATTATCAGGTAACTACAAAATGATAGAGCTATATAATCAGAAACTTCAATGTAGTGATCTCAAATGTTGCCAGATAATAGAAGTTCATTGGTTAGTAGCTATAAAAAGTGAGTCAATAATTAAGAAGGAGTGCTTGAGAGTCTATAGTGTTGTTGTAGAGGTAGATAGGGTTTTCTGTATCTGTATATATTCATATGTGAATTAAGTTTCTCAACTATCTCCTACTCTATTATTCTCTTAGTCATATTTTTGACTATATATTTCAAGGCCAAATAGATACTCTGTACTTCTCTTAGTCTGATAATTGAACTTGAGTACCTACTTTCTTTCTTATACTCTCTCAAATTCCAACTCCTTCTAAAATTACAACCATACAACAAGTATAATATAAGCTAAGGCTAAGATTGTCATCTATAG
>Ga0157364_1008599_pt1 | contig 10577 bp, 8 predicted proteins | sample AttsexASBM2_FD_111476 | JGI IMG/M metagenome (GOLD analysis project Ga0157364, IMG submission 111476) | Fungus gardens microbial communities from leaf cutter ant in Ribeirão Preto, State of São Paulo, Brazil - Atta sexdens ASBM2 | ecosystem: Host-associated > Fungi > Mycelium > Unclassified ... | reverse complement strand
TAGCGGCCTCACCATAAGTATTTGAGAGCATTCGATGAGCCTCAGCCGCAGATTTCTTCATATTGAAGCAAAAAATTAAAACCTCCCGCAAATGACGAGAATTTGGCTCGTAATCTGACATTTTCAATCGAGAATAACTTTATGATGAAGACACAAATCGACTAATGTTTCTATGGGGTTTTGGGGTTATGTTGACAGATGCCCAAGTTTATTGTATGACGTCTATGATCTATTTATTTCGACCACCACTTACCGCTAAAGCCATCTATAGGAAAACGGCGGAAGGAAAGTTGTACACCTAATAAAATAAAGGAGAATAAGGAAATAAAGAAGAATGATGAAAATATGTATTTTTAATTGAAAATTATTCAAAATTTTCGACCTTTCTAAAAGCAGTTATAACGCACTTCTCTTGAAGTTAACTACGTATAACACGCGATCCGATTCAGGCTTACAACGTTTACAATGCTTACGAATCATTTCATCTTTGTTTATCAAATGTTAAACAAATGCTCACAAGTGTTATGAGCATTTTCAGAACAAAATCTAAAACAAAAGTAAAACAAGTGATGAAACAAAGTAAAAATTAAAAAATACAAGAAAAATACAGTGTTCATATCGTATAACTTATAATATAATAAATAATGTAATAATTTATAATGTAATAACTTATAATGTAATAACTTTTACTATTTGTATGGTTTATATACGTCGCCAAAATATTCGCGTAATATATCGAAAAGCTTTGTGGAAAGTTATTTTGAAGGTTATTTTATTAAATGTTTTATATGTGCCGAATTTTATGACAAAGCGGAGGTTGCGTATAATTATTGTTATCATGCTACGCTTGCGTGAAAAAAATAAGATTCAATAAATTAATTAATAAATTTTTTAATTTGAAAATTTGACTTAATTTTAATAACTTCAAATTTAATTTCTTTTATTTTGTTAGAAAGACGAGTAACAAACGTTGGTTTTAAATGAAGTCATGCAAAATATATTTTTTCATTAAGAAAGATTTCTTATTCATAAAGAAAATCATAGAAAAGAAAAAAGAAAAATTTGCAATTTCGAAGGAGCGATTTTCAATTAAAAATACATTTTTTCATTATTTGCTCTACTCTAATCGTTTCAATTTGTTTTTTCATTTATATTTATGATCAATTATATTAATGACCAATTTTACATGGAAATATATAATTTTATGGAAATATATTTTTCAGAAATCATACAATCATAAAATTTTATCTTGCGTCGCAGACGATGTGATCTCCTCTAAACTTAGAACGTTACACACAAATTGCAAATGATTTGATATCGCCAAATAAACATACGCTGATTTCATCTCTAGATTTCATTTCTACTTTCACGGAAAATTTGAGTCTTTCATGTGTGAAAAATGTTGTCGCACGATGTAATAGATTTGTGTAAATGATTAGGAGTATTGGGACGGAAGAAGAGAACGTTTGGGGCCAAAAATAGGGGGAAATAAGTTAAAAAGATTTTTATTTTACTAGAACATTGTTTGGTGGACTGTATGTGATTGTACAATGATGCTGCTCAAAACTGCTTATTGACGAAACGAATTTCGTTTATTATGCTTACTTTTTTACATGCTTGAAATGAAACTATACATAAATCGCCACGTTGAATCTACTACTACTGCCAACTCATGCAAATTAGAAAACTAAAATAATGGAAGAAGGAACGCGCGAACATTCGTGATTCAAATGCAAACATACTTCCCGCCTTGGAAGATCAAAGATCTTTTAACACTATCAATATAAATTTACAGTATTGATAAATGAAAGTGTCTTATAGAATTTATTGATGCGTATTATGATTAACGGATTGACTAAATTCGAGCAAATATTAAAAAAATGAACGATGATATATCTGGCTGCCTCCCTTGCGATCTTTCGTTGATCGGGCGTAATCCATCGCCAGAGCTATGAAATGCCGGGGTCGGGATAACACGATTGTCCTGCAAATCGGCCATTTGAGTTTCAATTGCTCTGGGCTTGCTACGAAAGCATATATGCACCGCTGTACAACTTGACGGGCTAAGTTTCGACTCACGATTGTAACGACTAATATTGTTCCCTTATTTGCGTCAGTAGGGATTGAAGATTAACATGCAAAAATTGCCTATGTTCACTTTCGAACAATAGCTTACATTAGATGATGTTTGGACAAGAGTATCATTGAATGTCTTTTATTAAGTTCGAAATTTGAGCGCTAAGCGACCTCCATCACATAGTATATTATCTCCATGCTGAAATGGATTTAAGCCGTATATTTTGCTGCGTGGGCTCAACGATTTTCCCGTAGATGAAACTTGGATTTCTTCCGAAAATAATTCCCGCTGCGCTAATTTTACGTAATTGTTGCTTGTTGTATTTCCTCTGTCGTGAGGAGAAAGCTTACGCACAGCAATATTGATGTATCTTTGGCAAAATGCTTTTATTTTTGTTAATTCTCCAATTTAATATAATCCGTGAACTTGATATCAGATGTTGTTATCACACATGCAGAGCATTGGATAATGTTGCTGTCACCTCTGTAGCGAATAGATCATCGACTTCGTAATCTTGCTTGGATCATCGTTTTTTGGATCCATTTAACTAATGTAGTCTATTCCACCATAGCCATCACATTTTGCTAGTGCCTTTGGTGACACTCCTCGTGACCAAGTCTGCTTAATTACCGATAGATGGGACGCGTCTTCAACTTTCTGCGAATGATAATGCTTGTATATTAATCACCCGATTTGCGAACGAATATCTGCAGTTGATATGGTTCCACTTTTATACCTCAAAACGATAGTGGAGTTACTCCAACACATCGTCAATCTTTAGACTTACTGACATCATCACTTTAGACATCAGTTTTGTCATAAAATGCGCGGCCATTAGTTCTAATTTTGGTGTTATTAACCATGTTTGGCGCCTTTACTACAATCAGGTACTCTCAATTTGGCGCATAATAATTTAACGAACGTTCTGTACCTATAGCGTCGATTTGACGTATATGCACATTCCATAGGCTTTTTCGCTCGCATCTGAGAACTCATCTCAATGCGTTGTGGAGATTCACAATAAATCTAATCAGAAATCATAAATCGTTGAACATGATAAGTTCGCTTGTGAATCGCTTCCATTCGGATTGTATTTCAGTTGGAAGTGGATCATCTCAAGGAAACTTCAGTTTCCTTCCACAATTATTGTAGCATCATCTTCGTAAGTATGATGCTGAGAAGACCCAATGGATTGAATAGTCTATTAGTGACAAGACGGAGTGTCCGCGCCTACAACATAGGAATGCTATCTGAAACTTAGAAAAATAGATAAGAGATCTGGTTAGATAGTCGGGCTAACCATTTGCAAATCATTAATTGATACGTCGTTTAAAATTGATGCGGAAGCGTTAAAAACAATGCTTAACTTCGTTGTAAGGCTACTTTCTTTTATCATACTGTGATGAACTAGATAACAGGTCGGAGTCGCACGCTCTTCGTTGACTCTAATCATCTGGTCAAGCTCTTCGTATATAATGTATTCGTTTTGCATCTCCTTATTTCTTTGCAGTCTTCGCTCCAATCTGAGACGCCGATCTGTTATCTCATGAGAATCGCCCAATTCTTCTATTGATGTCTTGAATATACTGATAATGAACCTGTCATCGAAGTTTCATCTGGTAGTTTTCTTGAAGTGTAGTTCACATATCTGCTCTTCTGCCGAGAAAATGTGTTTTGTGGTAGTTCTTCCACCTCCCAAAAGCGTTTTAAATATTGTGAGATTATGTGCCGTTGACAGCTAAATGGTACCTTGCTTTGGAACTTAGATCTCTAAGCGGTAGTTTCTCAGCAATAATATATCCCAACTTGCATAAATAAAGGCTTCCAAAGGCTCGTAACAGATTAAGTCCCAGAATAAATCGATCTCTAATCAGCAAATCGATTTTCTTTGGTTTGTAGAAGTTCGGATAGGATATCTGATGGTATTCGCAAGTAGGATATTTGATGGTATGTTTTTTGGAATTTTAATTAATTCGCTAGGTGGTGATTTTAAGAATTAACATGAATATAAGTTTTTTTTTAAAGTCGCTATGCATGGATTGCATCTGATTATCGCTTTTGTTGTGTCCAAAACTTTGGTCTCGACTTGATTTATACCGGTTATGGCGATATCCGCTTTCACAGTGCAAAGCTCTAACTTGCTGCATAAACGAGTAGTGAAATTGGGCTGTGAGCTTGAGTCTAGAAGCACATTGCATTTGTGCGTCTGTCTGTTTTTTTGCTGACACGATTGCGATGGGTAATACGCGATAAATCGGTTTCTTGGTCGTAATGTCCGTTGAATTTCTTTTGCTTTGTTGTTGGCTTTTTGTCCTTTGGGGCTTCCTTTTCATCCTCGTGTACTCTTTCGCTGCTCGCAGTCTCTCCTAAATATAAAAGGATGTTGTGACGTTTTCCACATTTACATTATAACATTTCTGCGACTTGCAATTTATTGCTATGTGACCAAGCTTTAGGCAATTCAAGCATGCCTTCCTTTGTTTGTTCTATTTGCTTATTGGTATCTCCAAGAATAATTTACACGCGTATACTGCATAGTCTTCCCCACACAGCTTTCTTTGTTTACGCTAGCGTGTAAGAGCGTTGAATTATTCTTATGCTTATTTGCTGATCTTGTCGACTGCATTTCGCCTGCTGCTTTTGCATGCTTGCTTGTCTTTTCTAATACATGACATACTTCTCTAGAAAATTAAAAAACCTTGTTCGGGTACTCATCTTGTTCTAGTATTTCCTTCTCCCATTCGTTTTTGGAAGATATAGTGACTTGCTTGAAATCAAGTATATTAATAGACAATGCCATTCTTTTACGGGTTGTTTTATTGCTGTTAACGCATGCATGGCATCTATCAATTTCCGTAAAGATTCATGACTTTCCTTCATTAATCTCGGGTATTCGACAATTCCTTCAATGTGCTTGTGTACCATCAGATCTTTTCGTATCTTTTAATTAGCAGATCACATGCTGCTTCGTAGTTAGCTTCTGAAATGTCAAATCCGTCAAGTACTGTTAATGCTTTACCAGATCTCTGTAAATATTGGAACTTTGCAATCGTGTCTATTTTCTTGTTAGTGTGGATAAGCGATTTAAACATATTCATGTCAAAACATGGAATTTTTACCATTTGTCATATGATCCATCGAACTGCGGGAGTTTTAACTGAGGGAGTTTAACTTTATGGTATTCTCCGATTCTGCTCTGATGTTCTCATTAACGTCCGTATCCGGTTTTAAATCGTTATGAATTTTTGTGTTTAGCCGTCACTTGATAAAAATTCACCTCGAATTCTTTGCATGAAATATTCTTCTACTGCGTCATCGTTGCTCCGCTAGCTGTAAGATTTCCTCTTGACATGTATCGTCATCTAAGATTAATTCTTTGATTCCATCAAGTCGTTGCTCTAAATTTATGATTTTATGCTCTTCTATGTTATTGCGATTGGATACTAACGTCTCTAGGAACATTCAAAATGACATGAATTTTGAATTTTTTGCTTTCATCATTCCTCGCCCTTGATTAAGATCTTTCAATTTCTCGTTTTTGTTATCATTAATCATGCTAATTTGAATAACGAGAGCATGTGTCTAATGCTCTATTTATTGTGTAAATCGTGTTACTCACATTAATTGCATCGTTTTCTTGTGATTTGCTGTAAGCTACTTTACTTGTTCTTATGATGAGTGCGTGTCATTATACCGCTTGATCCATTGTTTACGCGGATTCCTTATGATGCTCGAAATGCTTTAATATGCTTGCGGTTTTTCGATCGTATTGTGATTTTGATGCGTTGTGTTGCGATGTATTCGCGTGCTCGTGAGGGCGTGTCTTCCAAACTTTCTTCTTGTGCGAATCGTCAATCTATCCCGCTCGTATGGACAAATATGTTTGGTGATGTGGGACTATATATAATTGTACAATGGTACTGCTCAGAACTGCTTAATGACGTTTTTATTATGCTAACTTTCATACATGCTTGAAACAGAATGATACATAAATCGCCATGAATCTACTGCTAACTCACACAAATTAGAAAACTAATAATGAAAAAAGGAACGCGGGAACATAATTTCATATTTAAAAGAAAATTAATAATATATAATATATTGTAATATAATATATGCAAGCGCACAAATAATAATTAAAATTTGAAAAAAATTAAAACCAATCACAAAATTATTTATAAAGTAATAAAATAAAATACATATAATAATCAATAAAATTTACTTATTATTAGTCAATATAAAATATATATATAAGATATATGTAAGATATAATGCACATTCTGATAAATTGCTGTTAAAAGTGATTTATATACATTCTAATTCTTACAGATTTTCATTTTCTTCTATATCTGGAATTATTATGTTTTTGCAATTTATGTAATTGGCAATATCTACATAATATCCTGATATTTAGTAAAGTTTCCGGTGCTGGCTTAAACATTTTTATTGGTTCAAGTGTTTTTTTTATTTTTTAACCCCATTTTTCAACCGAAAGATTTATATCAAAAAGCCATTTTTGCACTTGTAAATGTACTCTATATAAGTGCTGTATCTGATGTAGGCGGCATACAAACTAAATTAACAGTCTTATTTTTATTAACAGCTCTCGCGAAGCAATTATATTGATAAATTTCGTTATATAATTTAAGATTTATTAAAATTAGCAACTAATAACTGGCTATTGCTCTAAGCTTTTTGTCAAACATACTTTGAATTTAATTAATTGAGCGTCGTTAATACAATTTTAAAAATAAGACTGTTAATTTAGTTTGTATGCCGTCAGAAGGATTGGATATGGCCATAGTGATGCGCACGTTGCTGAAAGATGCGCATCTATAAAATGCTGTGTAATGCCACACATGTACATCATCAGCAATATTTATCAACAAGTCTGATCTAACGTCCATGCCTGAATCCCGGGCAATGTGATCAATCACAACAGATAAAGGGCGAAAGGCGGATCTCTGGGGGGATTTAAGCTTTAAACGAGAGCAAGCTAGCTAAGGGAAGGAAAACATTGACAGAAAAATCATAGCAGAAGGCAACGGAGAACCATCTCTATTACTTATCCTAAGAGAATCATATAATTACGTTCAACTCGACATGTTCCGGAGGTTTAAATAGTTCCCCAATCGAATCTCCGGGGGGAACAGATTTGAGCGCAGTCAAAGTGACGATGAATATACGTAAGAAGATCAACATAGGCACATAAAAGTGCGGAGTTTATTTGAGACAAGAAAACTAGCCAATCTAATCCAAGAAATGAAGAGGTTTGACATCGATCTGCTGAGTGTAACGAAAACTTGATGGCCAGATGCCGGAATGTGCAATGCCCAAGGAGGTGCGTTTTATTATTTGGGCAATCAAGATAGGAATCATCAGAAGGGAATTGGAATTATTGTCTCGAAACATCTTAGGAATTGCATCATCGATTTCATATTGTATTCAGATAGAATAGCGAATGAAGTTTAATGGGTCGCTAATTTACACATCATTCAGATAAACGCGCCAACTGCCGATGCATCAGACGAGGAGATAGAAATATTCTATGAGTAGATAGAAGAAATAGTAAAGCTCACCAGAAAACATGATGTTAACATAATCATAGGTGACTTTAATTCTAGACTAGACAAAGAAAGGTTTGAAAATTTAGTAGTCCTATTTGGACTGGGAACAAGAAATAAGAGGAACAAACGACTCGTGCAATTTTGCCAGGAAGAAGACATGAGAGTTACCAACAAATGGTTTCAATTACCACCTAGGAGATTATATACATGGAGATCTCTCAAAGACAGTCCAGGGAACATAAGTCATAATTAGATAGATAGATTCTATACTCATAAACATTTTAGATCCTCAATTAAGTAAGTATCCTGGAGCGAATGTACCCTCCGACCATATACTATAGTAATATAAGTAACAATCAAAATCAAATTAATAAAGCATAAAAGACCAGCTTCAAGACGAGGAATTGCCTATGAAAGATTTAAACAAGAAGACATAAGAAGTGTAGTAAACCGGGAAATAAATAGCAGTAGAGGAAATGTTAGATCCGAAAGGAAATGAGTAAAATCCAAGAATGTTAAAAGGGAAGAGTTAAAAAGTTATAATAAGCATCGCAAAAAGCAAATTAGGATATTGAGAGGAGGCATAAATGGATGATGAATGAGATTCTCTCGCTCATAGGTGAGCGACAGATATATAAATATCAAGCAGATCTACGCAGATATAATGAAACTCAGAAAAAAATAAGAACAAAGATTAGGATAGCAAAGAACTGTGGCCAAAACGAGAATGCGAGGAAATGGAAAAACTACAAACCTTACACGATGATTTCAATCTACATAAAAAACTGAAGGAAACAGTCGAAATCTATCGTAAAAGGACGTTTTTTGTAATAGTTGATGAAAACAATAAAATGGCCAATAATATTCAAGAAAAGAAGAAAATATGGGAAGAATACGCGAGAAGTCTCTTGCAAATGAAAAGCTAGACATACAAATAAACATAAACAACAACAATCTCACTGGACCACTAATTACAAAGAGGGAAATTGAAAAAGCAATAAAAATCTCAAAAACAAACAAAGCCACAGGTCCAAATGAAGGGGGATTAAAGAACTATTAAAGCTATTGGATGAGAAAGGAATAGCATTTCTTCTTAAAATTTCCAATAACATATACGTAAGAATATATCTTGATCAATGGTTTTTCTCAACGTTCCCTTACAAAAAAAAAACAACGAAAAAATGCGCAGACCATAGGCTGATTAGTCTTATGAGTCATGCTCTAAAATTATTTTTAAAAATTTTACATTAAAGAAGGACAAGAGGAGCCTCAATAACTTTCAGTTTGGGTTCGGAGGCTACGCATGAGAGAATCAATAGTGGCAAGTTTTGATGCAAAATTGCTATTAGAGGAAAAATGTATGTTTGTGTTTCATAGATTATGAGAATGCAACATCACAGGTTTATGGAAATTCTCAGGGAAACTTCAAGAGAAACTTTTGTAGAGATACAAAAGACATCTAATGTATTAAAAATTTATAATGGAAATAAAAAATATAAATCAAGATTGACGGAGAGGAAACCAGCGCAGTTGATCTGCAGAGATCCGACAGGAGATGTATTCATTCACCCCTTTTATTTAACCTGTATGTACTGAGATTATTTTCCAAGAGGCGCTCGGGGACATTCAGAAGGCATAAAGGTCAATGGAGAATGGCTGAATAACATTATACGCAGACGATATAATGTTAATGACAGACAACATAGATGATCTGGAACAACTTCTTAACATGATAGTACAGCACAGACTGGGATTAAATATCAATACTAAAAAAACAAAATTCATGGTTATTATCCGAGAACCAGATATATTCAGAAACGTCAGCTTAACACTAGAAAATAGAGCGAGTGAGCAAGTTTAAACATCTAGGAACGTGGCTGTGTGAAGATTGGACGTCAGAAACAGAAGTAAAATGCCGAATAGAAACGGTTCGCAGGGCATTCATGAAATTTAAAAGAGTTCTTACCAATGGACTTCAATCTAAATCTAGAGAATCAAATTCATTAGTTGCTATATATGGTCGATGTTTTTATACGGAATGGAGGGATGGTCACTAAAAGAAATGAATAAACTGGATAAGCACACGAAGAAGAAAAAGCCACCATCATATGCAGTTCGACAGCACTTATATAGAGTATATTTACAAGTGCAAAAATGGCTTTTTGATATAAATCTTTTCACTGAAAAATGAAAAACACAACTCGAATAAAAAATGTTTAAGTCATCGGATTTATTAAATATGATATTCTGTAATGTTTCTGTATTCTGTCTTGTAAAATGGGTTGTGAAAAAGAACTTGCAGAAAATCAGGATTATTATGCACTTCTATATGCAGATAAATCATAATAGTTCCAGATATAGATATGTCGATGTTGAAGCATGGCCAGATAGTCCTCATGATTTCCTCTTCTTTGGGTTATCGTAGTGGATCCATTTTTCATCATCAGTGATTATGCATACGATGCAAAAACCCTTTCGTTTATGCCTGGCAAGCAGTATTTTACATGTGAAAAATCAGCGTTCAACGTTTCTCGGCTTTAGTTCATATAGAACTCAATTCCCTTGCTTTTGAATCATTCCCAATGATTTCAAACGATATGAAATTGCTTGTTGAGTCACTCTTAATGTAAGTGCAAATTCTTTTTGCATTTGGCACGAATCTTCATCCAATAATGCTTCCAATTCCGCGTCTTCGTACACTTTCGGCCTTCCGCTATGTTCTTCGACGTCAAATTCATCATTCTTAAACTTTTGAAACCACTCACGACAACTTCTCTCATTTAAGGCAGCATTACCATATGCTTCTAAGTAATCTATGAGCCTCAGCTGCAGATTTCTTTAAATTAAAGAAGTAAATCAAAAGTTCCCGCAAATGACGCTTATTCGGCTCAAAACTCGACATTTTCGTACAAAAAAAAATATATGATGCTGAT
>Ga0157364_1008598_pt1 | contig 10578 bp, 7 predicted proteins | sample AttsexASBM2_FD_111476 | JGI IMG/M metagenome (GOLD analysis project Ga0157364, IMG submission 111476) | Fungus gardens microbial communities from leaf cutter ant in Ribeirão Preto, State of São Paulo, Brazil - Atta sexdens ASBM2 | ecosystem: Host-associated > Fungi > Mycelium > Unclassified ... | reverse complement strand
TTATTTTAATTTCAATAAATTATTTAATTTAAGTAGGGCAACAAAACTCTTCAAGATACTTTATAAATATTTACTCTGTATTTATTAAACATACTGTTATTTGAAAATGTTAAAAAAAAATGATGAGTCCGGATTTCTCCAATTTATACGAACTGTTCTTTTCTTGAGAAACGTAGTAATACGAAAGAAACCGCGTTGAAGGCAGGATGTCGATCAAATTTCCTTCCTTCGGAATGTCCGGAGTGGTTCGACAAAGGAACCTCTAGTTCGGAAGAAACGAGCGCAAGCAGAATGGCAGAACGACTCTTCCCCGCTTTTTCCCACCTCCCCCGTTCCCACGTGTCTTCGGGAAAAAGAAAGTAACCGCGAACGCGCGCGTTCCTTAGGAACAGCAAAGAAAATCGCAGTAGCGGGTGGGCGATAGAAGAGTAGGTGGAGAGAGAGGTTTGGGTCTGGGGGGTGCTTGGACCGAGACGCGACGACCCGGTTAGGACGATAAGGGATCCCGTGGAGCTTGATGGAATTCCATAGATCCACGTCGGCGTCGAGACAGAGTCGGCTAAGCAGCCATTTAAATGCAACCGATGTGTCTCGGGGAGCTATTACATCTGATGGACGGTTATTGACGCGCACTGGCTTATACCGAGTAGCAGCGGCAGCACCATCCCCCGTCCCTCCAATCCCCTCTGGTCACCCCGTATCTAGGCGAACCGTGCGCGTAGGAGAGAGGAAGAGAGATAGAGAGAGGAGATAGAGAGAACGAACGAGCAAAATGAGGGAGAGAGAAGGAGAGAATACCAACCAACTCCCACGAGGGCTGAGTTCAGCTCACCATGCAAGCGACCAAGCGTCAGTGTATGTGTCCGCTTTGTGGTGGGTGGTGAGGGTGGAAACGGGGACGTGGGTGGCGAACCGCCGCGACACATCGTCAACTGTCCGATGGAAACTGTTGTTGCGCGAGGGCGCACGTCGACCGATCTCCGGGAATACGAACGATCGAATTACCGTCCCCGTCCTCGTTCTCGTCTTCGTCTTACAATCTTAGGTCAAAAGCCCGCCCATTGTGATCTCCTGTTCTTGAAAGATGAAAGAATTTTTCGCGTTTTTTTCGATTTGTAAATGCGAAATTAATAACCTGCAGATTGATCAGAGACTAAACTGTATTCTTCAGACAGCTATTAAACAATTGATTTTACAAGCCTTCAATGAAAATTGATCATCTTCAAAATTAGATACTTATCAAATTAAATACTTATTAATTATGCGATAATTGGATCATTGAATCTATTTTTAATCTTATTTCAATAATAAGATATAAATCGTTTGCAAATTGAACGTATATCGAAGAATTTGATTGAGGGATTTGATTTTTTTTCATGATTATATATATATATATATATATCGAAGGAATACACGGCATGCAAAGAGCTGTCACTCGAGTTCGATCAAAGAATACAAATTGCCATATTATCGGTTATATTCGTGTCCTTCAAGTCTTTTTAGAAAGAGGATTCCGATTCTTAAAAAAAAATCTATTCCTTTCAAAGATTCTAAACTTCTTCATTTTAACCTTTTGTTTGTGAAATACTGTTAAATTTAAAACTCATAGTTTCAAACTAATTAACTTTTATAAATTAAACATATACACATTCCATTTCTTGATATTTCAAGAATTAAATATGTTAAGATTTAGATTTAATGACATAAATTAATCAAGTAATTGGTTCGCCAAATTAGTGTTGCAAATTTGTATAAGCAATGATAGTAAGTACATTATGTAAGTCGCTTATCAAACTCTTTTCGCTCCTCCCTGCAAAAATAGGTTTCACTGAAATCTCTTCTGGCCGTACAACATCGTGGTGAATCGTTGTCGCAACTGTTACGAAATCGCAATCGCCCGATGTCGAGAAGACCCGGGGTTAGCCAGGGAATACGAATGATCGAATTACCAGACTGAGACTCACATCTCATGAAAAGGCAAAGAAAATCCTCTGCACCGCCTTGTCTGGAATCGTCCAAATGAAAGTTCAATATTTTACCTCTTTTACTACATATCCGCGAATCTCTTCTACCAAATTAATTACGTACATTAACTAATTTCATTTACAAATTTAACAATCTAAGAGAAAGCTTTTAACACAATCTTAATTTACTTCACAATAAGAACTAATTCTCGTAAAACTTGCATTTTTGACGGTACGTCTATTTTTTTGGTATTTTCTAAACTTTCCTAAAATCAGTGAAAATATATCATAATTACTTTCAGATTTAAATCCTTCTAGAATTAAAAATTACAATTTAAAAAATTAAGAAGATAAAATTAAGAGATAAAAGAAATAAAATACGACAGAATTAATTAAAAGATATTGACATAAGTAGACATTAAATGCGCTCTAAGGAGCACTGTCGTAACGATTGCATGTGCAAAGGGAAAGCATAAATTGAAGTCTGTATACACGTGTACGTCTTTTACCGATTTGTCATCGAGACTGTAAACTCGTGTGGATGTCGTACTCGCGGAAGAACTGGCGCGGGCGCATTACGTACGGCCCTGTTTACCCCGACTTTGCAAATTTATGTCTCGTTACGGAACGTCATTCCCAGCAGAAACGATAAAATAAATTCGAAAAGGAGATCCTTGCAGATTGCCGCTCGTGCGTCCACAGAGTTCGCCGAAGTCCCTCGCAAATCTACCGAGCGTACCTCGCGCATTCGAGTTGCTCCACGGAAGAGAGGGAACAGAGGAAACGAGGGTAGACGCGAGGAGAAAACGGGAGGTGCAACGGGAAGAGGGAACGGGACTGGAAGGAGAGAGAATTTATTTGAATATCTCGGGTAATCTCGGTACGAAGCATGCACCGTCGGAGTGATATCTAGTCCTCATGCAACGGAGATGCGGCGGGTTACGGTAAGGGACGGATGAGGGAGGGGAGCAGAAAGAGAGAGAGAGAGAGAGAGAGAGAGACTCTCTTTATATTTATTAGAAATTAGCCTGGTACTTGCATTCATTGCGGCTGCGTGTATCCCAGCGCGGTACGCTTATGCTTCGGTTTACCAGCGAACGTATACGACGCGGGGTTATGTTTCGGGGGATCTTTACTGCCCGATGCAAAGAGAGCACGACGAAACTCCCCTTCGCTTCCTTTTATACGAGCGTCGTGGTAACGCGGCACAAGGATCAGAGTCTGAATCGTTAAGCGCGTAAGTGGTCTCGAAATCGACAAATCGTCGAATGATTTTCATATTAATTCGTATTGGGCGGTAGTCAGATTTGATTACGAAGAACGGAAGAGAGGCGGGAGACTTAAATGCATTGATTTTTAACCGTAATTTGCTTTTAATTTGCTATTTCTTCGACGTCTGTACCGGAGAGTTACGCGTTATTTTACATAAAATGATGATTACAGACCTGTGGATTTTTTTTTAATAATTAGAGATGAGAATTAAATTAAATATACGTGGAATATAAAAAGGAGGAGAAATATATGTGCGAGTAACATTTAATTTCACCGCAATTATTATTCGACATATATGTTGTAATCTACGAATAAGGAGTTATGTTAAATTATTTACCTTGACATTTACAGTCTCAATGAAAGAAATATGATTTCACGCCGAAGTGGAAAGGTAACTTTCACCCTGAAAATTTAGCGCTGCCGTCCACAGTTTTCATCGACACAAAGGGAAACTTCCAAACGACATTTTCTCTTCGATCGGGAAATCCCCGAAGAACGCAGCGGAAGGACTCTTAATCCTGATACTTGCGGCGGGGAAGCGACGTAAGGAGCAAGGGTAACCGCGAGGGTGGCGTAGGGAAGCGCGATATTATCGTCGCAGAAATATTACTCAGAAAATTGCCGGCGTGACTTCGTCCAGCCTCGTTAATTACCGCGAATTACCCATAATTATAAGGACTGTAAAAGTTTTTACTATCGTCGTGGGGCAAGTCGCGAGGGGCCGTGATGCAGTGCCTCGGTGGGCCCACCTTGTCTGCGAATTCGCCGAGGTGTATCCTCCAGGTTCCGCGTCCCCTCCGCCTCTTCGTTCTTAAGGCGCGCATCCACCTTTCCCCCAAACGGTATGAAATCCGCCTAATGAGACATTCGCTAATAAAAGTTTCCCGCCCTCCCAGCGGCCATCCGCGCGCGACCGTCCAATCTGCGATCTTCGCAGCTCTATTGCCACGAGATATTTCGACAATACCTCTTTTGTGACACTTCTTTCCACCGCTATATTTCACTACTCGTGCACAAGATTATTCTTATTATATGATTTCATCAAGAAGTCTATATACAGTCTATATCCGTCAGATTAAAATCCTCACAAATACTGATTATTTTTGAATGTATAATTTAGTCCTATTTAATATATTTTTACACAGCAATTTTATACTAATATTAATACAATTGCTATTAATACAATTGCCAATAATAGCAAATTATCAACTTGTCGATCTTTGACATATAAATACATATAAATATTATATTATATTTACAAATAAAGTAATCAATGTGCAAATGTAATTAGTAAACTGCTGTATTTTACATTAGAATTTTTGATAACAAAGATGCAATTTGATAAATTATAGAATAATTTAATATTAGACGATTGATTTTTAAGTTGCATATTACCAACAAGGAAAATATTGTTAATCATGTGTTTTGTCCACAATTTGGGATACAAGCAACATAGTGTCGGTACAAGTCAGCCGACTTCATAAGATTTCATCATGTGAGAAACAGCGCGAGTAATCGCCATTCCCGTCGCTCAAGTTTAGGGCTGATACGTACAGATCACATCACCGTTACAATAGACCTTAACACCCATCAGTCAATACGAATGCACTCGTTCGTCCTTGATAAACGGACGTGTACGCTTTATGGGCCACCTGTTGCACGCACGCGCGTCTCCTCGTCGAACTTTTAGACTTGCATCTAGATGAAAGAAAGGGCGCATCGGATGCCGTCGGATAAATCGTTCTTAGATGAACCTTTTTATTCATCAGGGAATAGCTTGGCTAGGTCATCTATCTTGAAATCATTTAAGCTAAGGAAAGATATATCGATATTTACAAATTAATCATGTTTCAATTAGTCTGTAATTAAATCTAGAAAAAATATCGAATATTAATGAATATTAGAGTCTAATTATATTAGAATTATAAAATATATTTTCTTTTATCATCTATGAAATATTTAAGATTAAGAAAGTTACATTGTATTATGTACAACTACACTCTAAATTTTTTGTAGTAAAATCTCATTCCAAGAGAGTGAAAATACAATTACCCTTCACTTCTTGAAAAGGAATGACAATTTTCACTCCTTTTAGAGCGAATTTTCACTTCGAAGGAGTCTCACTCCAGAAAAAGTGAGATTTCATTCTTTTGAAGTGAAAATTCGCTCTAAAAAGAGTAAAAATGATTACTTATTGAAAGTAATTTCTTGATAACATTCAAAAAATATTAACTGTATAAGTATACGAATAATACAAAGGAAAATAACTTAACTCTAAATTATTAACATATTATATACTATTTATTATTATATTATAGATATTATTATTATATTATAGAGCGGATTTGATAAGAAATTAAAACACGGAAACTAAACTTATAAGAGTTATTGCCATATAATTTATAAATAACCTTGTAAAAAAAGCAACTGCTGTACATTTTATGTATACATATATTTAAAAGCACGATATACCTAACTACAAATATCATGTTACCAGCAAAATTGTCATCATTTTCTTGTCGTCATTGCCATTATCGTCATTATCATTGTTGTCGTCATCGTCGCCGTCATCGTCGCCGTCGCTCCCCATAGAAATACCTTTATCTAGCGGTCGAAACGGCCGTTTCCGGTATCAGGGAGCGACGAAACTCGCGGCCCGAACTCACCAGGGCACTTCGACCGCCACAAATCACTGGCAATCTTGATTTACTTGTGTTTGCCCATTGGCTTGGTATCACTTCTGCAGTAGTAAGTGTAATATACTCGGTTCGAGAGAGCGCGCCGGGCACCTAAGCAACCCTGCAAGCACCCCCGGTTTACCATTAGGAAGCGCGAGATTAGGTACTCCCAAGCGCCGCTGGAGCACTGATACTATCACACACGTATACACACGCAGACACACGCCTGCTCGCGTTTGCGTTTTCCCACATGCAAGGCTGAGCACCACCCCCACGTAGACTTCAGGAAATCCCGAATAAAGCCCGCCGTCCGTACGCCTCGATACCTATACTCGGGATTTCTGAGGGACAAGATTCGAGACTTCCGCTATTATGACTCCTCGGAAATGTTCTTGGACGGTACAGATGAGACTTTACTTGTCTGACGTTTAGTCATGTGCGATTTTGTTCTTATCGAGATTATCATTTGTTATATCCGAAAGACTAACAATATAGACTAACAATATAAAGTGTTGCGCTTAGATAATTAAAAATTATCAAAATATAGATAAGATAAATCACACGTAAAATTATCTTAGATGAGATAAAGATGATTTTATTTTAATTTATTTAGATAAAAGATGAAATTATAAGTCATTTTATCTAGATAATTTTAAGATAATTTCGTTTTTAAATAAGTATTAAATAGTAAATCCAATTAAATTTAACAATTAAGTAGTAAAACAATTTAGAACACAATTTCAGGACATAAATATATTAGCACCCGAAATCAGAAATTATGCAGAAAGTTCAAAGAACAATCAGTGTGAAACATATTCAAATAAATTTAAAATTCTCAACATATGTAACATCAATTGCGATATTTTATACCATTCTTACGACCGTCTTAAATATTGTCTTGGTGCTAATATGGCTCTGTGATCAATATTCATTTCTATATTTAAATCTTAAGTACAATTTTAAGATATCATAAGCCAATCAGAGAGCTGTATTAACATTTTAAGACATTACGTAAAAACTTGAAATGAGAATTATGAATATCTTGGTATATGATATCTTAAGTTTATACTTAAAATCTTAATTATAAAAACTAATATATATAGGCGGTATTCATAATCAGTTCTTATATTCAAGACTGTCTTAAGTACATTCTTAAGATGTCATAAACCAAAAAGTCGTATTAACATCTTACGACATTACTTAAGATAGTCCTAAAATAAGAATGGACTACGAAGACTGTACTGTGTGTCCTATGAATACTAGCGTAATAATTTTTTAATTCTGCTAGTTGATTTTTATATGTTCTTTTCAAATTATTTTGTTATTATTATATATTTAATGTGTAAAAAAAGTCTTTTCTTTGTCCTTTAAAATAATATAGAACACTCAAATTATTTTGTTAAAGTAACTAATTTAGGTTTAGGCACATATAAATCTGAAAATAATTTATTGGTCAAAATTATTGAAAAGTCAAAACTCAACTCACTGTGATGAGTAATGCTGTACAAAATTTTGACATTCTAGCAATTAATTTGAGCTCTGTGAGCACCTCATCTTTAAAAAAAATTACTTTTTATGTCCTAAGTGCACCTGTAAGAGTTTTAGAGTTCTTTAATAAAATTAAAAATAGTTCTAATAAATTATCTATATAAGCCAAAAAATCATTGATAAATTTTCGAAGTGCCAACTTCACAAAACTATGAAAAAGTGCAATATCTCTTTAAATATTAGTTTAAATGCTTAAAATCTTAATAATTATCGTCAGAACTCTTGAAGTATTAGAACTCCTATCAGAACTGTCGAAATATTTTTCGATCTAAAAAAAAATCATAATATCTTTTCCCGTGTTAGTCCTAGTGCTTTAAGTGTTAATAACTATCGTTAGAATTCTTCGGATGTTTTCACAATTGTCGACAGAGTTGCCGGAACTGTAAAAAATTTTTCATGCAGAGGTTATAAATTTTTCGACGCAACATACGAAAAATTGCTATATCTATTAAAATGTTGATATTCTAGCGACAATTTTGGATAGTACTTGAAAAAATGTTAATAATAATTATTAAATAATATATAATAGAATTAGACTCCAAAAAATAAATAAAAAATTTGATCATTATTAACACTCAAAGCGTTAAATCAATATCTTAACAGATATCGTAACTTTTCGTATGTTTGATTGAAAAATTTCAACACCCTAGACGTGAAAAATTTTTTATAATTCCTATTTTTCTTAGCAGTTCTGAATCGTACTTCAAAAGTTCTAACAATAGTTATTAGCACCCAAAGTTGTTAAGCCGTTTGAAAAATTATTGCATGGACTTTTCGTATCACGGATAAAAAAATTTCTAACATACAAAAAATTTTTGAATGTTTCGGCAATTCTGGTGAGAGTTCTGGGTAGCATCTCAAATTTTACAATAATTATTAACATTTTGAGCGCTTAAACTAATATTTAAAGATATCGCAATTTTTCATATTTCGTTTTATGAAATTGATAATCCAAAAATTTATCGATGCGTTTTTGGCCTAATTTACCAAAACTATTTTTATGTCATTAAGGAACTAGAATTCTCATATCTGTTTTTATCAATTAACTTTAATCTCGGTTCCATTTATTTTTCATCTTTTTTTAATTCTTAGAATTAATGAAACCGAGATTAAAATTAAGTTACGTAAAAACCAGTATTAAGAGTATATTTAGAATAAGAAAAAGTTATTTTTTTACAAAATGCTAACTAAGAAGTATCAGTTTGAGCGCCCCGCATAATCATTTTGACAGTTCAACAAAATTTATTTTCAGATCTGTACCTATCTAAATTTTTAGATATTTCAACAAAACCTTCTTTCCATGTAACCAGCTAAAATTTTAGACACCTCAGTAAAATCGTTCTTTTCGTGAAAATATAACACTTTTTATTAAAGAGCATCATATCTGAATATCTCAAATCGAAGCTATATAAAAGAAATAGGCAACTCTATAACACTAAAGTATTTATAGAAATTGCTGACCGATAGTATTACATTGCGGTTTTGTGTGCTTCCACTGTATATATAATCATTCATTATATACTATATGTATAACCATATTAATTTTAATCGACAATCATTTCATGATTAGCAATCCAGAGTTAATATTTCTTATAAGCCGATTATTGCAAATCTCGCAAGTTGATTTATTATTGACGCCAACAATATAAACTAAACCTGCAAATAATACGAGAGCATTTGCTATATAATGTTCATATCTATGGCGCAAAATGTAAAATACAGCGCATAAGTGGAGCCATTCAATGTCGAAAAATTCGAACAGCTCCCATCTAATAGAATCAATTGCAAAACACGTTGCAAAGCGTGAGATGGCCGACGAAATGATCCGACCTGATAATCCCAGATAGTTAACGTGAGCGCGGACAATGCGAACTTTCGCAACTGCGTGACCTCTCCATCGAGCATCGGCGAAAGCACCGCTGAACAAATATGGAGTGACCGCCGTTACCGGCGGATGGAGGCGCGGTTTTAACACGGCTCGTGCATTTCCCTAATGATTTACAAGCATTATTGGGTATTAATTTCAATCTACGCGGGAGCGAGGGATAGAATGGCGCGTGACGCGGCTCGACACGGACAGAGAGGGAAAGAGGACAACGAGAGTGGGGCCCCGAGGGGGACCTGGGGGACGGCGGCGGGGATCCACCGGGGGAGGACAGGTCGACGCCGCACGTCGCGGGCTACAAATCAACCGTTCTGAACAAATTATGAATGATATATTCGTTGCGCTCGCTTGATATATGCATATCTCCCGTCGGTGCCTCCAAGCCGCAGTCGCGGCACTGCAGCTTCGGAAAATCCGACCGTACTTTGCATACAAACGCGAGCGCGCGCGACCGCGCGCGCATTAAAAAACCATGTCCCACCTCCTCCCCGAATAAGCGCCTTCTCGACGCGACCGTGTCCGATTCGATGCGTTTCATCGCGAAAATCAGCGTCGCGCGATCGCCAATACATCGACCGGTCCGGACGTTTAACTCGCTTCGCGGTTTCGTATAGTGCCTCGTAGAGTCGTTATTCTTTCATCGCTTGCTTTCGCATATTCGCCGCGTATTGTTTCAACGAAGAAGTGTACCGCGAACTGAAAAGTATCCTTGATTTACTGCGCTTGATCGTCCCACCGCGTGCATGGAAAAAAATGTTTTTCACGCAAAATGGACAGGAGAGAAAAAGCAAGAGAAAACGGATTTTCCGAAATACGTTCAATACGTCAATACGTCACGTTAATATGAAACAATTTTCTCGAATTTCGCAACATAGAAATCTTATTTATATGTAATATACTAAATAAAATATATTTTTGTGAATAGACTCAACCGGTTAGCAATTATGATATGTACGCTTATCTGTTTTTGTAACATCATTTTTCATCTTTATTAAAAATCGTGATTTCAATCTTTTACGGAAATAATCAATATTTGTAGTTGCTAACATTTTACTTACATTTAAAGTTTTATTTGAATTATGCAATGGATTTTAATTATCTATATCTTACGTACTCTTTGCGCTGCGTCTCTAAATAAAAAAATGTACGAAATTTTATTTCGAAAAACAGAAAGAATAACAGTACTTAAAAATATGTAAGCTATGAAAATGTTTTTTTACCATATTTGAAG
>Ga0157364_1008597_pt1 | contig 10578 bp, 8 predicted proteins | sample AttsexASBM2_FD_111476 | JGI IMG/M metagenome (GOLD analysis project Ga0157364, IMG submission 111476) | Fungus gardens microbial communities from leaf cutter ant in Ribeirão Preto, State of São Paulo, Brazil - Atta sexdens ASBM2 | ecosystem: Host-associated > Fungi > Mycelium > Unclassified ... | reverse complement strand
TTTATAATAGATAATAAATACAAAAAATATAAAAATAAAATACTACAATATATATATATATATATACATATATATATATATATATATATATATATATATATATATAAATTGGGATTATTTTTAAAAAATTCTATAAAAAATTTAAATAATATTATATAAAAAATTACAATTATATATTCATGTAAATAGTAATAAAAAATACATATTCAAAGCTCAAATATCTACAAAGGATATATACATTAGAAAGAAAATGTTTTTCTAACTCTGTTTTGAATAGTATATTTATAGTGATAATTTTTAAAATAATATTAATATATATATATATATATATATATATATATATATATATATATATAAATTTAAATTTAAAACAGAATATTATTTAAAGTAATAAAGATACCTAATACATACAGAAAAAGAATATAATGTTTTATACTTATCTTACATATTTTTTTCTTACTGGAGTACTTCATCCGTTATTCTCATACATGTAGCATGAATGTAATACCTATATCTATAATTATTATTTCGTAATTTTCAAAAGTTACAAATAAATATTACAATTTATAATTCGACAGTAATTTCGACAGTAAGTAGTTCTTCAAAGAATTCAATACATTCGATTCTATATAAAATTATTAATTCATTCATTTTTAAGAAAATTCTGTAATATATTGAACAAACTACGTAAACACTAGAGAATTTAATAAATAAAAATATAATATAAAAATAATAATGAATAGAATAAATAAATGAATGGAAAAACATATATCTTAGAATGTTCTTTAGTATATTAATATTTTAGTTAAAATAAAACGTTTCTTCAAGTCAGTTTTTGTAAACTGATGATTTTTGTAAATTACGAAATCCTAAAAGTCAATATTTCCGATTCAATTTTAAATCATTCAGTCACTTTTAATTAATCTTTACAAATTATAAGAAAATAAGAAAATCACAAAGTTGTTAAAGAAACATACTTACTATCTATATGCTTAACGCCTCGAAAGAATAAAGAAAAACAAGAAATATAGAGAAATATAAATAAAATTTTGTTAAGACAGATTAGCATAATCCATTAGAATAAAATATCTTGTGAACTGATTAATTTTTTTGATAATTTTATATTAAGATTTCATATATAAAGTTATTTATTTTTCATATAAAAATGTAATTTAATTATTTTTAAAAATCATATATAATTTTATATAAAGGAAATATTGATTGATTTAAAAATTTTATAAAAATATTTAAAAAATTATGCTATAAAATAAGTTAATATCATATCTGCCTTTAAAAGCAATAGATATTTAATTGAAAAACATTCTATTAAAAATTAAAAAATGATTTTATATATATTTTTTTAATTTCGTCATTTCTTTTTTCTTCACCTCATTTATGTAAAATGCACAAGCATGCATATAAGCAATACTCAATATACATCCACATAAATTTAATAATTTAGTATATGTGTGCTGTATGTTAATACAGTGTATTAATAATATACATTAGTATATGTGTACGTATGTTCATTAACATACACGTGCATATATTAGGTATGGGAAAAAATTCGTGGCGTTTTTTAATACCATCTAATCGGAAAAACGCCACGAACTTTTTCCCACACCTAATATGTAATAAATATTATATATCCATAATCTTATATGTTTATATATGTACATGTACCCATACAGCACAAATCAATCTAACAATATTGAAGCAACATTGTAAACATTGCAACAAATGTTGTTGCTGCAAATTTTATACTATATAGGAAGCAATACTCAATATATATCGTATACAATATATCTCGTGCCTCATAACTCTTAATTAATATTTCTGGAAGTGAAAGAAGATAAAATTTTGATCTAAATGTTTTCCCAATTTTGGCTCAAATCATTATTTATCAAGTTATTAATGATTAAGGTTGATCAATTAGATTGCGCCCAGCCAGAATACGAAAGAGCACATCATATCAAAGAACTCCTCGCTCTTATGTTTGTACATTCTCCCGATTACAATTTTATTATAATTTTTCATATTGACTAAATCTAATCTGATCGATCAACTTTAATCGTTAATAACTCGGTAAATAATGGTCTAACCCAAAATTGAGAAAGGAACTTTTAGTTTAAATCTACATAAGACGCAAAATTAAAATTTCATCCTTTTTCACTGCCAGAAATATTAATTAAGAATTGTGGGACATTCTATATATATTCATATTTGGTCGCGAAATTAGTCGGTCGAACAATTTGAAGAAATCATCGATATAATAGCCGATAATTTCATAAAATTGTAAATTTAAATGTAAATTGAGAAAACAATTTTTGTAAACTAAACTTCAGAGTAAATGTATTAAAATATTAAAAAATTTCTATATACATATGTATGTATATATGTATAAGCAATACTCAATACACACATACACACACACACACACACACACACACAAAATAATATAGTATACATACATATCTGTATATTACAAATTTAAAGTCAATACATACCAATAATGGTGGATTATATCATCATTAGGACTTCTGCTTGTAGAAGCATTCTTCCTACTTGTTGACAATTCCTTTTCTAAAACCAAAGTAGCCCAAACATATTTTTTCAATATCTTCTCAGTTGTTATATTTAATTTGTATTTTATAATCCAGATATGTAATTTTATTTCATTTTACAGATATAAAGAAAAATTGTTTCAAAGAATATATATGTTTGTACATAAAAATGAAATCATTACATATATAATTATACTATATTGATGCAAAATAATTTTTTTTAATAAGTATATAAATACCCAATTGCTCATCTTGTGAGAAAGTGATTTTCCGTATTTCTTCAGATTTTTCTATTTCAATACGTTTGAATATTGGACATGCACCTTCATCTATAATTAACCATTTTTTAAAATTTATTGCATAAATTATACAAAAGTCTTCATTGACAAAATTGGAATTCTTCATCATGTTGAAATTGCAATTCTTCATTATTATGAAAATATTTAATTTGATCATATAATATTAATAACATATCACATTTAATATTAATAATATTAATAATATATCATTAATAACTAATTTTTCCATGATAAAAATATTAAATAATTATAAATATCACAAAGCTGACATGTTTTACCTTGTCTTCGCGGAAGAATTATATCATTTGGATTTATAATATCACATTCGATATTATTTGATGTAGTTTGATAATTTGTTGAAAGATTATCTGCTTTAATAGTTATTTTAAATTTTTTCATATCAGTTATACTTTCTGGACCATTAAATATCACTGATGTTTTCCATCTAAGGTTATTTAAAAAATAATATATCAATTTTAAGACATTCTTTTTACATTAAAAGTCAAAATGAAATAAGTTTAAGAAGAACATTAAAGTTATGTTCAAATCAGGTGCAATTACATTTAATCCTTACAAAACCAATGCTCAATTTGGCCTCATCCCTACCATTGTGGATCACTAAAATCCATTCGTTTTTACCTACTTAAAATGGTTCAAAAAATCTCTAAAAATTCACAAACATACATTCAACTTTCTAGAATAAATAATAAATGTTTAAACTTCGTTTTGGAAAATAAAATGTAATATAAGTTATAATTACCGAAACACTTGTAAGTTGGAAAAAAATAAAGAATCGCTCAGTCATTACAATAGATGACCCATAATAGTAGAGTAAGGGATAATACTACATTTTATATTATACTTCTGATACTATTCATTATTATTTGCAAATTACAAAAATTGTTACTTTTTTGCAAATTGTTCAAATATATTCCATATAATTTAATTATTAATATTTAATTCAAAATTTCTATATATTCTGTTATTACTCTTTAGAATGCTCATAATTAGGAGAACTTTTTCTTCGTTGTGGATTATTGCTCTTGCTTTGCTGTAAAGACTCTTGCTTGTCAGAATTTTTCATTAATTCAGCTTGTTTCCTTTTTTCTTCATACTCATTAATCTTTCTTGATCTTAGTTTTTCATACTCTATCAAACGCTTTTGATCATGATACCATTTCTCTCTTTTCAACTTTAATCTTTCTAGCTGTTCTGATGTGAATTGCCACTTTTTGCGAGAATCCATTGTTATCGCTATAAACATGCATCCATAGAACAATAATAAAATATTTTTTTAAAAATTTTATAAAAAGTTAAACAGAATTTGTTAATGATTCAATAACATTAATTAATACAATATTATAATTTTCTATTCAATAATGTAACTGTTACATATAATAAGTGTTATATTTCATTTATATCGAGAAAAAACATAAAAAATTATATTGATATAATATTATTGTTGGTAATTATTTAGAATACGGACTGCACTATCGATTTTGATGAAATTAGGCTTATTCGATGCGTTTTTTGCTCGAAATGAAGAATCTGTAAGGCCAGAATCAAAAATTTCACCAATGAGTACAAAGAAGTTTTGGCTCCTTTTGTTCTGATTGATCAAACTTCAATCTTTCAATCTTCAATCTCAATCTTCAATGCGAAGTCTGATTCCGGCTTAAGGAGCTCCGCACAATAAATGGAACAGGGAACAGAGAACAGAGAATAAGAATTTTAACTTATCAGAAATCATATATCGTGGAATGCGCAGTTTCTAGGTTGAAATTCTTATTCTCTGTTCTATTTCTTACTCCTTATAAGATGTAGTCACAATAGAAGGAATAAGAAATTAAGAATAAAGAATAAAGATTTCAACCTATCAGACATAGGACACACCGGAATACATGGTTTCTGATAAGTTAGTATCGTTATTTCTTATTCTTTCTATTATGATTGCACCATTTTTATGCGAGAACTTCTAAGAAAAAACCTTGAGGCTATTCTACATTGATAGTCGTATCATAGCGTCGGAAGCGTAAGTATCATCGACTTTAAAATTGAAGTATCGGATTGAAGCAACAAGCTGAAGCAACAAGCTTGTGACTTGCAACGTCTACGATATGACTAATGTAGAATGGCCTTTAGAATCATAGCTTGGTCCCGCGAATCACAGCTCTAAGATAAAATATCGCACTTATACATCAGAGTTTTGGGAATTGATTCTTTATCTTGAAACAAGGTGAAAATTACAAAAGTGAATTTACTAGAATTCTGATAATTTCATTGGTCAACACCTAGTAAATTTGCTCATTTTTGTAATTTTCACCTTGTTTGAAAATGCAGAATCGACTCCCTGATTGAACGGCTCGTTATTCCCTGTTGCCTGTGTCTATTGTGTTTAAGTCTATAGAGCATGGACTATTCCATCATATCTAAGGCTACGTTCCAAAACTTTCTCTCTGAGGAAAATTTTATTCTATATGCTATAGTATACGTTACGTGTACTATATATTTCGAATAAAATTTTTCTTGGAGACGAAGTTTTGGAATGTAGCCTAAGTAGTATGGTCGACAAAAATGGGAGAGAGGGAAGTGGAAGAAGTCTGTGTCTTTTTCTACTCAATGATATAACGAGAGAGAATGAGGAGAGTGACCGTCTTTTACGATTCCTCTCTCTCATTTTTGTCATATTACTTAGATATGATCGAGCAGTCCATGCTCTAAGGGAAAAGAAAATTATCACATTTTTGTCATAAAGACAAACGTAAAATACGATTGGATAATTTTTTTATGCATATGTTTATGCGGTTATGCAAATTTGTGTGGAATGGCTCTAAAACAGGGAGCACAGACTTTTGCATAACGCATACATGTAATGCATAAGAAAATGTACCAATTAAAGTCCTTCGTTTCCTTCCTTTCCATGAAATAAAAGAACTCTGATTGATTGAATTTCTTATGCTTTACGTGTTATACGTTATGCAAAAGTGTTTCCCACTTATGTCTTTATTATTTTGCTTCTGATAAATTTTCTAATCTCAATAAGTTTAATGCTTAATATCTCGATTCGCGGAGCCGATCTAACGTTTTTTCTTACAGATTCTTTCTTCTTTCGTTTCAAACAAAAACGCGTCAAATGAGCCTAATTTCATCTAAATCAGAGGTGTAGTGCGTATTCTAAATAATTACCAAAGTATTAAATAAAAAAATTAGAAAATGCATGCTTATAAAATATTTGATGGTAGAACATATCCGAATGAAAAAAATGCAAAATATCTCATGTTTTTATTTAATATTTTCAACACGCAGAATGATGCTAGAAAGCCTAACCTGAAAGTGGAGTTAACGTGAACACATGACTATCTGAAAATATTAGCTATATCTCTAATAAAAATAATTATTTTATACTGTTAATTTTACCAGTGCACAAAGAGTGGATGATTCGCGAAGAAACACTTCTTCTCTTTCCGTATAGAAGTGAAACGCCACGTGGTTTGAACAAAACTAGTAAAGGACTAAGACATAAAATGGATTATGCAAGTTAATGCAAGTCACGGGGGGGTAATAAGGAGATCAAACTCGAAGTGAAAGTAGATTTGAAACACGATTTCAGAAAATCTATGGAAAATCGAGACAATGTGATTTTAGTGCTATCGCGTCTTGCGGGAAAAGTTAGAAGTATTGTCACGTGGTCACAGGTCACACGACAGTCAGAAGCAATGAGGTTGTAACACTTTTTTTTAATGAGTTTAAGAATTAAAGGCTAGTATTCATAATCAAATTGTATATTCAAGACCATCTTAAGTACGGTTTTAAGAAGTCACCAATCAGAGGGCTGCATTCTTAAGACTAGCGTCTTAAGACATTACTCAAGGTTTGAAATAAAAATTGACTATGAATATCATCCAAAGGGATTGTATACATGGAGCTAGCTAAGCATTGAACCATCTTAAGAACCAATCACAGAAAATTGGGTCATGTGATCTGTTAGTATCTTTTCTGTACGTTACGGTTTTCCATTGCAAATTCACTGCGTATAAGCAATACTTTTAGGGCTACATTTCAAAACTTCTTCTCTGAGGAAAATTTTACTCGAAATATATAGTACAGGTAACGTATAGCATATAAAGTAAAATCTTCCTCGGAGAGGAAATTTTAGAACGTAGCCTAAATCAGGAAAAATGGAGAATTAGCAGTGTTATAATAGAACAATAGGCTTAAATAGGCACAGACAACAAGGAATAACAAGCAATCAGAGCTCTGATGTGTAAGTTCGATATTATATCTCAAAACTCTAGCCTCTTTTCACCGAGGATTTAATCTAGATCAGAATGTAAAAACCAACTACAGTCGCGCATTCCCTTGTCATTCGATTGTAACAGGACAATATTCGACTGTAGTTGATTGGTTTTTACATTCTGATCCGGTGGAAACTAGGCCAGTGATTGGACAGCTCGTTATTCCCTGTTCCCTATGCCTATCGTGTTTAAACCTTATGTGATAAAAATGAGCTCACTGTCAGAAAACTCATGGAAAATCGCGATTTTATTTTTTGCCGTTGCGGGAAAAGTTGAAAGTATATATCGTATGATAACGCATACGGAATACGCACGTTTTATTTTTAATACAGAAATTCCAATTTATATAAAATTTAATTTTATTTGATTAAATAGTAAATGCATCAATATTTATTGAAAAATACATACATTTATGCAATCATAAATTATCATTAAATTATCGTTTTTAACTTACCAACATCAAAAAATTTTGAAATTAAAAAGAATAAAAACTGGCCTTGAAGTTTAAGACAACTTTCCTTCTCAGAATGTATACTACGCATGAAAATATACAAATTTACAGAATTACAGGAAAATGGAAGGAAAAATATTTATCAAAATATTCTAAGTTGACAGTTTTCTCTGACAGGAGCGTTTGAATTTGTTCTTCCATAGTTTTTAATAAGAGTCATGACATAAGAGCGGAAGTACGCCATTGCCGGGTGCTGGCCGGAAACAGCACAATTCCACCATGGTTGATATCCGATTTCGCGTTCGCGCATTTTTGTACTATATATGAAACAGTTGCTTATATTAATTCACAGATACTACATCCGCAATTCTATACAACGCTTTTCCGACACCGTTTCGAGCCCATTTTTTCGAGATCGGCTGCTCAAATTTGATCTCCTTTTTATTCTATGAATTATAGGAACTCTACTATAATCATAATCAACAGGCTGAAAAACTTGTCATACGACAAAAATACACAAATGAAATAATGGCCTTATTCCACTAATCGCGCTCAGTTGTGCACATCGATTAATTTTTGTGCCCTTCGTTAGTCCGACAAAGCGAAATTTAATATCTATCACATCACATGTAATCGTTCTTAAGAATGTACATCGGAAAAAATATTTGATTTTGCTAAAATAAATGTAACCTTCAAAAATATATTTCCAAAAATACCAGCAAATTATCACCGGAAATCTCAAATAAATTACAATTCATATAATGCAAAATAAAATGTTATAATTGAACTGTTTGAAGATCTAGAAAATGTATTCCACAAAGTTATATAGAAATATTATTAGATATCAATATCTAATCGATCATATTTAGCGTTTTTCTACTTATTTAATTTTAAAAATTCTAAATTAAATAAAAAATAGAAAATTGACACAAAATGGAATCTACTTCAAATAAATTTAAATCAATTAAATTTTTAATATTGTTCTAGATGTAGATTAGGTATTTTAGATTAGGTGTATATTAAATGCGTCTTTTAATAAATGGACTTATTGTTAAGCATAAATTTCCTGTAGAATCAATTAGAAAAGATTAAGATGTTTATGAAGACAATTATTTATAATTTTTCGCCTTTTATTTAAAGACTGTGATAAAATTATGAGTTACAACAGTGTTGATGTTACCAACGCTTGTTGTTTACTTTTTAATTGGCTGCTTGGTAGGAGCAGCGGTTTTCGTAGTATCTTTGTCAACTTTAGCTTTTGAGGTCTTTTTCACGGTTGCCTTGTATTTAGCCAGTTGCTCTTTTCTTCTTTTCAAAAGTGCGATGGTCTTCGTCGTTGACGGTTTCTTTGACAATTTTATCTGTAATATCCATAAATTAATCGATAAGTCAAAATTTTGAATACAAATTGTTTTTTGCAATTCTCCTTCCATACTATTACATGAGTCTAAAATGTATATAATAAAGTAAAAATCATACAGTTAGTATAGTACATACGCCTCGTTTTTCAGCGAGAAGCAAATCCTTTTCACGCTGACGTTTTTGCGCAGTCAGAATGGCAGCACGTTTCAGAACTGCAGCATACGGGTTGAGACGCAGCATAGCCCGTGTATTGGTCAACGGATTCAATTTCTTTACTCTACGCACCACCTTCTTCCTATAATTGCATTAAATAAAACATATCAGTATTATTTATCAATGAATGATAGATAGAATGGGCTTCTCGAAATAGCACAATGCGCTATCAAATGAAAAAAAAGTATATTTATGCATTTAATTGACGATATATATATATAAAAGATCTTTTTTCTTCTCCTATAATTACCTAGGAGCTCTCAAGACTTTACGAATTTCCTCAGACTTTAGAAGTCTGGATAGATCCGTGTTGGCCATTTTAGGAAATGGTAAGTTATATCCTTTCTTAAGCTGTGATTCTTTACGCCAGGTTCCATAAAGAGCATCCAACTGCTCAAAAGCAGACTTCGTCCAGATTACAAAGCGTCCGACGTGACCGCCAGGTGCCAATTTCAACAGATTCATCTTATTGATGTTCATCAGAGAAACACCTGGGATATTGCGGAATGCTTTACGAATACCCTAGAAATTTTATTTATATAGTAATTTTTTATAATTCCTAGGTTTAATAATTAAGTTTGCATATAAATGTGAATAAAATTTATTTTAATTCGAATTCTGTTTACAGATTAAATTATCAGACAATACAAAGGGAAAACTTTAAAAGAAAATTACCTGATCTTGGCCATATACAATTAGAGGTCCACGTCGCTGAATGCGTCGGCGATTACGCATTTTACCTTTACCAGCACGAAAACGTTGAGATTTATACACCTAATAAAAAATAAATGAAATATAATTTAATAATTTAGTTGAAAATTTAGAAAGAACTTATATAAATCACATGGATTTGATTAATTGCCTCTTTTTGATAAGAATTTTAGGGACCTTTCTGTAAGCTCGATCTACATACAAGATACAGAATGCGAGTTGCAGGTCGCGAACTTGTTGCGTCAGTCAATCCGACATATCAATTTTAAAAGTGACACTTTGAAATTGGCTTGCGACCTGTATCTTAAATCGGGCTGTGTGTAAATCGGGCTTAACTCTTAACTGTAAACGTTACATGTTAAGAGAATAGATTTCTTAATCTTTTAAAAAATAAAAATAATCCCCTAATAATTCCCTAACCAATAGGGAGTAAAGACCGATTGAAATTGTTTTAAAGAGCTATTTTAAGATTTTTAATCATTTAAAATAATTTCAAATAATTCTATGTGAATTTAGAGAAGAAATTTGTGTGTATTGCATACATTGCATGTTGCATACATATGTCGCTAATTGGTCAATTTAAAAATAAAATATTCGCATTGGCAAAGCAGGTGAAAAATTATTAGACACCAGCTGATATAAAGTGATATGTGCAATCGGGATGTAGGCAAACGAGATCTTCT
>Ga0157364_1008596_pt1 | contig 10578 bp, 3 predicted proteins | sample AttsexASBM2_FD_111476 | JGI IMG/M metagenome (GOLD analysis project Ga0157364, IMG submission 111476) | Fungus gardens microbial communities from leaf cutter ant in Ribeirão Preto, State of São Paulo, Brazil - Atta sexdens ASBM2 | ecosystem: Host-associated > Fungi > Mycelium > Unclassified ... | reverse complement strand
TTATTTATACTTGAGATATTTTGAAGAAGCTATGCACAGAATGTATTTGCAAAACTGATAAGATATGTATTTCAAAATTTTCGTAAGATCTTTTTATTCATTCAGACAGACTGTCCGAAATATTTACGTCAATAATACAAAAAAGCATGAGAAAATATTGTGAGAAAGAATTGTTTGAAGAAAGTGTTACGATTATCGTAATTTTATTATCAGAGTTTTGTCGATTTAAAAAAGAATTTTTTTTAATGGATGATGTTAATGTTGTATTTTGTGGAAAAAATGGATGGAATAACTGAAAATGTTTTCAATGTAATCTTTCGATAATGAGAACTACAATATTTGCGCTATAGAGCTTCTTTTTCGTGAAAATTGAGGAAAATTTCGCGTTGCGTCTCAGCTGGATAAGGATCCTCTCTTCGGTATTGTTGCGATTGAGACGATCTAGATCTGAAATTAGAGAGAGGGGGGAGGGGGGAGAGAGAGAGAGAGAGAGAGAGGGGCCTCCGGCCTAGATACACGCAGTCAAGGTCCATCGTCTGTTTGTCTGCTGCATGGCGTGCACCTTCGTTACATCATCTAATACGAAAAACAGTACTTTTTATCTCACTGCATGAGATGAAACTTGTCTATTGTAAAAAGAACAATTCTATCCAATCATGTAGAAATATTTTGTGCTCTTTGCTACTTTCAATTGATATTATTACTCTGGTATTGTCAAGGAGTTATTAAGAGAATTATTTCAAAATATATACTAAGTAACAAAAATGTATTCTTTCGTACATCTAGAGATATTTTTTGAAAATCTTGTTAAATATTATATAAAAATATACACATATTTACATTGAGAATTTCACTTACAATATAATCATATGATTCATGACGCTGTAGCTGCATGATTCATTCGACAGAAAGTTGATTTTCCAAGTTTGGCTGATATAGATTATTAAGTATCAATCTAATTTGACATTGAAAGAAAATAAATTTTTTTTTAAATACTGAAAAATATGTAATGGACTAAAAAGTTTAGAAATAGATATCTCTCTTCAATTCTATATTTATTTATAGTAACAGAATTATATTGTGCAAATAAATATATTATATAAAGATAATTATACATTACTCATAAAATGCACATAACCATAATTATCAGAATAATTGTTTATGCAAGATGCAAGATTATAAGCACATAAATTGAAGTTATTCATCATTGTGCGTATTTCGATAGCATATGTAAGTAATAAAATGAGTAATTTAAATAAATATTGTAATTGTAAAATAAAATAAATTTTTTATAAAATAAATTTATTACCGTCTTGTATAGATATAGATAAAATGTACGTTCAAAACCTAAAAAAATATTCACGGCTATCAATTGAGTTATCATGTTTGCCGCATTGTACTAATAACATTAGATCATATGAGCTAATAAATTCGCATAGTCGCTACATGCTAATTCATGTAAATTGTAGTAATGCAAGAAAAATTTATTTTTTGTCTTTCAGACTTTCTATCGAAGTTGATTTCATATGTATTTATGTAGGTATACTGCCCTGTATGCACATCGGAATGCTATAATTGGCCATTGATTGTATGCAATACGAGCTCGAATTTTATTGTCTGCATTCCTGATGCAGAAATTTTATTTACTATATCGCTCATTAATTTATGATTGTTAAACAAAAAGTAGTATTTTATACAAGAGAAACATTTTTTAATTGACAAAATATTTTATTTTTTGACGATGAATGTATTTTTACAACAACATCATTAATATTTTTATAGAAGAAAAATTATAGAAGAAAAATTTTATAGAAGAAAAGATTTAAAACTTGGAAAAAGTTAAATTAGAATAGCAAATTCGAATTGGATAAAAAACAAGACAAAGCAAATAATTAAATAATCTAATTTAAATGATAAAATGGCGGAAATTATAATAGCAATGTAGATAATCGGTATTTATAATTAATAATAATGTGATTTTAATTATAAAAATGAAATAATTTTTTATCTAAATATGCCAGACCTGTTGTTTTCATATTCTATGTTTGCAAGTTTCGGGTTTACAGTTCTCAAGCAGTGAGGAAATAGATTGATCAACAATATGACGGAAGTAACGATAGTATTACTAAACTAATGTGACAGGCTGATTGGTTATGCTTACAAATTCGCACCATGGGGATTGTAGGGTTCAATTCATACAACCGTAACGTCGTTTGCATACTCACACAAAAATAGTGGTCCTTTTAGCCTACCTGATCTTTCTGGAATTGTTCCCAATGCTATTTTCGTAAATATTTTCTCTAACAAAAACTAAAAGATCTTCAAGCATGTAAAGTGTTATAAAGCGCATTTATTATGATAAAGATACATTTATCAAATTTATCAGTTTATATATATTAATAAATTTAAAAATTTATAATTATATTAATATGTTAATATCAAGTTATAAATATATTACATCTATATTACACTAGTATCGCGGTAATAATCAATAAAATTAAGTCAATTATTATAAATCAATGCATTTAGAGTGATGCTGATTCGATGAAATTATCGATATTATAGGTTAGAAAGTTCTATTAAAATTTATTATTGAGAGATATATTACCTAATTCTAAAGTAAACTTCATGGAGCAAAAGCTGTTATTTATCATCAATTTGTAAATTCGTTTATGTTTCGATATTTTTTTGTAAGAAAAAGGCTTGTCAAATCGTTAAAATTAAAATCACAAATTTACGCGATCGCGTGCAGTATGAGAATCTTGAAAAATCTAAATGTTAAATTTATAGCAACCTTGATCCTCGATGTATCACTGAAATCCGAACTTGTAATCATCTCGGTTTCACCTACCGTGCAAAATCGACGAAAGCGCGTACTCAGTCGCATTATCCATATCTCTTCTCGCCAGCATTGTCCCCTGTGCGCTATAAGAAGACGGAAGCATGCGACCGCCGGCTAATAATATCCGTCGCCAGCCTAAACTCGGATAAAGGGTGTCAAATCCGAGACGCCCAGGCAGTCAGCCGGTCATGTCCCTGTTTGTTTCCTTTTTTTCTTTCCTTTCTTATGCTCGTTTCTATCAATGTAAATTAACTTTAATCTTGGTTTCGACTTGGTTTCGACTCATTCTTAGAATTAGAAAAAGATGAAGAATTTATTGAACCGAAATTAAAATTAAACTACATTGTAGAAATGGGCATTAGACGAGCTTTTTTGAACTTATTAGAGAAAGTGTGTCGCTGCACTAAAATAGTGTACGTATTAATTTCGTAAAATTCGTAATTTATTGTTGAAGTTTCAATCGAAATTTTGTAATATTTTGTACAAATTATCGATATACGAATGATTTTTTTTTTTTTGTTTTTTTCGAACAGTTACTTTCGAATAATGATAAATTGACGGAACTCTAAGCGGATCTAAGTAATTTATAAGTGTAAACGCATTTTTATTGTACAAGTTAATTATTAACGGGCTATAGGTTTCCACTTTTCTACCGTTACATAGGACATTTTGTATTGAAAAAAACAATGCGCTTAATCTCGGTTCAACTCTTAACCTTTTTCTAATTCTTAGATCTAGAAAAAAAACTGAAAATTGATCTAGTCTTGAAAAAGAGTGATTCAATTTTCATTCTTTAAGAGTGAGACTTGATTCTTTAGAGTAAGGTTCATTCTAAAAAATAGATTTAGAAAATTTGAAATATTGTAGATACTAGTAGTAACTTGTTATTTATTTATTGGTTCACTGCAAATGATATTTTTGTTGAAAGCTTTTTATCGACATTATCATCGCGAACTATTTTCAAGAGAAAAATTGTCTTAAGAATCATTCGAAGGAGTAATTGTTGTCCCCAATTCCGCCCAATTCTGTCGATCGATCGATCGTTACTTAGTCAATGTCGCATCCGCTTGCGCTCGTGTTACGCGTTGCGTTGTTCTCGCCTCGTTCTGCGAGTTGCGTATATGCGGCCAATGCAGCAGCCGCGCGCGCATTCATGCCATCGCTCACGTAGATAGTACGTGCCGTTCGAGAAACGCGGGCAACGTGCATAGCTTTCCTTCCCGTGGCGACGATGCACGCCGCTCCTCGTCGATGACGCGACGGATGCACCGACGCGGCGCCGCGACGCGACACTCTCGCTCGATTCGATTACGCCTCGAGCGGTGCGCCTTCGAGGACGGATGTCGTACGCGTCCGTACGTGTCCGTACGTATGTAAACGGCGGTGAATTATAGCCATTTGCGAGAGTGCCTAATGCAGCCCACTTTTGCCTCCTCAACCGACGAAGAATTAATTTTGACGATTCGAGCGCGAATGTCAAGTCTATACGTTAATTAAAATCGGAAGATAAATTACAATAAATTCATCATTGAGTTTATAATTTGACACGATTTTATTTCCATAATTTGATTTTGTTTTTTGCATGCATTCCGATACCTTTCGGCTTTCTCGAATTCTCAATTAAGGAAGGAAATCGGTACGCTCTGATACCGCGAATTGAATTGAATTCTTTTAAACGTTCATTTGTTTGGTCGTTTAATCGTTTAGACGTACGTTTTAACGTGCGTACGGCGTTGTTAGCTTAAGTTGCGGAAAAATGCAGTTGATGCGACTGCACCACTCGTACATCTGCTTGCCTGCGCGCGAAAGAGTTCCTTCTCGTACGCGCGAGTGCGCGCATACCGCGCATACCGTTTCTTCACCTTGATGGAATACGCGACGACACACCGGGTGTCCGCGATCCCCTTACGCGATATTTACAAGATTAATCTTTGCACTGGGAACGATATTATCGACGTTTTTTTAGTAATTATAAATTACAATCGTAGGTGATACTTTAATGATGAAAACTACGAGCCGTTATTATAAAATATTTGTGAATTGTTTGAAGGTGGCTTAAAAATATAAAATATAAATAATATGGAGCATACAGCACTAGATGTTTTTTAAAGGGAAGTCATATATTTAAAATTATCATCTAATAAAATAACGTAGACGTTTCGGTCAAGATTTGATCATCATCAGTACATAACAATATCAAGATGTTAAATAAAGAAATACATAAAAATTAAACGATGAAAGCTAGTCAAAAAAGATGATAAAACAATTTTACAATCGCTATGGTACGAGTTAACAGAGTAAGTTGAAGTCCAGAAATTGAAGTTGAACAATATTCAATCGCTTATGAAGTATTTTCTATTACGTTAAAATTTCTTATTATAAGAAGCAAAGTGTGACTTCGTGTGAAAAATACGGAATTTTCAGATTCTATAAAATTTTTTACTACGTTATTATATGATAATTTTAAATATATGACTTCCGTTTAAAACATCTAGTGTTGTGGCTGTATGCTCCCTATTATTTATAATTAAAATATTGTTGAAATTATACGCGTGATATTCAATGGCAAAATCTTTTTTATGAAAAATTAAGATACTTTTAGAAATTACTAAAAGTTATTTATTACTTATGAATATACATCTCTCGTCTTTTAATTAGAGATATACATAATTTGGATTTTATATGCAAATTTATAGTGTATACGGTATATTATATCTTGAATTGACGAAGAATCCAAATCGGCTGCGATCACCATCTGGTACAAACAGGCGACACGAGATGCGTGATGGGAATTTCTCTAAAATAACAATAAAGAAAAACCGAAAACGTACATTCCGAGTTATCACGGGCGCGTGTCCGCTAATAGAGCGTGACGCGTCCAAGAGTAAGCGAGAGGTATATCCGTAGGTATATTTCTCCGGTATGTGGCGCATATCCTGGATCTATCCCTCTCGTCGTCCTTAGAAGAAAGCGCGCGAGATACACGCTGGCGGAGCGCATCCAATTAGCGACTACGCTACGATAATGTATGCCGATTTGATAAAAACGCTCGCTCGCATTCTCGCATCTCACGGTATAACTGATGTATTATAAAATGGAAACGATATAGAGCAGCGGTATGTCGTTAGAATCCCCGCCCTCTTATCCAAGACATACCTCGGATCTGGTTGCTTACAAGTGCGATAACGAGAAGCAAGGTCAGCCGGCGACCCGAATTTTATTACAATACATGTACAGTCATTAAGAAACGTTATATCATCAAAGAAAAAACTGATTTATCTCGAGATAGAGGTGAAAAAAAAATTTGCATGATTTTTGCTGATTTTCCTGATTAATATTATTTTGTGATGCCACACACAAAAAAATAATAGGTTTTTTACTTTTTGGAGTAATCAAAAATTAAGTTTCTTTGAAGAAAACGTATTACTATAAAATTGATCGAGGAAGATTTATATATAGTAAGATTTTATATAGTAAGCACATTAAATTTGTTTTAATTTAATAATCTTGATTCAGGATTAAATTCACTAGGAATTTGATGCTTGGGATGAATTTATGACAAATTTGTAGATACATGAACTTTTTCGAAATATTTGATACACGTAATTATTACTTGCGATCAGTATGTATATTTTTTTGTATGGAAGCTTTAGCAGATAAACACTGATGAAGGTGATACAACATGTTGCACTAAGCGACGGAAATGTTCGGAAAGGAGAACTGAAGACTGGGCGAGATGAAGAAAGAATGAACGAGTAGAGTTTGCGTTAGAACGATGCGCGGGACAGACGAAGTGAACAGGAAGTGACATCCGGTCGGTCGATCAGTCGGTCGGTCGGCGGTCTATCTCTCTCTTTCTCTGACCGGATCATACGACATCGTGCATTTCGTCGTTGCTGAGGGCTGCGTCATGCCGTGTGACTGTTCGATGGTCGACCACAGTCGAATCATCCCGTTGTCTGATTTTATACCGCTCCGCCGATGCGTCACGAATTCTAACTATACATAGGGTGTCTCAAAGTGACACTTCGAATCATAGATTTTTCGCCATTGTGAATTGATATTTTTTTCCATAAAAATATCGAGCCATACCGCGATTCTTCGAGCAATTAATGACGCAGATCTGTTTAAGGAACAAACTTTGGAGGAATATAAATGAAATAACATATTTTTTTTTAGTCAATTTCACAAGATCTCGTTTTGATACTTTTTTTTTTTTGAAGGAGATATAGGTAACATTGAAAATATAAAAAAAGTTGCGTGATAAGTGATGGACTGGCAACATCGATAGATACGCGATTGATACTAGCGCTCTTGAATCTGTTAGAAAGATACATCCCGATGCTCGTGAGAATGAAACATTCGAAGACGAAAAGACTGAAAGCGAGATAGAGAACGGCCGTTCTTTCTTGTTATCGGAAAGGCGTGACCGCGCGAGGTCACTGATAAACGCTAACGGATAGAGTCTTTCTCTCTTCTTCTTATCGATGTGTGCGGGAAACTATGGAGCGAAACGCGATCGCTTTCTAAAATAGTATGCCGTTTCGTTCAAGAAAATCGATAGACGACTGATGCAATGGTTGCATCGATATTAAAGGTCCGGTCATTGCAATCGCGATTAACTGTGATGTCAGAAGAGAAAAAAATTAAAAATTAAAAGCGAATTGCCTTTTTTTTATTAATCGTATTTACGATTGTGAATTTATAAGTTCTAACTTTACATACTTTTTTTTTCATTTTAAATCAAGTTTATACTTAAATCATTAGAGAATATTTTTATCTAACGTTTCAGTTCTTTAATTGAAGAAAAAATTATAAAGAAATTTTGAATGTTAAGTACTATTTTTCCAGCAGTTTTAGATGAATATCAAGCGTTTCTATTATTTTTTTAGCAATTGCTTCTTACGTTATTTTACCAACATAAAATAATATTATGCTCATTAAATTATTGTTCCTAATAATTGAGCATATAAAAACAGCGACAATTTTAAGATCGCTAAATTGAGATTGTCTTCCTTTATTTCTAGAGATAAATTAACGTAGCAACGATAATCGATCGACTTATTATGATAAGAACCCATTATTATCCAACTGTTGAAACTCAAACAAGAGAATTTGCTGATAAAAGCATTGACGTATAATACTTGATACTTGATGATCTTAATGAGTTATTTATCAAACAACGGCATTGCACCAGAACTGATACCATAGATTATATTTATATTTCCTTTTTCCTTTCAATCGTCAATTGTTATTAGAAAGCCAAGTTTTGTTCAAATAACTTCTTCGTTACTACTCTAAAAATAACTTTTTATAAAGATGTTTTATAAAGATGTATATTTTTATGCATAATTCATGACTATAAATATATATATATATATATTTTTTTTTTCGATATCACTAAAATTTACAATTTCATCTGAAACGAGTAGAAAAGAATCCCGTTCAATTGAATTTTTTAAATCCTACACAATTCTTTATACTTGTAATAATTCATATTTTATCATGTTATCAAAAAGATCATATGTATAATTATTTAGGAACAATGAAAATAAAGAGAAAAACTCCCAAAGTCCCGTTTAACTGAGATCTTTCTGATTTTCAGAATACGAATGGACCGAGGCCGACGTATGTGGGCGCCAACAACGGTAACACCGGCGGCGCCGGGGGCGGCGGCGGAGGCGGTGGCGGTGGTGGTAGCGGCGGCGGCGGCGGCGGCGGCGCCGCTAATGCAGGCGGCGTCGGCGTGGGACCGGCAGCCGGCGCGGGTGGCGGCGGCGGTGGTGGCGGCGGTGGCGGTGGCGGTGGTCACGGATTGAAGGGCAACACAGGCGGTGGACCGCGCGGCGGCAACCCGGTGCAGTACCGTGCGAGCGGCGGTGGTGGCGGCGGAGGTGGTGCGGCCGCCTGGAGTACGGCGCCGTCTCACGCGGCTGCGGCCGCGGCGGCGGCAGCGGCAGTCACGTACCCACCTTACACGCGTTATCCAAGTGCGGCAGCAGCGGCTGCGGCGGCCGCCGCGGTCGGTGGCGGTCCCCAGCAGCTACCGGCATCCGTTAATCCCTTCGTCACCGCCACATACGCGCAGCACGCGACGGTAAGTCGCATTCACTGTATTTTCTAATCTCTCCGTTGACTTTGTCCATGACAATAAACCCAAGACTCCGTCGCGCGACAAGTGGAAAGTCGCAAAAGCTGGAACGAGACGTAGGTCACTTTGATAAGCATTTAATGCTCTGCGTATGCGATATTTACAAATTTATTGTTATAAACGAGAACTGAGGAAGGAAATATGTCATTTACAAATTTATGTAACTTCTTTAGAATCGTTTTTACGTAAAAAACAAATAGCACTTTTATTTTCAGTACATGGAATTCTTGCTTATCAAAATTCATTTTAAAATGAATTTTATTTAATCCTATTATTTAAATATGAAAATAATAGTTTCAAGATTATAGAGTACTAATTTTATATTTTTATTGCACGCAAATCATTGATTATGTTATGATAATATGATTTATAGCAGAACGCTAAATTCGTGTAAAGACTATAGTTCTTAGAAAAACATAATTTAATAAGTGAATTGATTAATCATATAGTAGAAAATGTAAGTTAATAATAACGTAAGTAGTAGCGAATTCAAAATGTTGATTTTCTTTCTCTTTACGTCTTGCTACTGAAGTTTTTATGTGCCTTTAGCCTATTGTAACACAAGTTTAAGATAATACATGTTGTATCGATAGTCGATTCGATAAAAACGATAGGCTCTATAAAATCAATGTTCTTGACTCTTTTCGAACATCTTCAGTTATCGCACAGTATTGATGATGCTTACAGTACGGTGGACAGCGGGTGCCTACAGCTTCATCCCCAGCAAACACTAACAGCAGCTCCAGTAGTGCCACTGGCAGTCAAAGCGGGACAATGAGCACGAATCTCAGCAACAATGCCATGCAGGGTCAACAAGCAGAGCAGCTGTCTAAAACGAATCTATACATCCGTGGCCTCAACCAGAATACGACTGACAAAGACCTCGTTAACATGTGTTCTCAGTAAGTAACGTTATACACGTGATCGTAGATATTTGTATATCATGACGAAATACATAAATATTATGAATTTCTTTTGACATTTATGTCGTACTGTACGAGTCAAAATTTATTATTTAGAGTTCTTAATATCATGTAGCAATTTATATGCCAGATAGCAATTTTGGGGAATTAAACTCGGATCTGATTGATAAATGATTGTTCTGGAACTGCCAGCTGGGAGCTATCTAGTATCCCAAATGTAAATTAATGTTATTTATCGTACTATAGATAGAAATCGTATATACAACTATTAACAATTATATTAGTTTATAGTAGTCGTATCAATAATTTATTACTTTTTGAAATTGCATAGTTATAAATGTAAATTAATGCAAATACGTCAGATCAAAACTCAATATTTTTGCAGGTACGGAACTATAACTTCCACCAAGGCGATTTTAGACAAAAATACAAACAAATGTAAAGGTAATTAATGCACGCTCTCAGTATTTTTTAATTTCTTGGATTTATACACACACACACACACACACACACACACACACAACACATATACATATGTGTGTGTGTATATATATATATATATATATATATATATATATATATTATAATTTACATAAAAATATTATTTAAAAATATTTATTATATAATATTTTAATAAAAGATATAAAAATATAGAGAAAATA
>Ga0157364_1008595_pt1 | contig 10579 bp, 11 predicted proteins | sample AttsexASBM2_FD_111476 | JGI IMG/M metagenome (GOLD analysis project Ga0157364, IMG submission 111476) | Fungus gardens microbial communities from leaf cutter ant in Ribeirão Preto, State of São Paulo, Brazil - Atta sexdens ASBM2 | ecosystem: Host-associated > Fungi > Mycelium > Unclassified ... | reverse complement strand
TCTTTCTTTTGTTGACGATGGTCTCTTTATTGCTCAGAACAAATCTTTTGACATTTCTAACTCTCATCTTTTTTGTAGTTATAATGTCCTCTCTAAATTACTTGACAGTTTCAGTCTTGTCATTGAACATTCTAAAACTGAAATTTTCCATTTCAACAGATCCTAGTATGTCTTCAACTCTTCTCTCCTTGATCTTTCCTTGCTTGGAGGACCGATATTACGATCCAAGAATTCTTGGAAATATTTGGGCTTCATCTTCGATCGAAAACTCTCATTCCACAAACATATAGACTACTACGCCAACAAGGCAATTTCAACGGTCAAGTGCATGAAACTTCTAGGAAACTCATCACAAGACATTAGCCCCCTTCAAAAACGATTGCTTTACAGATGCTGCGCTCTACCAATAGCCCTATATGGTTTCCAGCTTTGGTTTTACAACAAGGTCCTGATTTCATACCACATGAAAATCCTCAACAAGATGCAGAGAAGAGCTACCATTTGGATCTTAGAAGCATTCAAAACTTCGCCTTCAGAAGGCATCAAAGCCATCGCTGGTATCATACCTATAAAATTCCACCTCCAAAAAATTGCTAAGAGATTACAAATATGCCCTTTCAAGCTTTCCGCCAATCACATCTTAAGAAACCTCTTGAACGAATCGTTTGCTAACCAATCGCCAAAGAACTTTAACCAAGAGTCATCTTATTGACATATGCAACAAGGCCTATGGGATCTTCCCATCCTTTTCCCCCCTTAATTCTGAATTTTCTCCTGGTCATCGTATTATAGACAATTTTTCTGATCATTTTTCTTTTAATTTAGTTAATAAAAAAGAAAAAGAAATAAACAAAATCCACACTCAAGAACTAGATGACATAGTTCTTCACAACTCTTCTCTACCCCATACAGCCCTTGTGATAACAGATGCTAGCATTAAAAACAATATTGCTACGTCCATCTTGCACGTCCACTCAGTGAATCGTCCTCTCACCAAAACAGTTCACCATGCTTCATTCGTGACAAGCACAGAGGTGGAACTGTTCACTATCAGGTGTGGTATCAACCAAGCCTGTTCCATCGATAACGTCTCCAAGATCATCGTTGTAACTGATTCCATTTACACGGCAAAGAAAATTTTCAATAGCGAATCTCACCCTTTCCAACTCCACACTACAGTGATTCTTCGTGAATTGCAGAAGTTCTTCAACTCTAACCGCGTCAATTCTATTGAATTCTGGAAATGTCTAAGTCGTCTCAAATGGAGACTTCATCATGATGTCAATAAAGACTCCAAATCATTCCACCCGACTCCCACATACCCTTACAAAATTTCTTGAGACTTTTGCAAGAAAACCAACAGCAACGATATCATCAACCAGTAGAAGATGATGTTCCAAGCATCTGAGGGGAAAGGCAAACATTTCTTTAATCTTTTAGATAACGATCTCAACCTTATTGAACCATCTTACACTAAAGGTGGTCCGTGGCTCCAAATGTTTGGCCACTCCAACTTGTTATATGCCCGTGCTATGAGAGTTATCACCAACCATGTCCCTATCGGGGAGTATCGGTTAAGGTTCTTCCCCAGCTTGGACTTTTCGTGTCCATACAATAATTATCCAATTGAATCGAGGAGACACATTCTTCACGAGTGTAAGAGATTTAATGGGTATTGAAACCCTAGAAGAGATGTGCTGAATCATTTTGTTATGTTTTTGACTGCTAATCCAAATGCTTTCACATTTACAGACAATTAATTTTTCCTCTAAGTAGATCTTAGATTTCCTTTTCCTTTTTCTTTTCTTATCTGTCGATTAGTCATTATCTCTTTTCCTTCTCTTTTCTTTTCCTTTCTCCTCAATTCCCTGTTAGCTTGCTTCTCATATACGTAGTTATGAAAGTAGCTACCACGGTCTGCCTACATGCACCATGTAATAAATTGCTGATTTAAAAATATATATATATAAGACGGTTCAATATCTTTGGAGTTATAATTGATAAGATCAAGAAAGTGTCTATCTTTTCTATTCAGTGCTTAAAATGTTATTTTTCATAGATTAGTAGTGTTGTCACTATCAAATTTTTTACAATAGTCTCAAGATACTTTACTTGGAAGTATGGGCTGAAAATTGAATGATTTCAAATCTTTGTTAACAAATCTGTGAAGTCTCCACTTAAGTCAGCTAAAAGATAGAATTTCCTTGGCCTATAGTAAATGGGTTTTATCATTGAATATCTTTTTAGCCACATGGATAGAGTCAGTGACAACAATGATTTTGGAAATATTTTCTTTACTGCATGTCTAACTAATATCACATCTCATGGTAAAGAGTTCCGCTTTTATACTAGTGACAAAGGCCACATGATGAACTATCTTGATTAAAGAGTGGTCACATATGTGAATGTATGAGACTAATGTGACAATGTTATTCTTGACACTAATGTTGGTTACAATGATTGCTGTGTGAGATAAAGATGATGAATAAAGTGTTATATTGTTAAGTTGTTAAAAGTGTAATTTGTTACTTTTCGCTTTATTAGCTAAATTAAAAGAGACTCAGTCAGAAAAAATATCTACTATTTTAAAACTCAGGTTAAATTTCAGATTGAAAGGGGAAAATGAAGAAAAAACTCCAAACAGTTTATTATTTGAGTCGATAAGATGTCCTTTAACAGTGTTTTTCTGACATTCAGTGAGCGTATTGATAAAGAAGAAAGCTTGTTACATGAATTGAGGGGATTGTTCATAAGAGTTCTGATGAGGTGATTTTCCGGAAGAGCAGCAGAGCAAAGTTGAGATCTACTTACGAGTTTTTGAAGATAGAACTTAATAGAAATGAGGCCAGCAATGGCTTTGAAACTGTCTGTAGGTGATGTTTTAAAAGCTTTCAATATCCAGATGGTAGCTCTTCTCTGTATTTTTCCGAGGATTTTCATAGGATATAATAGAAGGGCTTTGTTATAGAACTATAGCTAAAACCCATAAAGTGCAATAGGTAGAATACAACATCTGTATAAGAGGCATTTTTAAATCGGGTTGATTTCTTACAACGAATTTCCAAGGAGTTTCATATATTTGACTATAGAGATGGCTTTGTTTGAATAGAAGTCGATGTGCTGATGGAATGTAAGCTTTCAGTTGAATATGAACTCCAAGTACTTCTATGAGCTTTTGGAGTGAAGAATTGGTCCTCCAATTGATGAGAGGTCAAGAAGAGAAGAATTGAATGTTCTATGGAATCTACTAAAATGAAATGTTTCAGTTTTCGAATACTTGATGTTAAGTCCAAATTTGACAAGAAGTTTGAATAATACATTATAATTACAAAAAAGTTGTGAGTTCGAGATGTCAATCGACTTATTCTGAGAGATAATGAGACCATCATCAACAAAAAAGATGAGAGAGACAGGAATGTTTAGGTTTTTTAAACGCTTTTCTAGAATATATAAAAGTAGAAGAGATAAAGAACAGACAAAATAGGTGAGAGAGTGGACATTTGGCCAACTCCAACATTTACTTCATATGTCGGGAAAGAAAAGTCATTCCATATATAATTAGTTTTTCTTCTAACCAGAAAGTCCACAAAGAATAAGGTGACTTTGAGATCGAAATCCGCTTTCTCAAGGGTGAGAGTGAGAAGGCAATGGTTGAGAAATGGAAAAAACTGAGTGATGTTGAATACTAGGATGCTTATGGTCTTGTTCTTAACCTAGTCTGATCGAATTATATGGGTGAAAGCGATTCCAGTATCTATGATAAACTTAAACTTAAGACCACCTAATTGACTGGGATGAATGAAGTTATTTCTTATGACATGAAATTAGAGTCTTTCGGCAATGACCTTCTCGATAAGTTTGCCAATAGTATTGAGAAGAATGATAGAGCGAAAGGATTTGGGGTGATCGTATGTCAGCTTATTTGGCTTGAGTATAATCACCATGAAGGAATGCTTGAAGTGGCTAGGCCAGTGTCCTAAGTCAATATATGCTTCAGCAATGTTAATGATGTAGAATAGGCATACATTCTGTTTGAGAATGGTTTTGAGATGTTGCTATGTAAGCTTGTTAGAACCGGATGCTGAAGAGTTATTGCACTTGATTAATACCCGTCTGAACTCTTCTTTCAAGAACAGGACCCAAGTGGCGGTTGTTTTAGATTCTATTTCATTAAGAATATCGGTATCGACTTGACGATGGAAAGCAGTGTTAAATGTAGCATGAAGGGCTCTCCATAAGCTTTCCAGGATAAGATATGGTTGGCCTTCATACTTGATGGCCTTGATGGCAGGTAGCTTTCATTTGTTGATCCAGTTTATCAATTCCCATGGACCATGACTCTTGTTCGCAACTTCTTGGATCTTCGTATCGAAAAAAGACCTCTTAGTGTTCTTAATGACTATCTTGAATTTCTTTCAGTTATTCAGACTTCTTGATGTCCTGTAGTCGTTGAGAAATCTGCTACATTCTTTTGTCCACTACTATTTGAAGTGCTTTGTAATTCTTGTTTATTTTGCATTTTTGTTTCACATTTAGTTGACTAGTGAATTAAGATTGTTAACCATGTTTTCAAAACACTCTTTGTTGGTGATGTTGAATGTATCTAGGTTTTTGAAAATTGAAATGACCTCTTCAACAAACGTGATTTCTTGTTTGCTATTTTGTTGAATTGATAATTTTGAGATATTAATGACTTCATCGACAATGGATATGATGATGAAGAGGAGTGCATAGTCAGAAATAAGACACCAATCTGAATGGATGGAATGCTGGTTGATGTTGTTTGACCTATATTAAAGAAACATAAGGTCGATGGTTGAGTTTAATTCTCCTATTGTATCAGAATACCTAGTAGAACAAGGGTTAGTAGAAGATGAGAGAGCTAAATTAAAAGAGTCTGCAATAATCAAAAGATCATCACTGATAGATGAATGATGGAGGAAAGAAGTATCCCATAAGGAATCTCTAATGTTGAAGTCTTCTGTCATGACAAAGATATTATCGATATTAATCTCAGTATCCTTAAGATACTTTAAGGCCGAGTGGGACAAATCTGAATAAATGTTAATGATGAAATAATATATGTGGTTGTTAATAAATGACATGAGAAGAATATCTGTGTAGTTAATAATATCAAATCATAAAGAAAAATAAAGAGATATGAGACAAATATTAATATATGCTGTAACTCTGGAAGAAGTTGATTTGTTCATAGGAGTACTAGTGAAAAACAGCCAATTAGGATGATGAACAGTTCCTATGAAGTCTTCACCTTTGCAATTCAATATGCTGAGGACTTTACGAATAATAGACTAAGAGGGTTCTTAAATAAGAACTATGTCAAAGTGTAACTAGATCTTGAGAATAGTGTTAACGATGAGATGGATTTTGTGAATGTTTTGTGAAAAAATCTTGAGGTTTTTCAGAATCATATTTTCTATTCACCGCTCTTTGTAGAGTGAATCGACTTGATCTTGTTTTCACAGATCTCAGCATATTTCTTTTGTTGCCATTCTCTGTTGAATCAGTGTCTCCAGAAAGGGAATTGGTTGGAGTCGACTTGGTGGTCCCCCCGACAATTAGAGTACTTGAAAGAGTGTAGGTATGGTTCACCTTTCTTTGTCTTGAGACAAGGAGGGTTTGTTTTCTCATTAGCCTTGTAACACCATCTGAATTCACAGTGATTTTCGGATTTGTAGAGATTATTACACTTAATGCACTTGAAACCTTGGATTCTGCAAGAAAAAGTCACATGACCCCACTTCCAGCAATTCTTACATTGGAGTATGCTTGGATTCATGTTAACATTTCTAACTATGGCAATATACTTGCCGATATTGAAGCAGCAATTGATTAGACACTTAGCTTTGCTTTCACTCTGAACATTCCATATATCTATCTATATGATAGACATGTCTGACTTGGGTAATACTTTGATAATTCTTGGTCTTAATGTGAGTTTGATGTCATTAAAAATCTGATTTTGCTTAAGAATCGCTTCTATATCGCTTAAGTTGAGACGTTCCTAAAATTTGCTGTTTGGGTAGTATGGGATATCTATAATCTTAAAGTATGATTTCAATTGAGGGAGTCAAGGCTCTTCAACTTGTAGCTCGTTAATGTCCTTGGATTTCTTCATGTATTGACTAATGATTTGAAGGTCCGATTGAAGGGTGACCTTGTTGATGACAACCAATAAGCCAACAGGGTCAGATCTGATGTAATCCACCACAACTTCTGATTTGGCATTCCTGAGAAGCCTATTGATGTTAACAATGTTGTTTACTTGATCAATTTACTTCGCGTTGAGGGCTGGAAAAGATTCCTTGATCTTGAGCACCTTAGAGATGCTAGCTGACTGTTTTGAAGCCTGAGCATAAGATTTAGTCAGCTTCTTGGGTTCCGTTATAGGATAGAAATAAAAACCGGTTTGACTTCCTTGTTATTCTTGTTCATATTAGATGTAACTCTTAGAGTGAACTTGAAAGAAATTTTCAATCTGAGAGTAGTAGATTTATTGTCCGTGAAGAAAGAGTCCCACTTAGCCTCATAAACTGATGAAATGAAATTTCAAATGGCATTACCCATACCATCAAAGTCGTTGAGTTCATTAGCCTTACTGTTATTAACCTGTTTATTAGAAATATACTTTGCTATGAAGTTCAAAGAATCTTTGATGTTTTTCGAATCCAAAGTAAAGTGTTTGATCAATCCATGAAGTGAAATGGAATGGAAAGAACCACTCCAAAGGTCTAGCTTGGTAGAAGCTTGAGGATCGTATGTAAGTTGTATGTTTATGACACTTTTCTCATGTGTACTATGTGTCATGGAGGCCTCATTGTTATCATTCATAGTTTTCATAGTGTCCTACTGGTCAGCCATCTTACTGATACGAAAAGCTTTCTCCTGCTCTGTCTCGTAGAACAGCTCAGGAAATGCATTGACTAGATTGTCATCGTTGTTTGCATTGTTGGTAGTCATTCTTTTATAGTAAACTACTAACGACTTAGTAGAAGATATTGAAATATCTCTAGAAATACTTCCATTGGAAAAAAGAATTCTACTTCTCAATTCATTGACATTGTTAAAAGTTGTTTCTGATTGAATGTCCATCCCCATACCATAAGAAAGCATGGTTGGTAATGACGATATTTGGAAATAATTCATTGTAGAAAGATTAAGGTTTTGACAAGAGAAAAACAGTTTATTTATTATATTTCCAATAGATGCTATTATACAAAATGATGGTAAGAAAAAGTAAAGTGATGATTAAATTTTAAATTCAACTAAATATTTTATTAGAAAAATAATATCTTATTAAAAAAAAGTATTAAAATATAAATATTACTTATCATTTTTATTTAGTTATTATATTTTTTTAAATTTATTTTATAACTTTTTATATTTAGTTTATAACTAAACTATATTAAAACTAGTTTTTTTCTTTTTAATTCTAGTTATATAAATAATATAATAATATTATAAATATATACAAGTAATTTTTAAAATTTAGTATAAGATATTATATTTAAAATAAAGTTTTAAAAGTAAACAAAATTTTATATAAGTATTTTACAATAAATAAATTTTAGATTTAAATATTATTACTTATAGTTATTTCTATTAATATATTTAAGTAAATATAAAATAATTTAGTAAAAATATAATAATTTTATAATTTAGTTAAATTAAAAATTTCTAATAACAAATTAAATATTAGATTATATTTGCATTGTAAATAAAAGTAAGTTAACTAAGAATAAGCAATATATATTCTTAATATAATTTTTATATATTTGTTTCTTATTATTGGTTTTTAAATATAAAAATAATATTAATATCTTGTATATTAAACTAAACAAAAATTTAATGAATATAAGCTGACTAATTAAAATAAATAAGTTAATTTATATAATTTTAAGTATATTAAACATATACTTTAGCTCATTAAGATTAGTAATCTTAAAAAAAATTATTTTCAAGTATTAAAATTAAAAATAATAAACTTAGTTTTTATTTTATTTTCTTTTAAGTTTTATTGTGAATTATAAAATAAAAAAGACAAAGTGTAACACTATCACAAATCATATAACAAGATTATCCAAGTTATATGCTTATATAATATAATAAAACAATATCAAGATAAACACATAATTGTTTAAAGTAAGATTGAAAAAATGTAGTACAGACTATTATTAGTTTGTATATAAGATAAAAAGTTATATTAAAAATTTTATTAAGTTTTCTTGTATTACTCAATATAAAAGTATGTTTTTTACTTTATACAAAGTTTAAATCATAACATTTACTTAGCCTAATTAATAATAACAATAAGTTTTATAGTTATTATTAAAGTTATAAATATTAAACTTTATTTTATTTTATTTTCTTATTTTTATATTCTCTTTAATTTATTTTAAAAACTAAAATTAAAGCTTAATATAACATTATATGTTACTATTACAAATTATCATATAATATAATTTAATATTACATATTAGTTATAGTTATATAATACTGTTATAGTCATACTATCATATAATTATATATTATAATGGAAAACAATAAAAGATTTTGAAAGAAGTAATATTATACAATATATTATATTGTTAGATGTGGTTTATACTGGAAGTGAAAGTCTACAATATTGTCAAGATTGTAGAAAGTAAACTTTGTTTCTTTTTATTTTCTTTTTGATTTATTTTTCATCTTTTCTATTTTTAGAACTCTAGGATTAGAATTAGAAATGATCAGTCACATCAGTCACATCTGATAATATAGTCACAATATTGATTATAGAACTTGAGAGAAGAATTTACACATGGTCTTTTAGAGAGATGCATAGTAGTTAGCATGGACTATCTGTAAAAGTATATAAGGTAAACTATTTTATAAAGAGCTCTTTATCGAGTTCTCTTGTGTTTACTCTAATACAAGAGTTTAATCTTTTGCCTCACTCTAAAAGTTTGAGTTCATAACAAATATAGACTTGTAAAATGACCTTAGCTTCAGCTTATATGTTACATTGTTTATCTGCTATGTAGTTACAACTTCAGATAATAAGAAGTCTAAGATAGGAGTAAGTATTAATTGAGTGTGTTATTATTGAACACTGAAGATCAAGTTCAATAAGTTATCTTCATTGATTATCAGACTAGCAAATTACAGTATAACTACTAGTTTTATATATAAGTTTCTACTATAAAAGATGTTTGAGTTCAGTATTGAAATACTAACAGGAATAACTTCATCATAGAAGACTGAGTCAAATAGAAATATCTCTACTATGAAAAGTGGACTTGTATAATTGAGAGATAATATCACTGCAGAAATATAATTTCTAGATAAATGAACTTACATATGACATATATACATATTAACTTTAAGACAAACACATTAAAAGTAGGCTAAAGTAATAGAATATAGTAGTAGTCTTAGATATATAAGATAAATGATTCTGTATAGAGTTCTTTATCAAGTTTTCTTATATAAACTTTATACAAAATTCTTTCTTTTGACCAGTTTTAAGATCTTAAGTTCACAACAGTTATCATGTTAAATATAAGAGTTTTTTCTAGTCTTAATAATATAATAGCAAAAATTTAGAAAAAATTCAATATAATCTGACATAATAGTATATTTATTTCACTTCTTTGTATAGAGTTCTTAGTAATAGTAGTAAATATTAATATCTTAGCATTAGATGATGTGAATATTATTAAAAATAATCTCATATTTTTTTTGAAGTTGAAATATTTATAATATATTCATACTATTCAAACTTGATAACATCTTTTATTAAGTTCATAACAACACTATCAAATAAACATATTGCAAGAAAGATGACTACCATGAAAAACAGACTTGTATGTTTTGGAAATGACTTCACTGCGGGAATATAGTTTCCAAACAAGTGGACTTGCATATGATACAAAACTTATAACCTAATGAGAATTGATTATAAATAATGTAGTAATATTGTAAACATAACAAATATATGCAAGTAATCTCTAAAATTCAATATAAGATGCTATATTTAGAAACTAAATACTTATAGTAGATATAGCACTCACTTAGGATTCAGTATAAGATATTAAAGGTTCTAGGAGCAGATAAGACTTTATATAAGTACTCTATAATAAATTCTAAGTCCAAATATTTATGGAGGGATTTATTCTATTAATTATCTCTATATGAATATCTATACTTAATTACTTACTTTCAACATATAGTTGCCAACAAAACATATTATGACATCAATATGAATCATTTCTTAACAAAGCTCTTTATATATATTAGATATCTTCAGAACTAAACTGTCAGGCACAGTTCACACCAAGGTGGAAGTCCGCAGAATGGACTCGGAGATGAGCAGACTTGTGGAATGATCTTGACTTCAGCTTATGTGCTGCGCTGTCTGTCTGCCGTGTGGTTGCAACTTCAGATGAAGGAGAGAAAGTCCGAGTGGAAGTGAGTACTAATTGGTGTGTCACCGTTGAACACTGGAGATCGAATTCAATAAGAGTTTATCTTCGTTGATTATCAGACTAGCAAATTATAGTGTAACTACTAGTCTTAT
>Ga0157364_1008594_pt1 | contig 10580 bp, 14 predicted proteins | sample AttsexASBM2_FD_111476 | JGI IMG/M metagenome (GOLD analysis project Ga0157364, IMG submission 111476) | Fungus gardens microbial communities from leaf cutter ant in Ribeirão Preto, State of São Paulo, Brazil - Atta sexdens ASBM2 | ecosystem: Host-associated > Fungi > Mycelium > Unclassified ... | reverse complement strand
TATATACCTAGGACCCATGGTCCATGCTAGCTATTTCTAACCTACCCTAAACAGCCATGTGTATACCATAAGGTCAACATGTGTTCAACATGTTGTATGACATCATCCTTCCAGAATCTTCTATATCCTTCTGTGTATCATGTGACTTGTGACTGTGTCATGTGATATGACCTGTCCTGTGACAGCATGATCCTTGTCACTAAACCCTACCCTTAGTTCTAAAAATAAAAATAGATGAGAAATGAAAAAGACAAGTAAATAAAATGAAAAGGAAAATAAAAATTGAAGTCCATCGTCAATGTTCTTAACAAGTGGGTCAAATGAGTTAGATTGTCACTCAATTCACCTGGAATGGTGTCTCTCATCTAATCATGTCCCCCTTACAATCACCATCTCTATTATTAAAGAACATGTCAACTTGTCCAAACACTCAATTGGCAAAGGTAGTGAGGAAGAAGTGTCTTTTATCAAAGATATTTCTATGATCTTTAGAAATCTCAACACATCTAATATATCAGATCCAACAAGTTTAGACAAAATCATCAATGATCTAGCTCAAAAAGCTGAATATGCTTGGGAAAAACACTCGAAAATTATCAAAATAACAAAACATTCCAAGAGTTGGTGGGATAACAAATGCAGCCATGACCTTGAGATTTATAGGATGACAAGAAGTCTAGAGGACTGGAAAACATTTTAAAAAACAGTCAAGATCACAAAAAGAACCTTCTTTAATCTCAAAATCCAGGAAATTGTGAATAAAAAGCAAGGTCTTTGAGAGTTAATAAACTGGGTCAACAAATGAAAGTTACTAGCTAACAAAACCATTAAGTACAACAACCAACTGTGTTTATAAATTAACAATCTGTGGCATATGCTGCATATTTCTTTTAATATAGCTCAATATTGTAGTATTAATGAAAGCATTCTTGAAGAACTAACATCTTTTCCCTCCTGTTGTGGCAACCACTAGACACAAAGTCCAACGATCACACAACGAGCAAATCTCTTAAAGTGGATATCTAGTGGGGATTTCACAAGAGAACTCAACAAGGAGTCTTTGCTAAATTAAAGTCCTATATATACAAAACATGCTTGGTCCGTGCTACCAATATTTAACCCTACCCTAATGTCCATGCTTCATCCTCATTTCCGCCTCATGTTCTATTCAAGGCCACCATGTGTATTTTATATGCCCTGATGTCATCTTCCAGATCCTTCTACCACCTTCTAGGCCTATGACGTCACATCATGTGACTGCAATGTCATGTGCCTCTTCATTGTCACTAAAAGAAAAAGAAAAAGAAATATAAATTCAAAAGAAAAGAAATATAAAATCAAGAAAAAATAGATAAAAGAAAAGGAAAAATGTTAGTGTCTGAAATATTCCATAACACCTCCTTCCCTTGGAATCAGTTTTCTGAAGAAGAATTTATCATTGCTATTACTAAGTGCAATAATTCTTCTGTATCTGGACCTAACAAACTTTCATAGAGTTACCTCAAGTATATTTTTAAAGATAAGACATGTTTGAAAAACTTTGTCAACATTGCAAATTTATACTTCAACTTAGGCTTTTGGTCTTCGTACTTTAAAATTTCAACTATCATAGTAATACTGAAGCCTAACAAAATGTCATATGATTCTCCTAAAGTGTTTAGACCCATTGTTCTTCTTAACACTACTTATTGAAAAAGTCATCAGTGATAAACTCAAATTCCATGTGGTGTCTAACAACTTCATTTATCAGAGCTAGCTTGGTGGACTCAAGTTTAAATCTACTTTGGATGCTGGAGTCACTCTTACCCATTTCATTTGCATGGGATGGGTTAAAAACTTCTTTACAAGCACTCTCACTTTTGATATCTCCCAATTTTTCCCCTCTCTTAATCATTACTTTTTATCTCTCATACTTGGGAAAGCAGGGTTTGATATTCATGTTATCAAATTTTTCTCCAATTATCTTGTTGAAATAAAGACTCATTATGTTTGGAACAATTTCAGCTTGCCATCTTTTAATATCAATGTTGGAGTGGGTCAAAGATTGGCTCTTTCTTCTATTCTTTCTGCTCTTTTATCTTTTGCTTTTCCTTCACATTTTAGAAAAATGATTAAAAAATCTCAAAATTCCAATTTCATTCTTATTGTTTGTTAATGATGGTGTTTTAGTTGCTCAAAGCAAATCTTTTCAGCTTTCTAATTCCTGTTTATTTTGTAGTTACAATGTTACTTCAATCCTTTTTTTGGATTTTGGACTTTTAGTTAAACATTCAAAAACTGAAATCTTTCATTTTTCAAGGTTGATTGGTTTGTTTAACCCTCCTTCTCTCAACCTTTTATCTCTTGGTGGTCCCACTCTATGTTCCAAAGAAATCTGGAAATACCTAGATTTCATATTTGACAGAAAATTATCATTCTACCAATACATCAACTTTTATTCAAACAAGTCTATTTCTATAGTCAAATGTATGAAAATACTTGGAAACTCAGTCTGAGGTTGAAATTTACATCAAAAACAATTACTGTATAGAAGTTACGTCCTCCTGATTTCTTTATATGGATTCCAATTATGGTATTATAATAATATCCCTCTTGCTTATCCTTTGAAATTACTAGGAAAAATGCAAAAAAGAGCAGCAATTTGGATCTTAGAAGCATTCAAGACTTTCTTGTCATTTGATATTGAAGCTATCATGAATCTCATTACTATCAATCTCCACCTCAAAAAATTGAGTGGAAGACCACAACTCAGAGTTCATTCTCTACCATCTAATCACATTCTTTGTTCACTCATAAAACCTAGAGAAAACTCATCATACTGTCAATATCCACTCTTTCTTGGCAGTCTTACAAGATGCCAGCACAATTTAATCAAGGATTCATTAGCTGATATAGACAATTAATATAATGAGGTTTTTTCTTCTTTCAATCTTCTTCATTCTGAATTATTGCCTGGTAATAGAGTTATTGACATTTTCTCTGATCATTTCTCCTTTCATCCAGTTAACAAGTGTAACAGTCTTAAAGATCAAATTAAAAAGCTGGACAATTTGGCTATTGAATTGTTAGAAGTATTAATTCAAGCTCTCATAATCACTGATACTAGTGTCAAAAATAATATTTCTATCTCTCATATCCACATTCACAACAAACCAATTATCAAAACTCTCTTTCATACTTCAAATGTCATAAGCACTAAAACTGAACTCTTTGCTATCAGATGCAGAATTAATCAGGCCATAAATTCTGAAAATATATCAAGAATAATTGTCATCATAGACTTCTTCCATGCTAGGAAAAAATCATTGATCTTTTGTTGTATCTCTTCCAATCTCACTCCATGTTTGTTCTCAATGAACTTCAAGTTTTCTTTTCTTATAGTCAGGAAAATACAATCAAATTTTGGGAATGCCCAAATCATAGCAAGTGGTATTGTTACGACCTTAAGCTAGAGCTCAGATTACACTTAGACAAAGACTTGAGAAGAGTTAAGGGAAATGTATAAGTGGTAAAGCATAAGGATACAAGGTAGTATCTACACTATATATACTAGTATGAAATGAGAAACCAATGTACAGTCCATAAGATATATGAGTAAAAACAACATGAGAGAAGTATGAGGATAAAGCAAGGTTGTAGCACCTACTATATAAGGCACTGACTGAGACTACTACAGTACAGCTGATCATGTTGTCATACCCTTTGCCCTTCTCCTTGCTGTATCATGGAGGCATCGGTCATAACAATATCCCTGTTTTAGTATTCATGTTCTCATGAATCAGATCAAGACCTTCAACTCTCCTACTACATGTGTAGCTACTATCTTTTTGCTAGGGCCAATGATGACTTGTTCCCTATTATTGATTGCTATGAAGTATGGTTCATGTGGTGGACCTCTATGAAACATAGGAATTTAACATCCATTTCTTGCTATTTCTGTATTGTGCTTTTGTTCTACAAATGCTATTGTAACTTCTTTTTAGAATGCAGAATCTTGTTCATCTCTGGATTTGAGGGATTGGTAATGTAGTGGTGGCTTGAATAGCCTTGTTTGTGTTGGACTCCACACAAACTTCATATACTTGATGAGATTTTCAACTTCATCCATTATGAAACTTGTTTTCAAAGATAAAGATGTTATCATGGAAACCTCATATGGCCTGACTAGTATTACTTCCTTGTCTTCTACCTTTCCTTCCTTTTTTTCTTCTTCAATATATAGCTCTTGGATCTCTCAAATATTATCATCCACATATTTGTTGCCTCTTTCCTTGTAGTGATCCAATTTATTGGCAAGCATCCTCTGGACCTGAAATGCTTGTTTGTCCATATTGCTTTGAACTAGATATTGAAAGTCTTCTGATATTTGTGTAATGTTCGTAGCATTCATTGTTCTGTTGTTGGTACTTGCTATTAGAATTGACCCTTCTATCTCTGTTATCATTGTATTAGTTTCTTCTGCCATCCTCTTAATATCTTTTACCATTCTCTGCACATCAATCATTGTCTCTATTCTCTTTAGTGTCTTATGATATAGTTTTGACCAATCTGCTCTTTCTCTCTTCATGACTTGAGCCTGGTCCATATTGTTTGGTTTCCTAGAGATGTATAGATTTGGGGAGGTGGATGCTGTAGTATAGTTGTTGTTGTTGTAGATTTGAGAAGATATTTTTTTGTATGAGTACTTTAAAAGTTCAAGTGATTTCTTTAAGCTGTTAAAATGGGATTTTTACCCCCCTCTTTATAGGTTTTGACTCAAAACTCTTGTCCAATAGTCTTCAATTGCTTCTTTTGCATGAGGCAACCTTGTTTCTGCTATCCAGTGGTCATGTTTATCTTCATAGCCCTTCCAATGTACCAGGTATTGTGTCCCTCTTCCACATTTCCTATGCTTCCTGACTTCTTCTACTTTATATTCCTCTTCTTCATTAATAATCGTCAGCAGAGGTGTTGGATTCTTGTGTTGTTCTTTGAATTTCAGCTCTACATATTGTGTCAAAAGATTCTCATTGAAAACATTATGAATTGTTCATCCTTTTGGAAGTTCCAGTTGAAATGCTTCTGAACCAATGTCTTTTGAGATTTTAAAAGGTTTGTATCTTTTATTGTCCAACTTCTTTGAGGGTCAATTCAACTGGATATTTTTGTTTTCCAACCACATATTGTCACCAACCTTCAATCCTTGAGGATTTCTTCTTTTCTTATCAAATTGCTTCTTTATGTTCTTCTGTGCTCCTTTTATTACTTTTGTTGCATACTGTTATATACAAGTCTACCTGTCCGGAAACAACGTCTCCGTGGTGAAACCACTTCCAAACCATACAAGCCCACCTTTCTCACAACATGTCTCATAGCGGTGCTGCAACCCTCCAGATATTTTGTCTTACACAGCGGAGATACTCCTATTCAACTCAGTCTTCCATGACGGAGTTGCTCCTGTCAGTGTCTCAACACTAAAACCTCTGCTTGGGGCAATAGAGGTTTTACCACTGAAACCCTGAGCATCTCCTATAATATCAGTTTGTATATAAGACCAGTAGTTACACTGTAATTCGCTAGTCTAATAATCGACAGAGATAAACTCTCATTGAACTCAATCTCCAGTGTTCAACGGCAACACACCAATCAGTACTCACTCCCACTTGGACTTTCCCTCCTTCATCTGAAGTTGTGACCACATAGCAGACAGACGGCACAGCATATAAGCTGAAGCCAAGGTCGTTCTACAAGTCCATTCTGCAGACTTCTACCCCGGTGTGAGCCGCACCTGACACATACTCCCAACTCTTCTGCATTCCAATCAAGAAATCTTCTACTCATGGAATTCCCATTTGAATCATGAGATCTCCTTTCCAAGGATGTCTTCCAAAGTTCAGTTCGAATGGTATTCTGCCTGTTACTGTATGTTTCTTGTCATTATACTAAAACTCTGCTGCCGCTAGCCAATCCATCCAGTTGTCTTGTTGGTAATTCATGTAATGTTATAAGAATGTTCCTATCTCTTGGTTTATTCTTTCTATTTGACCATCTGTTTGAGGATAATATGCCATCAATAGTTATCTCTTTGTTCCTAGTGTTTTTGTTAATTCCTCCATGAACTTCAGTGTGAATTGTGGCCCTCTGTCACTGAGAATCTTCCTAGGTGCTCCATGTAACTTCTATATGTTGTTCCTATAAATTTTTGCAATTCCTTCCAATGATATGTTCATTGTTGTAGTCTTTAGTCAAATCATCTTTGTGAATTGGTCTACAATGACCACTATAGCATCCATTCCATTTGATTTGGGTAAGGGTTCAATAATGTCTATACTGATTTCTTGCCATGGGCCTTGTAGAATTTCCAGTAGATGTAATTCTCCTGCCTTTCTTTGGTATTGAACTTTATTTTGTTGGCATTTAAAGCATCTCTGTACATATTTCTTGACATCTTCCTTTAATCCTGGCCACCAGTACATCCTCTTGAGTAATTTCAGCATCCTGTGTTGTCCTGAATGACCCATATCCACCAATCATGATTCTCTTTTAGAATTTCCTCCCTAATCCTCTTGTTGTTTGGAATATAGATTCTTCCTTCCATGTAAACCACTCCGTCTTCTTCTCATGTTAACCTGTCTTGTTTTTCCAACACTTAGATCACTTCCTTTTTTCTAGTGCTATTTTTTCAAATTTCTTTGATTACATTACATTCTTCTGCCATCATCTTCCTTTCTATCATGGTGATTTCAGCTGTCATTCTTCTTGACCATAGCCCTTCCTTTAGGAGTTGGATATTCTTGTTGTCTTCTTTCATATTGACTTGATCTTTTTTGGAAAGAATATCTGCTTTAGTGTTTGTCTTCCCTGGAATGTACTGTAATATGAAATCATAGTCTTGCAGCTTCAAATACCATCTTGCTTGTCTTCTGTTTAGTTTATGATGTTCCTGGAAATATTTCAGATTTTCATAATCCATCCAGATTTTGAATGTTTCTAATGCGTCCAATAGGTATTGTCTCCACTTGGTTAGAGCCTCCACTATTGCCAGTAGCTTCTTATTGTAGATTTCATAGTTTCTCTCTGCTGGTTGCATTGTCCTTGATAAAAATGTTATTTGTTTCCACTTCCCATTCTGTTCCTGGGATAGTACTCCTCCTATAGCATGTCCTGATGTGTCTGTTTTTACTCTGAATTTTTCTTCTCTTCTGGGTAGCAATAATACTGGTTGACTTGTTATCTTTTCCTTGAGTTCTTCAAATGCTTTCTGATGTTCTTCTTTCTATTTCCAATCCTTCTTGCCCTTTAGTTCATTAAGTGGTTTTGCAGTATGGCTGAAGTTTTGGATGAATCGTTGGTAGAAATTTGTGAATCCAAGGAAGCTTTCCACATCCTTGACTTTGGTCAGTGTCTTCCACTCTTTTACTGCTTTTATCTTCTCTTGTTCTATCTTGACCTGTCCCTTCCCTACTATAACTCCTAAGATAGGGATTTCTTCCATGTTGAAGTCACATTTTGACCTCTTGAAATACAGATTGTGTTTCTCTGCTATTTTTTAGAATCTGGCTGTTCTTTCTTCCAGTTCTTTCATGGTCTTGGCCAGTATTATGAAATCATCCATGTAGTTTGCCAACACTTCTTTATGAAGTAGCTCTCAGAAAATACTGTTCATCATCCTCTAGAATGTTCCTGGCGAATTGCATAATCTAAAATACATGACTTGTGGCTTGAATAATCCCTTGTTGGTTAGGGACACAGCTTTTCATTCATCTTCTTCCTTGATTTGGACATTGTTATACCTCCAGATCAGATTTAATTTATTGAAGTATTTCACCTCCTTGAGTTTGTCAATCACCTCTTCAATTAGAGGCAATGGCATTTTGTCTTTTATTGTGACCTGATTGAGTTTCCTATAGTCTTGAACTAGCTGTAATGAACCATCTTTCTTCAAAATATAAAAACATGGTGCTGTATATCTTAACTTTGATTCTACTATTAAGCCTGCTTTGAGTTACTCATCCAGCCATTGATTCAAAGCTTCTTCTTTCTTTAATGTCATTGCATATGCTTTGGCATTTAGTTTCTTTGGAGCTTCTTCCATAAGATTTATTTTGTAATTCCATTCATGTCTCTCTGGTAATTTTTCAAATTTCTTCTTGTTGAACAAATGTGTAAAGGGTCAAATATAGTCTGGTAAGTCCTCTGGACTTATCTTGTCCAGTTCTTTGCTGATTTCACTGTCGTTCTGTTCTATAGTATCCATGGCCTTTATCCTTCTGGTTTTGAACCTAATATCCTTGTGTTTTATTGTATACTGTCCTAGACATCTTGTAAACTTGATAGTGCCATTTTTCCAATTGACTTCTGGGTTGTGTTTGACTAGCCAGTCATGACCCAAAAATATGTCTGTCCCATCTAAGTCCATTACAGCTGCTTCCAACTGTTCCTTGTGGCTGTTGATTTTGATTGCCAGAGGCACTACCCTAGTCACCTCTCCATTCTTTGTTCTGTCTGCATTAAAAACTTCAAATGAGTGTTATAGGACACTAGAACACTAACAATTTTTATTTTTCTTTTCTTTTATTTTTCTAATTTTATATTGATTTTCTTTTTCTTTTTCTTTTTGACAATGAAGAAGGCATGTGACACTGCAGTCACATAACATGTCACATGATATGACATTATAGGCCTAGAATGTAGTAGAAGAATCTGGAAGATGACATCAGGGCACATGTATACAACATGGTGGTCTTGAGTAAAAAATGAGGTAGACATGAGAATATAGCACAGACTATGTGTACTCTGTATATATAGGACTCTAATTTAGCAGAGGCTTCTTATCAAGTTCTCTTGTGAATTTCCCACTTAATATCTGATCTAAGAGATTTATTGCTTGTGTGATTATTTGTCTTTGTGATAAGTGGTTGTCACAACAATGAGAAGTTTATCGGCTTTGTTTGGATTCTTTTGTCCTTGATCAATTGTTTATCAATCCCTGTATATGTACATCCAGAATCTACCAGAGTCTTGATCTTTAGCTTCTTTCCGTTCTTTGTTTTCACATTTGCTTACATGTTTAATTCCTGTTTTCCCTTGCTGCTTCTGCGATTTGGAATAATATATTTATTCTGGGACTTTACATAGGAGATCTCTTGTACTGTGCCTACTCAAGATCTTCGCCAAAACTCTACTCTTCTTTCTTATCTTCTTCATCATCTGATTCCTCTTAAATCTTTCATTTCTTTATTGACTGTGTTCTTTGCAATATGCCCTTCCTTTTCACATTTGAAACACTTCCTAGTTTTACATTCTTTCTTCTTTGATCTGCATTCTTTTACTATATTCCCATATTTGTTGCAGTTAAAGCACTTAGGCTTCTTGTCTTTGAAGTTGTCATTGGACTTTCCAATGTTCATGGGCTGACCTTGCCCTCTGTATGTTGTTCCGGTACTAGTTTTGTAATTGTAGTATCTTTCTGTGGATTTATATCCTTGTCCAACTGATATTATCACCACCTTCCACTTCTTGAGTAACTCTAGCATTGTTATTGGTAGGTACTCCAGTATTATCTTGATAATATCTTATCGTATGTTCTTCTTTAATAGAAAGATGGTATGCAGCTCATCGGTATCAGCCTTCATGGCTAATGCATCAAACTTGATTATGAAGTCTGCTATGTTCTTCTTTTCTTGTTTGAAGGTCTTTATTTTCATTCGGCATCTGCTGCCTTTGTCTTGTTGCTGAATGTAGTCTTGATTTCTCAAACAAAGTCTTCCCAATCCTGGGTTCTAGTTTTTTTATCTAGCTCATTGAGCTTTCTCTGGGCGTAAATACCTGTTACACCTCCTCTGAGGTGAGCTAGGATTGCTGTGATCCTGTTGTCAATCTCTATGACCTTGTTGCTTTTGAGGAACAATCTCATTCCTCTCCACCAGTCTTTGAATTTCATTCGGTCACTATCAAACCATTCTGGGTCTAGTACCATGTTCTTTGACATTCCTGCCTATATGTTCTCATTCATTGCTACTGCTAGTGCTGGTGCTATCGACATTTCTTCTGTGGTTATTTGTTTATACTCACTTGAGGCTTCTTCTGTGATCTGCAAGAATCCTAGTTGTTCTGACAACACCTCGATATTGTTTGTTCTTCTAGAACTCATCTTGGTTTTTTTTCATAGTTTAAACTACACATGTTTTGTTCTTGACAGGTAACTGTGTCTAGTATTGTTTGTATACACCTCTCTTGCAAGGTGAGCTTGTTAACACTTTACCAAATGTTATAACCTTAAGCTAGAGCTCAGGTTGCACTTAGACAAAGACTTGAGAAGAGTTAAGGGAAATGTATAAGTGGTAAAGCATAAGGATACAAGGTAGTATCTATGCTATATATATATATATACTAGTATAAAATAAGGAACCAATATGTTGTAGCAACCACTCATCACTCAAGGACAAATGATCTCACAACAAGCAAAGCTCTCAGTAGGGCTATCAAGTAACGAATGGGGGAATTACAAGAGAACTCGACAAGGAGCCCTTGCTGCATTGCTCCTCTATTTATATAACTTACAAGTGGTCCGTGCTACAACAATGTGTCTACCTCATGTC
>Ga0157364_1008593_pt1 | contig 10582 bp, 8 predicted proteins | sample AttsexASBM2_FD_111476 | JGI IMG/M metagenome (GOLD analysis project Ga0157364, IMG submission 111476) | Fungus gardens microbial communities from leaf cutter ant in Ribeirão Preto, State of São Paulo, Brazil - Atta sexdens ASBM2 | ecosystem: Host-associated > Fungi > Mycelium > Unclassified ... | reverse complement strand
TCGGGAGAGCGGGACTGGGAGACCGTGTCCGAGTGCACCTTCTCGACTATCGCAAGATTCCTGCAGATTTTGAGAAGGCCTTTGATGCCTTCGTGTCCATCGAGATGATCGAGGTCAGTTCATTTGCGTTGACTCGACCACTTGTTCATGAGAAGCCTGTCCAGCACGTTGGTCCAGAGTACTACAACACTTACTTCCATCTGGTGGACTTTGCTCTCAAGTCTAAAGATGCCACTGTTGTTATCACATCTTCAACCCTTCCCCAGTCAAGATACGCTAATTATCAGTGAGAGGTCCTGGGAATTGACCCTCAAAGTTAGTGTTCATTCTTTGTCAGAGCTCAAGATTTTGCACGCCGCTACATGTGGCGTCACGCATCCGTGCCTAGCGTAAAAGTACTGATTGATAGCATGAGCACTGGCTCGCAAGGCCGTTTCACCGTAGCAGAGGTCGAGAATCACACCGCTAGTAGGTCTAGGATCACACTGTTCGGCTGTGATTTGACTCGTATCTAGATTACCCACGCACGCTTCGTGAATGGGATCGTCGTTTTGAAGCCCGAGTTACTCAGGACCTCCTCGTCAGGGACTACCCCTCACTGGACTCGAATGCAGAGTACGAAAAATTCAAGCGTAAATGGAGGTACCTGTTTAACTATGCCAGTGCCGGATTTGCAAGAGGGTGGATCACATGTCACATGATCACATTCAGCCGTCAAGTGAATCTTATCGTCTGTGGTTTCGTCAATTCTGACACCCTCAATTTATAGAACGACGTTCCAGAATGTTGTGATTGATGTTTTCTTAATAGAGACACTAAAATAAGTAGGCTCAGTCGTTGACCGATGTGGTAACGACTGTATTAAATACCTAAAAAAGTAGGCTATAATACAAGTGATGAGAGAACAGCGATGCGAGAATACTTACCTCAGGCATTGACAGACGTGGTAATTACTGAGGGCAAGTTGAGTTAATTTACACACACACGGAGTTCATGTCTCAGATTATGAAATGCCACAGTGATAAAAGAAAAGAAAAAACCGCGTCATTAATAAAACTGTCCTACGTCATACCAAAAGCACTAGTCCTTCCAACAAGACATGTTGAAGTGGACTGTTACAGACATACCTGCACAGTCTTTGTATGAAGTTGTATTTCATCTATGACATTTGTGATCTTATATAGCCACAGGTTCATCACTACCACCTCAGTCGTCCAGCTATATTGTCAACTACTGAGGTGGGATATGTCCTATATCTCATTACCATGTCCTGTTGTCATCTGTAAGAGGTAGTTAGTCGTCCAACTATATTGTTGACTACTGAGTCTTGATCTGTAAAGAGACAATGGCTAGACCCATAAATTTATGACAAACTGGCCAAGGTTAATTTTTCTAGATCAACAATTTATTACACAGTGTATGATAATAGGTAGCCCTACTTAAATGGAGAGGAGAGGAGAGGATATTCTGTAGTAGAAAACAGCTAGTGTCTTCTTGGAGAAAATCAATAATGTCTGAAAGACAATTTATGACTAGGAGATATTGATAGAGACATGTTGCACTCATCCAATATATGTGACCTGACCTTAATATCCATGAGGTTGTATGGGCATATGAATGATTTCTGAGGAAAGAGTCTACATCTATACTCCCCAATCAGACTGTGATTTATGATAATGTATATGACTCATGCACACAAGGAGTTAGTGTTGGATACTATGTCTGAGGCTCTTGCAACTGTGTTACAACATTTGCTCATCTTTATCCTACCATCCTAAATTTTTTATCTCATTTCTATCTATTTTTTCCTGTGTAGCAATGAAAAGAACAGATTAATTTTGTCTATGAATAAGAAGTCCAGCTACATGGAGTATGTGAAGATGAAATAAAGTTAGTGCCATATGTTACTTGGAAAGAACTTAAACAGCACTATAGCTCAATGCAATTGTTATAGCCTTTGATGCTCAACTCAGGTTATAGTGAGGATCCTCTCTTTCAAGATGATACAAGTAAAAAGGGAGAACCAATAGGTTTGAGTACATAGAACTGTTGTAAATGAGGTTATTTATATATTCTTCATCTCCAAATTCTCATATTTTCTTTCTTCTGTTATTTATTATCTAATTCATTAGATGCTTAGTAAGCACATAGTCATGCTATGTAGTAGCACACAGAAACCTTAGTTCAGCACTTACAGGAACTGAGGTATATTTTGATTTCTCTTATCCTATACAGAAGTAGTTAATTGTATCTAGAATTTATTCTGACAGGTTCTATTAATCTTTGTCTGCAACAAAAGGTTATGGGCCCTGCCACCTAAACCAACAACAGAAGAGAAGAACTCATTTTTATTTTGAACTACATATTACATCAAGATAAGTGTTATGACTTGACAGCTAAGTCATCATTTATATTTCTTTTCTTTTCTTTTTCTTTTGGACTTACTATACAAGGAAGGGATGTGGGAAAGTGTCACACATCACATCACATGTCAGGAAGTCACAGGATAATGTCACATGATGAGTATGGGAAAGTAGTGCACAGACCATGTAGTAGTTGTATAAGTAGTATACAAGAAATAGAAGAGGACTCTATCAAGTTCTCCTTGTCAACTTGGTGAAAGAGTACAAAAGGAAATTGCACACTGGGACAAATAATAATACATGGTACCAGCTCCCAATTTCCCAATTCTGCACTAAAGGTTTGAGAGGAGATAACTAAAATAAAGGTTTTAAGAAAGAGGGGAAACTAAATATTATATGCAGCTTTAGATAAAATAAATTAAGTTGATGTTTGAAACAAGAGTAAGATATCTCTAGATTGTCATTGCATAGCCTCCCTAAGATGTCAACCTTTACACACCATGACAAAAGCTCCTCTGGAAAATACAGTTAGTTGATTACTCATGGACCCTCCACACTTAGTTACCCCCTTGTCTGTACTCCCAACACCAAACCTTATGGGTGTAATGCAATCCAAGTATACACCTAGCCAAGCTTTCCTAGCCTGCTGTCCTCTCCAAAGCCTACCTGAGTTGCATCTGCTATTTCTCTCTAGATTGAGTTCTAGGTATATTCTGTGTTCTACTCAAGACATCCTACTGACTCCAAACTCTTACACTCAATAGATTCACATTTCACAATTCCAGAGGCAGTAATGATGGAGGTAAGTGCCAAAAGGTTCTCTTTCATTCTCTCTGCCCCAGATACTATATTAAAGTTATTACAAATGTTTGAAACTCAAAGAATAAATGATAAAAAGAAAACTATTACTACTTTTAGGATTTCCTCAACTCTTTCTTACTCTAAGTCCCCCCAAAGTCCTACTGATTATGCATCCCTCTCCTGACTCCTTCCCATCAATAATATGTCCCCATCACTGCTTCCTTCTAGAATCTTCTTTATCCTTTATTGTTCTTCTCTTTGTTATTGTCTTGTGATTTAGAACTCCTTAGTTACCTGCCAAGGGTTAGTAAGCTCCAAGTACTGTCCAAATTCTCTAAGTCACGTCCTAGGTATCATTTATCTAAATATATCTGATTTGATACCATCAATGCTTATTTGCTATCAGAGATATATCTGTCTAAGTCCATTATTGGTATACTACTGGCTCTAGAGCTCAAGTATTCCATCTCTATCAAGGTATATTTAATACCCAGTGGATCTAGAATGTCTCTATTTGATAACTTTGTATATAATCTGATGCCAGCTCATCTTACTTGCCTCCCAGGGTATTTGCATGAGCTCTAGGTCCAGTTCTATCTGCTCACTATTTCATATAACACTTTGGTACATTCTAAGGACTGATAATGGGTTCTAGAGTGAATTTCAATTAGGAATTCATTAGTATAAGGTATATCAAATGCTACTTTCTGCCACAAATTTGCTAGCAGCATAACACTGCATTCAATAATACAATCTTCTTCATCTTGTAGGGCCCAACAAACCTTTTTGTCAGCTTCTCTGTCCTTCTTCCAACCATTTGGTACTTCAGATCCTTAGTACTCAATATCACTAAGTCTTCTACTTTATAATCGTCAACTTCTCCTCTCTTTCTGTCTATTTATTTCTTCATTTCCTCTTGTGCTTTCCCTAGTACTGCTTTTGCTTTCTCCTGTATTTCTTTTATCTTTTCAATAAATTTCTTTGCTCCCTCATATTTCCCCTTCTTTCTTCCTTTAAACCCCATTCTAAAATCTTGCCTGTAATTTGCCTTCAAAGGTGTTTGTAAGAAAGCTAAACTCCAAGCTGGAATTAAGCTAACTGCTCTTTGTTTAGCAATTGACAAAGAGAACTCAATAGAGTTCCCATTAGATTTTCTATACTACTTATACAATTACTATATGGTCTGTGCACTATCTTCCCACACCTATCATGTGACACTTGTGATGTGACACTTTCCTGCACTCCCTTCTATATAGTAAGTCCAAGATAAAGTAAAAGGAAAAGAAAAGAAATATAAATAATGACTTAGCTGTTTTGCTAAGTCATGACAGTGTTGTTTGAGTACTCGAGTGCACTTTATTGTTATACAAAAATTCTGCTGTTCCCAACCACTGAGGCCATTGTTCCTGCCTACGATCAATGAACATTCTCAAGTATTGTTCCAACTCCTAGTTCACCCTTTTCATTTGCCCATCTGTCTATGGGTGGAATGCTGTTGACAATTTAATTTTGATCTCTAGCATCATATTCAACTCTTTTATTAACCCTGCCACAAATTGGGTGCCTCTATCTAAAATAATGCTTTCCAGTAACCTATGTAGTTTCCACACGTTATCTCTAAATAGCCTTGCCAACTCTTCCACTGATGTTTTCTCTATAGTTTGCATGAAATGAACCATTTTATTTAACTGATCCACCACTACTGGAATGCTGTCATATCCCTATACTAAAGGCAACTTAGTAATAAAGTCTGCTGATATATATGTTCATGGTTTTTCTAGGATTGAATTTGGTATTGATTTTCCTGCTGGCTATTCTGTGCAGTTTTTGTTTTTCTGACAAGTGTTATACCCCTCTACATACTACTTTACTTCTTTTGTAACTCCTGGCCACTAGAAATTCCTAGTAACTAATTTTACTATGTCACAAACTTCATTCAGCCATATCTCCATCAATTCTTTGATGATTCTCACAGTCTTAATGGCTACAGAAAGCCCTCAAAAAAACCTTTCAATTAATGCCAGTCATGTCTCAAGGCAATCAATATTGGCTGAGATATTAAGCAGATCAACTAGTAACCACCATGTTACTGTTTATTAAATCACTAATATCTCAGAAACCACCATGATTGATGCTTTGGTTCTAGACTCAACAGAAGTATTTTTCATGATGCTTAGAATGAGTATAAAATGACTTCAAGGCAATTAATATTAGTGGAGATATGAAGGCCTCAATGTTTGTACATGGACTTTATTAATTACCCATAGATAGTTATCTGTCCTTTTCTTAGAACAAAGGATAGTTTCCATATGGTTAAGTTATCACATTTTCAAGCATAAAGGCAATAGAAAAATAGGTAGTAGCATGTGATGATCTGTCCTAGTGCACAGACCATCACTTTTCTGTATTTAAGAACTTATAGTCTGAGGATTAGACCTCAGACTTAACAACATCTCTTGTTACTGTCTAAACTTTGCTTATAAGCACTTTTTGCATAAATCTTCAACCCAATCACAAATAGTAAGTGGCCTTTTGTGATATACTGTCTTCCACTATCCTTCGTGACCTCCTACTGGTATGTCATAATATAGCCTATTTATTTCTGTCCTAAGCTTATTATTCTTTGGTACATAGACTTTTCCTTCTTTGTACATTACTAAAGCTGTATAGGCTATTCTTTACTATATCAAGGATAGGTTGTTTGTGAGCATGACGGTGTCCATCTGTCATTGGCTACTGACCTATTGCAAAGTTGAAAGAGATGAGGGGATAAATTGCTCCTGTATTTTGCTACCCTATTTCTGTTATAGAAGACTTCTTAAATACTCTCTAGCTACCATTAGTCAGGCCACTACTAGTAGTACAATAAAACATCTGACAAATAAGGAACAAAAGAGTCAAATCAAATAACAAAAGAAAAAAGTTTGATCAAAGAATAAATGGAGATGAAGACAATAGAGGGGATATTATTGTCAGAGGAGTAATGGAGGAGGGTGCTTGTCAAGGGAATTTGTGATGTTGGCAAGCATCTGATCTCTATATTATACTGTTTACCTCTTTCCACTCTTTGTCTCTTAACATTTTTACTCCTACTTTCTTCATTTCTTCTACTGCTTTTACTACCTTGTTGTCTTTTACTTTTGATTTTCTAACTTCCTCCAATAGATCTATCCCATCTATTATTATTTCTACCATCTCTATTCTCCTTGCTTCTAACCACCCCAGTTTTACCAATGTTTCATCTTCATTGTCTTTGTCCACTTCAATTTCCCAGTCTGGTCTCCTACTCAGGCTGTTGGCTTTTTCTATCTTGCTTCCCAGAACATATTTCAGCATGAAATTAAACCTAGCCAGATATAAGGCCCATCTAGCTTGCTGTCATGACTTGGCAAAATAGCTAAGTCAATATTTATATTTCTTTTATATTTCTTTTCTTTTATTTTCTAATTATTATTTTTCTTTTTCTTTTCTTTATTTTTCTTATTGATAGACACACAAGAGGAAAGTGACTCATAAGTGATAAAAGGGAAGGGTTAGGGTTACTCTTCATGTATAAATAGTATACAGAATCCAACAGGAATCTATTGAGTTCTCTTTTTCAAATGCTAAACAAAGAGCAATTGGCTTCATTCCGGCTTGGAGTTTAGCTTCCTTATACTTGCCTCCAATTTAACTTTTGCACCTTCATAAAGTATTCAAGATTCTTGTGATCTGTCCAGATCTCGAATTTAATTACTGCTCCTTCTAGGAAGTGCCTTCATGCTTCTAGACATCTAACTATTACTAGCATTTCTTTATTGTGTATTTCATAATTCCTCTTAGTGTCACTTAGAGATTTTGAAATGAAAACTACTGGTCTCCATAGTTCATTGGAATACTTCATAGATAATACTCTTCCAGTTGTGTAATTTGAGGCATCTGTCTCTACCCTAAATTCTTTGTTTAAATCTGGGGCTGCTAATACTGGTTTTGTTATAAAGACTTCTTTTAATTTGTTAAATGCCTTTTGCTGTTCTTGCCCCCACTGCCATTTTATATCTTTCCTTGTTAGTGCATTCATTGGCCTGGCTACTTGAGCAAAATCCTTGATGAACCTTTTGTAATAATTTGCAAGGCCCAAAAATTTCCTAACATCTTTCATATTCTTTGGCTCTAGCCAACTAAGCACTCTGTCCACCTTTTCCTTCTCCATTTCTATTCCATCAAGTCCTATCACCACCCCTAGGAATCCAATTTTCCTCACTTTCCACACACATTTCTCTAGCTTGATATATAAGTTGTTTTCTTCTAACCTCCTCAGTATTTCTTCTATGATCTCATCATGTCCTTCCTTAGTTTCTGTTCCCACTAATACATCATCTACAAATGCTGCCACTTTTCCTTTGTTGATTAGGTCTCTTAGGATTTCATTCATCATTGTCTGGAATGTAGCTGGTAAATTCATCATCCCAAAGAACATAATAGTTGGCTCAAAGGAGCCCACATACATTGTAAATGCTCCCTTCCACTCATCCTCTTCCTTGATTTTCATATTGTTGAACCCCTACCTTAGATCTATTTTGGTAAAGACTTTCTTGCTTTCCATGTTGTCGATTAATTCTGTGATTAATAGGAGTGGGTAGTTGTTCTTTACCATTTGATCATTTAGGTTACAGTAGTCCATTACCATCCTCTTATTACCATCCTTTTTACCCATAAAGAAAACTGGTGACATTTGAGGGTCTGATATATCCCTTTCTCAATTGGTCTTCCACAAAATTCTGGACTTCTTCCCTCTTGTTTTTGGATAAAGGGTAAATTCTTCCCTTCCATGGTTTGAACATCTCTTTGAGATCAATAGCATGATCCCACACTTTCCTAGTCAGCATTCTCTCTGATTCTACCTTCCCAAATACTTTCCTTTATTTTAAAAACTTTCTTGGGACCAAATCTTTGATTTTCCTATGGTCCTCTTTGATTTCCTCTGCTCTTTCCTAGTCTTTATTGTCTATTTCCCATCTGACAATCCTTTCTTCCTCTAGGGTTACCATTCTTTTTCCCTTTTTAACTTTCTTTTCTTCTTTCTTTAGTACTGTTCTACTATACAAAGGTGGGCACCTTATCATTTTAATCTCCCCAGTTTCCCAATTTATTTCTGGATTGTGTGCCTGTAACCACAGCATCCCTAGTATTACTTCTGTTTCCCCTAAATTACACACATCCATCCTCATTCTTTCTACATGGTTTTTATAATACATGTTTACTTCCACCTGATGTATAATAGCTCCTCTACTGTTGTTTGTCCCATTTATATTTCTGACTGCTATTGGTCTTTCAAGTTTTTGTAGTCTAAAACCATGTTTTACTGCCATCCTCTTATCCATAAACATTCTAGTTGCACCATTATCCAAGAGTGCTTTTACCATGATACCTTCATAGGTGTCTATTTTTGCTATTCCAACATTTATTCACACCTCTCTTAGTATTTCAAAGGTTTTTCTAACCTTCCTTTGACTACCCCCCTCTTTTACTGTGCCTTCTAGAGCTCCTGTCCATGCACTGTCTTCTTTCCTTCTTTCTTTATATATCCACACCACCTCAGTTCTTCTAACTTTTTGCTGGAAATCACCCACTGCCCCCTGTTTTCCTTCACATGATATCCTTGCTTTCTACACTCTTCACATACTAAGTATGACATCATTACCTCCTCCATATACCACCCCAACTCTAGTAGGTATGCCTCATCTGGGATATCTTCTCTATAGTACTCTTGTACTTTCTATTGTAAGATATGTGCCAGACTTCTCCTTCACTCCTTTTGCTGTGCCTCTTGTGGTTTTGTCACACATGCCGTCTCTTCTACTACTTGCATTGAAAGGGGCAAAAGAGATGTTTACTGTGACAAGCAAGTAGAAAAGGTGGTGACAGCTCTCAATTGTGTGCTAAAGGGTTCGTGGGGAGAAGGAGGAAGTGGGGTATCAGAAAGAAATTAAAAAGTGAATATGCAGCTTATTTGGAATCTAAATATAGAAGGAATGATGGGAGCTCAATCTAGATTTTATCTGCATGGTGTCCACCTTTACACACCGTAACAAGCTCACTAGTAGAATAGTCAGTAAACTACTCATGGGCCTTACCACACTCAATCAAGCCCTCATCTGCATCCCCACACCAAACCTTATGGGTGTGATACAATCTGAGTCAATGATTAGCCAGGATTTTCAGGCCTGCTACTCCATAGAAGGTTATTCAAGCAACTGCTGTGTCTTGTCTCATAAAAGAGTAGGGTATATAGTAGAACACATTCACCAAGTCAATCTCTCACCAAGATCATCCCTTACACACTCAAGAGAATTGCATTTACAACCTCAAGAGCTTCTGAGATGAAGGCAAGGACCAAGGAGGCTCTCTCTATCAATCTCCACTCTGAGAAATATATTAGAATATTACAAATGTTAGAGACTCAATTAAAAAGAAATAGAAAAGGAAACTCTCCATTCTACCACTCTCCCTTGCATCTCTCCTCTATGACACTACCATGCAGCTATGACAGCCATCACTTTCCTGTCCTCCATACCTCCCGGACATGACCATGTGATCCTGCTCCACCTTCATACTTCACTTCTGCCCATTGTTCTCCAAACCCCAAACTGGCTTCCTTCTACCCCAAATACAGTCTATAAATACATGACAATGTGTCCAAGCATCAGCGATACAATTGTTATCCGGCAGCGCATCCATTTCTTCACTGAGTCCAGCAGTAATGGGATCACTAGCCACTGATAGACTTTTGATCTACCATCTTAATGTTATATTAGTCTAAGTCTGCTCTAGATTGAAATTATCTCACATTTCAAAGATATCTCTGAGCCTCTGATTTCTAGAGTTTCAACATTGATAGTCTGTATCTGAGAAACCTGATACTAGCTCATCAGTCTTGCCTTCTGAGGTATATGCTATTCTAGCATGTGGCAGCTTAGTCACTACCTAAGAGAAGTACCCAATTTTGGGTCTAGATTATGTCTGGGGCTTGTAGGAAGTCTCTAGAGTGGGTTCCAATAGTGAAGCCCAGGGTTATAACTTTTATCCCATGCTACTTTTCCACAGAAAATTCTTTAACAGTGTAACAGTGTCTTCCTTTTTCCTTTCCAAAGAGGACACACTCTGCACTTGTGTCCCTTCTCTCCACACTTAAAGCATTCTACTTCTACTATCTCCTATCTCCTTATCATCTCCTCTTTCACACCATATTGCATTGCCCTACTCAACAATACTTTGAATTATTTTTGGGAGTAATAATCCCTTTCTCTCTCTCCTTCTTATCACAAATGGTCACTTACTATTTGTGATGGGTGCTTTGATACTTTAAAGAGTTCAAAAATGCAAAGTTAGACAAGTGACAAAAGATGTTGTTAAGTCTGAGGTCTAATCCTCAGACT
>Ga0157364_1008592_pt1 | contig 10582 bp, 6 predicted proteins | sample AttsexASBM2_FD_111476 | JGI IMG/M metagenome (GOLD analysis project Ga0157364, IMG submission 111476) | Fungus gardens microbial communities from leaf cutter ant in Ribeirão Preto, State of São Paulo, Brazil - Atta sexdens ASBM2 | ecosystem: Host-associated > Fungi > Mycelium > Unclassified ... | reverse complement strand
GAGGCCAGCATGTGTTATCCATGCTGTATGACATCACTTTGTTCCAGAACCTTCTACTTCCTTTTCTTATATCCTGTGACCAGTCTTGGGACTACACCATCAAGTTGTGACTGATGTGACAGTGTGACTGATAACCCCTAACCCAAGTCATTCTAAAAATAGAAAAATAAAAGAAAAGAAAAGAAAAATAAAAATAAAATAAGAAATGAAAATAAAAATTAAGTCCATCATCAGCGATCTTGACACTCTTCTTCTATTGTAGACTAATAATTAATTACTTATCTATGCCCTGCTAACCCTAACCCTAGCCAAAGTCTGTCCACACTCTTGTCTTATAACATATGCTACACTTCTTTAGCCTTACTTTAATGACTATGTATTTACCTTAAGATCAACATATGTTATTCATACCATATGATATCATTGTTTCTAGAACCTTCTATATTATTCTATTGCATTATATGAGCATGTGATCTATGTGACAGTAACAGTGACAGTGACAGATATGACCACTGAGTCATGCCTATATGACATATGACATCACATTTTGTCTTCTTCACCTATATCCAAATAAAGAAAAAAACCTCAAAATAAAATAAAGGAAAAATAAAATAAAAATAAAATAAAACCAAGTCCATTGTCCACAACTCTGACAAAAAGTAAAAAAGAAATAAGTCTACTATCCTTGAATCTGATACTTATATACTATGTTTCTACTAGTTATACTAGTTATACATTTTGAAAAAGATACTTAGAATGCTTAGTAGATAAGTTTACTAGAAGGTAGTAAGATGTATTATTACTAACACTGGAAGACAGTACTAGTTTTGATCAATTTTCAGAATGTGAGATTATAGTGTAACTACTGGCTTATATTAAGTATTCTGTCTAAGGTAGTTATTTATGAATAGAGACTGTAAGCAAGTTATCCTAGTTCTAAATAATTCTTAAATATTAGATAGAGATCTATGAAGTTGTTGAAAAGACCAGCAAGAATGTTTGAGATAGAATAGAGTGAGATAATCTATACTGGAAGAGGTTTAGAAGTGTAGATAAGCTAAAAGGTGTTATCTGTGAATTAAGATGAGTGTAACTGGAGGGCTATAACATGTTATTCTTATAGAAAATACATAGAATTTAGAATAGGTTAGTTATAGTATGCATATAGACTATGATCTATGATATATAAGATAGACTAGTTTATAATGTAAACTCTATTAAGTTCTCTTAGATTATTCAATATAAGAGTGCATGTTTTATCTAATGCTTAGAACTTAAGTTTATAATGTGGATACTCAAATAGTACTATCTATTATATATCAAAGTTCAACTCTGAGTATTGATGTCTCTTATAATGACTTATTCTTATTCCAAACCTCACAAGTACCTTGTTTTCCATAGTAGACTTGCTCACTTCAAAACTCTATAAGTACTTGGTTTTCCATGATAAAGTTTACTCCTATCTCAAATCCTAAACTCTATCAGTATCTTACTATAAATAATCTTAATCAAACATTTGTCTAGCTTGGAACCAGACATAAACACTGACCTTACTCAATATAGAGAACTATTAGACTATATATATATAATGGTACCACTTAAGTATTTAAGTGTTTTAAACACTTATCTTAGTATTTAAGAACTAGTAGATACTCTATAATCTTTAGCTTGATAATTAATTTATGACTTATGTCTCAGATATTAGAGGTAAAAGCATACTTATATAAGAGAACTTGATAAAGTTCTTAATATAGACTAGTCTATCCTATATACTACAGAGTATAGTCTGTGTTCTATTTACTCTAGCCTACTCTAATGCTATATGCATATGTCTTAAGGTTTATATATCCTAGGTATATTATTATGATATTATTAGGACAATTATATGAAGTCTGTGAAGTTATAGTAGAGTTTATTGTTATAGCTTGAACATGTGGACAGACTTGGACTAGGGTTAGGATTTGGACAAGTATATATTGTAGTGATAATTATTAGTCTACAACGGAAGAGAGATAGGAGATAGGCACATGACCTGGAAGTTATGTGACAGAGGCTAGAACGGTCTGAAAAGACTTAGGGTCTAGAAGGATCGGAAAGAGTCTAGAAGGAGTTAGGGTTAGGGATAACATCAAGAGATATGGGTTCCTCATGGTGTATACATGGTGTGCATATGTACAGTGGAGATTAAAGGTATGACATCAGGACAGGAGTAATATTGTTGTAGCATAGACCAGGAGCCTGTAATATAAATAAAGGATCAATACAGCGAGGGCTTCTTGTTGAGTTCTCTTGTAATCTCCACTACTAGATAGCCTATTAAAGAGCTTTGCTGAAGTCAGCATACTACAAGTGCTGTTCTGGCGAGTGGTTGCTACAACATTTATAACTCTAGAAAAATTCTAAGCTATATTGTTCAAATGATTAAGTACATGACTTATCTCTAGAAAAATCTTATAAAAACAGGATGAAGTTTCCTATAGATGATAGCTACTCTAAGTATCTAAGAGCCCATTTTAATCAAGCAGAATATTATAACTTAAATTCCAGAGTTAGGATAAAAAAGAAACTTGTATTGTTTAACACAAGAGAACTTAGTAGATTTTCTAGTATAGGTAAGTCTACTCTGTATACTTTTAGTACATAGTCTGTGTGTACTCTATATCTAGCCTACTCTCAATGTTATAAGTTATATATATAAGAGTTATCTCATCATATAATGTATAATATCACCCTTATTATATATCACATAATGTTGTAACAGTGATAGTTATATCATCCTTCTTTAGTAAGTCCAAAATAAGAACAGAAATATAAAGACTAGATAAGAATCAAAGTAGAAAAATGAAAGAGACTTAAATGATAGAAAAGAAAAAGAAACAAGTCTACTGTCTTTGATTTTAACACAGAATATCTAGTAAAACATTTAGTAACTTAGCTATAATAGTGTCAGATAGTCAGGAACCTTGATTAAATATTACCAAAAGATAAGGGCCTATTGGTTGGTACTAAAAAAGATAAGTTAATGTTTATAAGAGAAGGTGTAGAAGTTTATAGTAGTACTAAGCTACAAATAAAGAGAAAAAAGAAGAGAACTTCTATCCAAATTCTCCCACCTATGAGCAGTTTAATTGCCATTTATTAAGTGAACATCATTAGTATCTTCTATCACTTTCAGATAAGTTTTGGAGAGTTTATCATAAGATAGACTACTTACTTGTTTGTAATATCTGAATCTTGAGTATACTCTTAGAGATTTAGGAGTGATTCAGAAGTTCAATAATGAGGAATAATAATTGATAATAATTGATATTGTTAAGTCTAAGGTCTAATTCTCAGATATAAAAGTATTTATACAAAATGGTAATAATCTGTGTACAAGCTACTTCTATCACATAATTAAAACTCATATCTGATAAGAGCTGTTATCTGTCATAACAGATGTTAGGCTAATTTTAGAAGGTAACTAATTATGTTACTATATTGATATACTTGTATCTTTATGAATACTTATTGCTATAAGATATACCATATATCATTAGAAACAGTTTAATGAGCACTTTTTAATACAAGTTTAATCATGTGAATCCATCTAGCTGTTCATAAGATAATAGCCAACAAAGCTTTTATAATTACTGATAGTCTAATATCTTGATTGTTTGTTGTTACTTTTGTACATCCCACATATATGTAGATAGCCCTTATTTGGGGCTTTCTATTATAACTTAGTGAAAATTGGTCCACTAGTTGTAGAGATATAAGCTCAATGAAGTTTGTGATATTACTTTTTTCTATATTTATAATAATGTTGCAAAATCTTTTCTATCTTCCATTCTTTCTAATCTTTGGTTTGAACTGGTAATAAAGGTACAAATATTTGTCCATAGATAGTAGGTTCAGAATATGTTGTTAGCTTGCTTGTATAAGAGACTAGATATATAGTTGAGTAACAAGGTGGTATTCTTAGTTGAAAAATTTTTTCTATAATCTCAAATGGTCCTTCATACTATGATCATAATACTTATTATGTAGTCTGGTAATTCTTTAGACTGAGTAGTACTTTGTTAACAACTTTAAATGGGATATTTTGAACTTTTTGATTATAGTACTACTTTATTCTTTTTGCTGCAAGATTGAGAGCTACTTTTGTCTGTTCTAAGACTTCTTATATTTTATATGTAAGGTCATTTAAGTCCTTGTTCAGCAACTTTTTGACTAATATTAGACCTACTCTAGAGTTTCTGCCATATTCAAGAAAGAAAGAACTTTCTTTTATTTATTTATATGCTTGATTAGCATATGCAAATTTCCTAGGCCACCAGTACTTTCTAGAGAGTAATTCATAAATCTTCTATCTTCTTGAATGTCCTACAGATAGTAAGTCATAATATATTTGGACAATTCTTTGTCTTAGATTGTCATTCATGTTCTTAGAAATATATACTTTTCCTCTATATAATAATAGTCCATTCTCATAGTTCCAGTCTTGTAAAGACTTTCCAAATTCTTATGGTCTTGACTGAAAAAGAGACTTATAGTCTTTTGTAACTTTATCTGATAAGAGTGCTACCTTGACTTCTTTTAGGATTATTGTCAGAATTAAAGAGAGCAGACTTGGTTTCTCTATAGTTCTCTTTTATTTTTCTCTTACTCTTACTTTTATTCTATTTTTGGGTTAGAAGCTGGTATGACATCACAATTTACTGTTATAGCATGTGACTTGGGTATCACAAATCACATGACACAAAGAATATGGTAGAAATATCTAAAAAGAATGATATTATGTCTTAAAGCTAATATATGATTATCAGGGAAGACCAGAAAAGTAGTGTACAGACTATTAGTTTTCAGTATATAAGATGGACAATCCTGTATAGAGCTCTTTATTAAGTTCTCTTGTGTTAACCCAATATAAGGTTCATTTGCTTAACCAATTCTAAGGTCTTGAGTTTATGACAATTATATTATTATTTATAAGTGACTTATAAGAAGTTTCTAATGCATTGATTGCAAAAAAACTCAGGTTTAAATAGTATCTGATTTATGTTATCAAGGTTTATTCCCATCTTATGGTCTGCTCTTCTAGACAAAGAGTTTTCAGCTTACATTGTTTTTCCTGGTTTATTTTATATGAATGTCCTTTCAAATAATAACAGTATTCTTCTAATCCTCTTATTATTGCTAGTAATTATTTATCATAGATTTCATAGTTTCTTTCATAAATATCTAATAACTTGGAAAAGAAGGTAACTGAATACTATAATCCAGTAGCTGGCATCTTTTGTGATAAAACTATACTAGTAGCAAAATTACTTATATCTGTAGATAATTTGAAAGAATCTTTATCATTTAGTATTTTCAGGACTGAAGCAGTTGTAAATGCCCTTTTTAGTGCCTCAAAAAACATTTTGTTGTTTTATACCCCAAGTCTAGATACTATCTTTATTAGTCAAGTCAGAGAGTGATTTTGATATCTTAACAAAGTTCTCAATAAACCTTTGATAAAAATTTGCAAAGTCTAAGAATGCTTGTACTTGTTTAAATTTTGTTAGTACTCAGAACTCCCAAAAGCTTTTCTTCATCCATTTGCACCTTGTTTTCTGGAATAATCACATCCAGATACTTGATACTACTTTGTTTAAAGGAGAATTTTTCTGTCTTGGCATAAAGGTTATTTTCTTAAAGTCTTTTCAGCACTTTCTTGACTAATTATCTATATTTCTTCTTATTTATTCCAAATATTAGAATATTATCTAAATACACCATTACATATCATATATGGATCAAACCTCCAAGTATATCATTCATCATACTTTGGAATGTTGCTGGTACATTATAAAATCCAAAGTATATAACTTTAGTCTCAAAAAAACCTTGTTTTGTAATGAATGCTATTTTTCATTTATCTCTCTTTTTAATGCAGACATTATTGTATTTCCATTTTTGTAAAGGTTGAGGTATGACTAAGTAATTCAATTAGGTTTGCAATTTGGGGAATTGGATAAAGATTCTTGATAGTTATTCTATTAAGAGCTCTATAGTCTATAACTGGGCATAAACTTTTATCATGCTTTTTTATAAAAAAGAATAGTGCTGCTATAGGACTGGTAGATAGTTAAATGCAATCTTTCCTAAGTTCTTCATCAATCCATAAGTCTAGAGAGTTTCTTTCCAATACATAAAGTGGATAAACCTTTGCTAGTTTGAGAAGTGTTACACCTTCCTCAAATTCAATTGCATAGTCATATAGTTTCTATAATGGCATTCTCTCTGATTTGGTTTTTGAGAATATATTTTCATATTCATGTAACCATTCAGGTACATATACTTTCCAGGCCTTTATATCCTTACAGTCTGATTCTCCATATTGATCTCAATTGTTAAGTAAAGATGTAATTATCATTGTTTATTAGTAATTGCCTAGATTAGTTATATCTGCCCAGCTTAGTATATAGTTGTTGGAGTCTTCATCTTCTATATCATCTAATGAAGGTGACTTACTGACATCTAGTTCAAAATGAAGCTTATTAGTATCTGTTTCTATATCTCATATTTTATAGACTTTATAGACACATGTATGTTAGGAACAGACCAGCTACTAAACCAGTTACACTAAAAGTATGTAATGTTAAGCTTCTAAGCAGTTGGTGGTTTGACTTCCAGTAAAACCATTCTCTTTAAATGGATAGTTGTTAGCATAAAGGCATAATGTGACTAGGAGTGTTACTAGAAACAGTACTAGTTACTTAGCTATGTATCTCCATTAGACTAGATGCTCTGTGAAGCAGAGTTTACTGGGTTCTTTAGAAATCCCATAAGACTGTTAAGACTCTGAGACTATGATACATAGTATAACCCTTGGGTACAGCTATTCATATAACTTCTATGTGAGGACCACATGCCTTGAAAGGAAGATACTATTAGGAGTATAGTATGAAGTACATATATAATACTAGCCAGATATCAAAGCTAAGCTTGACATTGCATACTTTTAGTATAACTAGTTCAGTAGCTAGTCTGTTCCTAACAATGTATCTGGATGTTTAGTAAACTTTTATTAGCCCTTTTGCTAATCAATAGTTGGATTATGTTTGTACAAGTATGAATATCCAGTTAGTATTTCTTTATTCTTTAACTAGATAACAAAAAGATATTATCTTGTCTTGTGAGATCCAATCTTTATATAAGCTCAGACATACTCTGTAATTTGTCCTACTTTGCTGGGGATTACTATTTGTATTTACTACTTTATATGGATTTGTAAATTTATATTTTACCAGATTGTTATTTTTCACAAAAACTCTATCAACAAAGTTTGTAGTGATTCTCAAATTAACTAATATCTTAGTTTGTACTTTTTTACCATATACCCAAAGTATAACTAGAATTTTAAAAGAAGTTTTCTTGTTACATGCTATATTACTACAAGATTCCAGTACTACTTTTAAATTTTTTGAGCTAATAGAGAGTATACTATCCTCTAACTGTAGATCACAGATATTATCCTCTATAGTCCCAATGGAAAATCTAAGTAGGAATTCTCTTTTATCTTCCTCTTTAGAGAGTTAGAATCAGAGATTTTCTTAATAGATATGCTATTTATTTTATTTCTAGAACCTATTTATCCTTATTTCAAGGTTTTTCATAACAATCTACTATATTATGTGACTTTGCTTTATTTTTGAAGTCTTTGCCTCTATATATCTAACATTATTATAAACTTTTCTTTTTCTTTTTCTTAACTTCATCCATTTCTATTATATCTGGATCCTTCTTTCCTCCTCCACTTCTCTCTACATTACTATCTGAACCAAAGATTGCATCTTAAGTTTTATCTAGATATAAAGCCTTATATACACTCATTAATAGTTTAATATAATCATTCTAGTTTTTTAAAGTCTGATTTATGATCTCATACATACCAAGCATATTTCACAGCTTATCTGGGACAACTTCTTTAAGTTTATCAATATGTACTTCATCTGTGTAGTTGACAATTCTTATTAATATTCAGTATCTTTCCATATATTTGACAAAGTTCTTTTTGGCCAAGTTCCTATTAACCCAAAGTGCTGTTAGTTCCTTTTTTGCTTCCTTCTTATTATTTCTTTGTTCAAAGATATTTTTTAGTTCTTAGACAAAGTTGCCCTAAGAATCTAAATTTGCTCTACTTTGTTATGGAATGCTTTGGACACTAACATTTTTCTTTTTCTTTTATCTATTTTTCTTGATTTTATATTTCTTTTCTTTTCTTTTTCCTTTTTATTGACAATAAAGAGGCATGTGACATTACAGGCACATGACAGGTCACATGATGTGACATCATAGGCCTAGAACATGGTAGAAGGATCTGAAAGATGATGGTAGAACATATGGTATATATATGGTGGCCTTAAATAAAATGTGAGGCAGATATGAGGAAGTAGCATGGACCAATATATAACAGTATAAATAGGACTCTAATTTAGCAGAGGCTCCTTGTTGAGTTCTCTTGTGATTTGCCCTGCTTGATTGCTTAACTGAGAGCTTTACTGCTTGTATTATCATTAGACTTTGTATCTAGTGGTTATCACAACATACTTTATACTTTGTCAAAATAGGCTTTTATATATGTGTTTGCTAGAGTACATAGATGAGTAAGAACATACACAATTTCCTGATCACTACAGATAATACTTGATGCTAAGCAATTTAATTTAACCAGTCATTTAGTTGCATCTTGCTTTCTGAGCCTGAAAATGTAGGTGGCTCAGATACTTTGGTTTTAACTATAGTATTACTTTCAAACAGATTTATTAGCTCTACTTGAAGTTGCACATTTTGCACTTCCAGTATTGCAATTTTATTATAGGCTGTAGTTAAGGCACTAATGTAATAGTTTATTATATTGCTTATCATTTGATTCACATAACTTTTAATCATGTATGTAGTTGCTTGATGTGCATTTCTTATTATCTTTATTTCCAAATTTCCCTAGCTTATATTTTCTGGATTAATACCATTTCTAACCAATTGCTTCCAAGTTGTGACAGCAAAGTCAGTAATGTTGAAGTTGGTAGCAACATTGTTGAAGATTAACATTTCTAATTTACTTGATTAATATAGACTCTTAAGTATGTTTTCAAGAAGGTAAAAGGATAAAAATACCAATTTTAGCCTTTAAATGCCATTTTTTATATACCAATACTATTCTAGTTATCTATTTAGAGAATAGAAATATTTAACTCTAATAGAGTTTTACAAATTTCAGGTATTCTGGTTGCTGGATATAAGAAGTCTACTTTTCTAAATGTTTACAAGCACTCTTTAAAAGTCTCCACTCTTTTGATGTTAATTTATGTCCAACTTCATCTAATTCTAAAGTAATATTCTATAATCTGTTAAACCACTCCTATAGGAGATCATACTATGAATTTTCCGCCTAGATCTTGGTTTCACTAATTTTTATAAAAGATAGTGATGCTCAATCTAAAGTTGGTTCTAAAATCTCATTATACTTCTTTATTTAAAGAAGTTTTTTGTTTTGATGGAAATATAAGTAAGATGGTATAGAAGGTGGAAAATTAAGTCAGTAGTCAATACAATCAATGAGTAAAGTTAGTAGTTCTTTAATTCAGTCCAAAAGACTTCTTCTTTCTTTACTTAATTAAGCTAATAGCAATAGGTTTTAAGCATATTCTTTATGTTGTTTTACCAACTTCTGTGACTCTTCTTTTGACATAGTATAAGTAGTAAGAGGTAGTATGAGCATATATCTCACCATCCTTCTTTTTCCTACATTTTTGAATATTTCTCATATAGTAGAAGCAAGTTTGAATGTTTTTCTTTTTCCAGTAACTTTATTTTTAACAAAGATAATATTGGTGTGTTTTCTAATAGTAGGTATGACTTACATACAATATTTCTATTTCAGCAAATAAAGTATATAGGTAAAAGAATAAAAAAAGTGTTTTTTCATATGATATGGATTTTAATGGGGAAAAGTCAATGTTATATCCAGTTTCTCTCACTAGCTTATGAAGAAGAACTATCAGATCTCAATGTAGTTCCAGCCATACTACAAAGGTTATTAGGAATATGTTATACAGATCTTGGATTACTCAAGTTAGCTTGCTGTTAAAAATATCTAAAAGATATTTCATGGCTGAGTAAGACACAAAATTCCCTCACTAAACCTGTTTCCAGCTCAATAGGAGCAGACCTCTCTTATATTTGAGAATAGACAAAAATATGATTAGATTAAGACTATTCTAGGACTGCCCTCAAGGTCTTCTTTATAAGAACTTAGCCCTATTACAGTAGCTTTGTCCTGAGTCTGAAAAAAGTCACTTTTCTTATTAGAAATAGCAATCTTCTTTAAAAGATTCCCCAAATCTCACATCTGAAATAAGCACTTTATTTATACTCTATTACAGTAGTAATGGGGAACACAAGAATAGACTTAACAAACTATCACAAAATGAGCTACTCACTGATTATGATACTTGAACTTAGATAACTTAATAGTAGTTTAGAGGTTCAGTATAAGAGAATAATGATGATAGATAATGAGTAGTATCAACAAGAATACTAAGATCTAATCTTC
>Ga0157364_1008591_pt1 | contig 10582 bp, 9 predicted proteins | sample AttsexASBM2_FD_111476 | JGI IMG/M metagenome (GOLD analysis project Ga0157364, IMG submission 111476) | Fungus gardens microbial communities from leaf cutter ant in Ribeirão Preto, State of São Paulo, Brazil - Atta sexdens ASBM2 | ecosystem: Host-associated > Fungi > Mycelium > Unclassified ... | reverse complement strand
TAGTGTAGGTCCCCCAAGAGGGGAAAGATCCAAGGGAGGAGGATTGAATATGCCTTGAGATCTGCTGAAGTGGAAAATTTCAGTTTTGGAATGTTCGATAATGAGACCAAAACTGTCAAGAAGCTTAGACAGAATATTGTAACTACAAAAAAGATGTGAATTGGAAATGTGAAGAGATTTGTTCTGACTAATGAAGAGACCATCGTCGACAAGAGAGAGAATAGAAATCGGAATATTGAGAATTTTAAACCTTTTTTCTAAAATATAGAGAAGAGGGGAAAGATAAAGCGAGGAAAGAATAGGGGATAAAGCAGAACCTTGTCCAACCCCGACGTTTACTTCAAAGAGAGGAGATAAAAAGTTATTCCAAAGATATTTTGTACTTCTTTGGGTTAGATAATTTGAGAAGAAAGAAACGACTTTAGGATCCATACCCGCTTTCTCAAGAATAAGAACGAGGAAGCGATGGTTTAAAGAAGGGAAAAATTGAGATTTGTCAAAAGCCAAGGTACTAGTGGCTTTTCCCTTGACCCAACCCAACCAAACAATGTGGGTAAGCGCAATGCCGGCATCTGAGGTGGATTTGAATTTGAGACCTCCAAGTTAGCTTGGATGGATGAAGTTGTTGGAGACGACTGAGAATTGGAGTCGTTTGGCGATTACTTTTTCTATGAGTTTGCCAGGAGTGTTGAGAAGGACAATAGGGCAAAAGGCCTTCAGATTATTGTATGACGATTTGTTCAGTTTTGGTATGATAATCGTGGTAGATATTTTGAAATGATTTGGCCAATGTCCAAGATTAATGCAGGCATCAGCGATATTAATGACGTTGGAAAGACAGGCATCGTTCTTGATAATGTTTTTCCAATGACGCCAAGTCAGCCTATCTGGTCCAGGCAAAGATAAGTCAGCACAATTGCTAATCGCTGATAAGAACTCAAATCTGGAAAAAGAACCCCAATTCTGAGACGGTTTTTGATCAAGTTCGTTAAGAATTTTGGCGTCAACTTGACGATAAAGCGCTGTGTTGAATGTGTTGTATAGAGCGTTCCATAGACTCTCAGGGGTGAGACAAGGCCAATCGTTGTACTTAATGGCTTCAATTGCCGGAAGCTTTCTCTTCTTGACCCAATTCATCAACTCCCATGGGCCTTGACTTTTGTTCACGATTTCTTGGATTTTATCGTTGAAGAATGATTGCTTGGCATTCTTGACTGCCAGTTTGAAAGACTTCCAACTTTCATGGCTTCTTTCAGACCTGTATGCGAGGAGGGTACTTTTACAAGATTCCGACCACCATTGCTTGGAATGTTTGGAGTATCTAGATTTCTTAGCGATTTTGACCCACATTTGATCGACAATTACTCTGAGTTGATTGACAATTGTTTCTAGATTGTCAATGCTTTCAATATGGGATGTGTCCAATTTGCTGAAACTCAAAATAACGTCCTTGATGAAATTGGTTTCTTGCTCGCTGTTTGGGAGTATAGCAAATTTGGATGATTGAATGATTTCTTCGACAATTGGAATGTCGATGATGAGAGGAGCGTGGTCTGAAGAAAGGCGACAATCAGGTAAAATGGAATGGTTATCCAGTTCATCGGAACCATGGTGTAGAAACATAAGGTCGATAACCGAGTTTGATTCTCCAGTAGTATCTGAAAATCTCGTAGGACCTGGGTTAGTTGGAGACGAGAGAGATAGGTCAAAAGAATCCGCTATCATAATAAGGTCGTCACTAATAGAAGAATGAAAAGGGAAAGACGGGTCCTATAAACTATCTCTGATGTTAAAGTTGCCCATCATGAGGAGAACATTGTTAATGTTGACTTCAGTATCCTTGAGATACTTTAAAGCTGAATGCGAAGAGTCTGAATAGACATTCAAAATATAATAGCAAACACAATTGTTGAAAAAAGATATGAGACAAATGTCACGATGATCAAAGATATCTTCGCAGAGAAGAAATTGTAGAGAAGAAAAACGAATGTTGATGAAAATGATAACTCTTGGATATTCGTCAGAGTTAGGAGACGATCTTGCATAGGAAATCCAGTTTGGATGATGACATGTTCCTACAAGGGGTTCCCCGTCGCAATTTGAAGAACTGGGAATTTTTCGAATTTCCGACCACAGAAGCTCTTGGATTAGAATAATATCGAAATGGTTTTGAGTTTCAAGTATTGTGTTGAGGATAAGGGAATTCTTGCAAACATTTTGTGAGAAAATCCTAAATTTGTTTACAATCATTAGTTGGGGATGGCGTTCACACTGGAACGGAGCGATTTCAACCTGTTCTCACGGATCTCAGTATACTTTTTGACATGCCACTCACGATTGAAACAATGTCTCCAAAATGGACATTGAACGGAGTCAGCTTGGTGGTCTCCTTTACAATTGGAGCATTTGAATGTATGAGGGCAAGGTTTGCCCCTCTTGGTTTCGAGTCTTGGTGGGTTGATTTTATCGTTAGCTTTACAGCACCAACCGAACTCTCTGTGATGTTCTGACTTGTGAGGGCCATTGCATTTGACACATCTTGCTCCCTGAATCCTACATGACATGGTGGCGTGACCCCATTTCCAACAATTCTTGCAGAGCGGGACACCGGGGTTCATGTTCGCACCTCTGATGGTGGCGATGAAGTTTCCTACGTTGAAACATCTGTTAATTAACATTTTTGCATTCTTACTGCTCTGGACGTCCCAGATGTCAATCCATACTAAGGCCATGTCCGATTTCGGGGAGACTTTGATAACTCTTGGTTTTGAGGCAAGAGAGATGTTATCGAATATGTGGTTCTGCTTGAGAATATTTTGAATGTCATCTGAAGAGAGTTTAGCTTGATGGTTGTCCGAGTAGGGGTGGTAAGGAATTCCGATGATCTTGAGGTATGATTTGGACATCAGGAGGCAAGCGTCTTCAACTTGAAGGGAGTTAATATCATTAGAGTTTTTTATGTAGTTGTCGATAATGGAAATGTCTGATTGTTGGGCAATCTTGTTGACTACGACTGAGATGCCTGCATTATCAGATCAAATATAGTCTACCAAAACGTCAGTTTTAGCATTACAAAGCGATCTGTTGATGTTAGCCACATGAGTTGACGAGTTTTTCATAAAGGATACTATGTTATCATTGCTCATGGGAATGATAATATGTTTTCTCGAGGGTCCTTTGGTGGTCATCTTAATTCGGGGTTTTGCCTTGTTTAGCCCATTGACGATGTTGTTTACTTGTTCGATTTTTTGAGTATTTAGCGAGGGGAAGGTTTCTTTGATCTTCAGAACCTCGGACGTGTTGATTGATGGTTTGGACGCTTGGGCGTAAGATTTCCCAGGGTTCGATTTGGACAAATGGTTGGTGATTTCGACTGAGTTTTTCTTCGGATGAAAATATTTCGAAATAGTGTTGATTTCCTTCTTGGACTTGGCAGGCAAAGGAGGAAGAGAGGGGCCTTGTTGATGGTTACCAGAGTGGATTTCGGAGTTTCTTTCTTGTTGTTACTGTGAGGTGCTGGAGCCGGAATTCTTGGAGTAAATTTTGACACTATTTTAGCTCTAAGAGTGTTCGTTTTGTTGTCAGTATATAAAACGTCCCATTTAGCACCGTAAACCAATGAGATAAAGTTCCAAATGGCATCACCCATGCCATTGAAGTCGCCGAGATCGTTTGCCATATTGCCATTTACCTGTTCGTTTTGGATATATTTGGCCAAGAAATTAAGGGTGACCTTGATGTTCTTGGAGTCCGATGCAAAGTGTTCTATAGAACCGTGAAGAGAGATGGGGTGGAACAATCCACTCCATAATTCTGGTTCCGTAGGGGCATTGATGTTGTACAGAATTTGGACGTTGATGATGTCTTCCTCATGTTGGCCATGTATAGGGGTTACCTCGTTGTTGCCATCCGGAGGCCTCATGGGGTTAGCCTGTTGGTTAGCCGCCATACTAACCCTGATTTCCTTTTCTTGCTCTGTCTCGTACGACAGTTCGCAACTTTCAGTGTTGGACTCTTCAATCTCAGGTATGACGTCGATTTCCATCCTTTCGTGATAAGGAGTCAAGTGGCCAGAAGAAGCTAGAGAAGATTCTCTAGAAGATTTAGCAAAAGGCGAGGGGTTTCGTCCTCTCTCTTCAGAATTAATAGCAGGAGATACTCCCAACTGAATGTCCATCCCTAAGTCAATTCTGTTAGACATAGGAGGTAAAGAGGTATTGATGTTCGAAGCCATGTTAGATTTGTTGAAGTGAGTGGTTATGTTCCCCAGTTTTTGGTGAGAGTAAGATGATCGTAGAATGGGTAGCTGACCTGTTTATTGGTAATGGATCGAGAGACAAAGAAGTTGATGATCATCACATATGATGTCATATCATATTTTTTGTCTAAGTCTTAAATTAAATTAAAATTAAAATTAAAGGAAAGAAAATAGAATAAAGTCAAGTCCATTATTTACAACTCTGATATACTAGATCCAATATAGAAGTAGCTAAGTTACCGATATTTAATAAGAATACAAGTCAAGTTTTAGAATTTTTAATAGTATGTAGGCTTTATATAAGAATAAGAATGAGGAACACTTCAGTAGAGAAATAAATTCAGTAGGTCTTATCATATGTATAAGGAGAATCAGCAGATATATAGAAGGAAAACATTATGAAAGATTTAGAGAACAGAAGTTTGGAGATTCTAATAGTAGAAGATTTTTTTACTGACCTGAAATAGAAATTCAGAAATGGAGATGATGAGTCAGTCAAGGTAGTAGAATTGAAGAAGGTTGAACAAGAAAGTAAAACAATAGAAGAGTTCATGTAGAAGTTTAGAAGAGTAGTAAGAGAATGTGGTTTTGAGGAACTATTAAAAGTAGTTCACACCTTATTATCCAAGGTCTTATGAGGGTCTCTTGAAAGTCCAAGTAAGTTATTTATATGTTATCTGAGAATGTGGAAGATAGAGTTGGAACAACCTTTAGCTTTAGCTTATATGCTGTACCTCTATAAGTTGCATTGGTTGTATATTTTAGATGAGAACTCAGGCTAGGTAGATGGCTTAGTCTACCAAAAAATGGAAAGATGCACCATTGCTAATATTGGAAGTAGGTGATAGTTTGAGTCAATTTTCAGAATAAGTGTAAGCTACCAGTTTATATACTAAGTATGTTATCTAGGATAGTTATCTAAAATGAAGACTACTAAGTGAGTTACTCTGGTTTCTAATAATCCTTGGATATTAAGGATAGAAGTCCATGGAGTTAGTAAGAATTCAGCAAGGATATCTAAGATAGAATGGAGGCAATTGATCTATACTAGAAGAAATTAGAGAGTATAGATAAAGAAAGAGGTGTTATCTGTAGATTGGAACAGATGTGATATAAACAACTATTGATTGAAGAGTTTAAGAGAGATATAAATAATACTATCTAGTGAAAAATAATGGAGGCAAATTGACTGTCTCAAAGTATCAAATAATAGTATGAACAAGCTACCAGTTTGAACAGGTACTAGAAAGAGAGCAGATAGAAAGAGGAGAGATTGAGAGAAAGAAGGGAGATGGAAAACCCAGCACCAAAGATGAATATACTAGCAAATACTGGAGGGGTACAAAGATAACAATCACCTCTGCCCCAAGTTTGGCCAAGAAGACAAGAGATCTAATAGACACTAACAAAGCTTGTACCAATGGAGAAAGTTGAGAAAATAAATGCAGTTGCAATAAACCCACAACAACAGTGGGCAGGATTTGTGCCTAGATAAGGCCTATATGCTATGAATATGGACAAAGAAAGAAATTTTTATAACTATGGGGGTTTTAGTCATATTACAAGACATTGTAGAAATTAGAGAATAGTTAGTTAGGGGAGGCAAATCAGTTACTAGAACAATGATTGTAATTTAAAAGAGAATAAAAATCTGATAGTTCTCAATTAGATTCTTTGAAAAATAAGTTTGCAATACTTAGTAGAGTAATGTATAATATATCCTACTGCAACTTAAATAGGAACATGTTAAGAGAAGTAATAGTGAAAATTGGGCTTAAGAGAATTGATATGTAAGAGAAAAGAGCTTTATAAACAGAATTTTCAGTACTATGAACCTGTACAAGCTAACAAGATCTATATTACAACCTCAGGCTACACTCTGGATGACTCACTTTTTGTTACCTTTCACTGAGTTCACCCCAGCCTGAATAATCAACACAAAAAAAATAGAATAACAGTGGAAGTGTTGGATAGTGGTACAATAGGTCTGGTTATAAATTTAGAGTTTGTCAGAAAATCAATAATCTTTATAATTGTCAGCTAGTAATAGAAACTGAGACTGGAAGTATACAAAAAGTCAAAAATTCTTGTCTTTTGCAAAATGCAAAGAACATTCATTAATGAGCTCTATCTGATGACACCTTCAGAATTTTATTAAGCCACAAGATGGTATAAACATGGTGTTCACTATTAAAAGCTCTGGCTATGAAGAATGTATATAAAACTCTAAAGTACCATTCAAGTAGCAAAGTACTTGCCATACAAAATATTCTTGAGTGTCATATTGCCATCTATGCTAAATCTGTCTGCTATGGCTCTGATGCAATCCAGATGAAAGGTTTCTAGTATAGTTTCAATATATGAGGTAAAGCATATGTGGTAGTATATGTACCCTCCATATCAATGTAAGCAACCTCAAGATTAATTCAGAAGCAAGGATTTAAATTGAAAAAAAAAACAGAAAGACTTATTTATGTAAGGAATTTGAATGGCTCTTTTAACAAAGAAGGACCTATTGAGTATACAGTAGAAGTTAATGTATATTATCAGAAGTATAGGAAAAGGATAGAGATAAAATGTAATTAGTGATCAGAAGTGGAGTGTAATTTTGAGAATGCCATAGCTAATATGCCACAATCCTGAGATTGATTGGAGAATAGGGGAAGTAAAGATGATGAGGTGTCTAGAAGAGTGTGAAAAGTAGTGGAGACCAAAGCAGAGAAAACAAAGGTAGTAAAAGTAGAAGGAAGAAGAAAAGAAAGAAGAAGAGAAAAAAAAGTAAGAAGAGAGAGAGCAGAAAAAGAATGAAAATAAAAAGAAAAAACCAAAAAAGGAAAGAATGATGGAAATAAAGAAAATGACAGAAGAATGGGAAATTTGGGATGAAGAAGAAGAAGCAGTGAAGATAGAAAAAGAAGCCAAGAAATTGGTTTCTCCAAGGTTCCACATCTTCAGAAAGAAAGCAAGTGAGAAAATGCCTATGAGAAAGAAGTGGGATTATGCAATAGATGTAAAGGAAGGGTTTTTGCTGAGATATATCCATTTTTAAGAGAGAAGAGAGAAGAGATGTGTGAGTTTATAGATAAACAACTGAGAAAAGGATATATCAGATCTTCAAAGTTGTTTCAGATAGTACTAGTGTTCTTTGTAGGAAAAAAGAACAGTAAAAAGCAAATGGTGCAGTACTATAGGTATTTAAATAAATGAACAATTAAAAACAATTATCCTTTACTTTTGGTTTCAGACATAGTAGAAAATATAGGTACAAAAAAGTATTTACTAAATTAGATTTGTAGTAGTAATATAATAATATATAGATAAAGAAGAGAGACAAGTAAAAAGTAGCATTCATGACTCCAGAAGGATTGTTCAAACCAACAGTAATGTTTTTTGGTCTAACCAATTCACTTACAATGTCCTAGACAATAATGAATGAGATTCTATAGGATTTAATCAACACTGAAGAAGTAGCAAGCTTTATTGATAATATGATTGTGGGAATAGATAAAGAGAAGGAACATAATGAAGCAGTAGAAGAAGTAGTAAAAAGATAGGCAGATAATGATCTATATATAAGAGGAGTATTGAACTGGCCAACTTCTAAAGGGGTTGAAAATATATAGAAGTTTTTAGAACTAGTCACCTATTATTAGCAATTTATCAAAGATTTTGTGTCTATAGCCAGACCATTACATGTTGTAGACTCAAAACCTTAGAGTTGGTTCAGAGACTAAACCTTATACTGGGTTGATACAACATTAGAACTCAATACCCCACTATAAGGACCTCCCAGCACAGGGACCTCCTTCTTTACTGATTCATCCTCGATGGCGAGCAGCATGCTCAAAGTCAAGAAGATCATATAGCTGGGCTCTAGGCTTAAGGGGAAGTGCTAGCCAGGTAGAGGAAGCTTAGTCGGTTGGTCGCACAGTAGCCCACGTGTGTGATTGGTCGTATTACTCTTTGTGGACCAGATAGATAGATTTTCAGTAGTAGGCTTGTGCTGCAGTGTCCCCTTGTGACCTGTCCACACAGAGTGACAGTGTTGTCCAGTAAGGAAGCACCTAGAGTAGAGATTCCCTTCTTAGGGGTGATAGATAAATTTTGATTAGATAGTGAGATAGGGTACTAGCACAGAGAGTAGTATTGAAGAGAGTAGATAGGAAGAGATAGATAGAGATACCGTTGCCAATGGCAGGTGACGAGAGAAAGATTTCGATAGCACAGAATTGTGTTTGCTGCTGTTTAGAATTGACAGTGAGAGAATAAAAAAAGATCGTTTACCATTGTCAAATGCAAAGGCAACAAGAGAATAGATTTGGATACCGCTGGTAATGATAATCAGCGAGAGAATAGATATTTGGAAGATTTTGGGAGATTAGATTTGTGAGAAGAAGATAACGTGATAATGATTACATTTGCTGCTATTGACAGTCGACAGCAAGACAATAAACAAAGATCATAGGAAGATAAGATTTGAAGAAGATTAGAAAAGATATGGCAAAGATGTTCAGTATGGAAGATTGGGAGAATATAACGATTGAGGAAGTAAAGATGAGGTGGGAAAATAGGAGAAGAGAGATAGAAGAGGTAGAGAAGAGAAAGAGAGAGATAGACAAGAAGATAGAGATAAGGAAGAAGAAGAAAGAAGAGAGAAGGAAGAGAGCAATAAGGGAGAGAAGATGTTTTGTTTGTGGAATATTTGGGCATATGGCCCATTACTGCAGAAATAGAGGAGAAAAAGATAAGGGATCGACACAGATGCCCTTGAATAGTTTTGAAGTTTTGAAGGATAGAGTAATGCAGAGAGGAGAGGGAAGTGGTAGAAAGATAGGGAAAGATTGTAGAGAGATTTTGAGAGAAGAGAGAGAAAAGAAGATAAAGGTTCAAAAGAAGGACCTAGGAAAGAGAAAGGTAGATAACGAGAAGGAAAAGAAGAGAGAAGTAGAGAAGAAAGAGAAGAAGAAAGATGACAAGAAAGAAGAGATAGAGAAAGAGATAGAGGCAGAGAGAGAGGTAGAGATGAGAGGTTTCTCCGGAGGAGAAATCTTGAAGGGGAGATACCCCCTAGTATGGAGGAAGGTGCAGTGTTATGAGTGTGGAGGTTTAGGACATAGAAGGAGAGATCATGGAGATAAGAGGAAAGACAAGATAGAGAAAGAAAAGAAAGAGATAGAAACAAAGAAGATAGATAAGAAACAAGAGATAGAAGAGAAGTCAGATAAGAAAGAGAAGAAAGTAAAGAAAGATAAGAAGAAAAGAGATATAGGAGTAGAGACAGAGATAGTGGAGGAGAAAGAGAAGAGAGATATTGAGATAGCAACAGAGGAAGAAGAGATAGTTAAAGATAAGAGAGAGATAGAGCTGAAAGAGCAAGAAGATAGAGTAGAAGAAAGAAAGAAGATAGTATGAGAGAAAGAAGCAGAGATAAAGAAGAAAGAAGAAGAGATGACGAAGAGAGTAAAGAGAATGGTAGAGTTAGAGAGCAAGATCAGAGAAAGAGAGATAGAAGTAGAAAAGAGAGAAAAGGAGATAGAAGAAAAGACAAGATTAGAAAGAGAGATAGAGGAAAGAGAGAAGGCGAGATTAGAGAAGATGAGAAAAGATGAAGAAAAGAAAAGGTTAGAAGAAATAGTGAAAGAGGGACAGAAGCAGATGGTGGAACAGCAGGCTCAAATGAAGAGACTATTGGAAGAAGAGGTTAAGATGTCTCAGGTGTTTGATGAGACTTTGTCAAAGGTCTCAAGATATATAGAAGATTGTAGAAGGTATACAGAGAGAAAGATGAAGGAAAAGACAGAGGAAGATAAGATCTGTTGGATAGTATCATATGTCCAAGGAGATCGAACAGATAAGTGGAAGGAGAGAATAGTGGACGAGATGTTTGAAGATAAGTGGAAGGATAGAAAAGTAGAAGATATATTGAAAGAGATAGAGAGAGAGTTTGGGAAAGGTAAGAAAAAGGAAGAAGAAGATATATAGAAGGGGTTAGATAGTTTTGGTGGGAAAGAAGATATAGGAAAAGAGATGGATGGTTTTTGGAAGGCAGTTAAAGAAAAAGAGGTAGAGAAGAAGGAAACACCAATTGTCATGGCAACAATGCCAAGAGTACAAACGGCAAGAAGAGGAGGTAAGAGTGGTTTCTGGAAAAGATAGAGACAAGGTAGAGATAGAGCAAAAGAATACCAAGATGTTTCTCTGGAGGAGAAACCTTGAGGAGGGGATACTGTTATGAGACGAGAGTGTGGACAGACTTTGGCTAGGGTTAGGGTTAGCCGGACATAGATAAGATAATATTATTAGTCTACAACAGATGGAGGGCAC
>Ga0157364_1008590_pt1 | contig 10583 bp, 12 predicted proteins | sample AttsexASBM2_FD_111476 | JGI IMG/M metagenome (GOLD analysis project Ga0157364, IMG submission 111476) | Fungus gardens microbial communities from leaf cutter ant in Ribeirão Preto, State of São Paulo, Brazil - Atta sexdens ASBM2 | ecosystem: Host-associated > Fungi > Mycelium > Unclassified ... | reverse complement strand
TTTAAACTTTATTAAAAATAATATTTTTGAAAACGGTGGCCACAATAAAGCAAATACAATTATGTAATAAATTTAAAGTTTTAAATAAAATATTTTTAATAATATTTCACATTGATTTCTTTCTACTTTTAATTTTTTTTTCTTAATTGATAAAATTATAAAGGATTAATAAATATCTAATATTTAATAATAATAACAATAATAAATGTGCTGCATATTCCATATAAACCCAATACGTTTTCTTGAAATTTTTTTGCAACGATTTTTAGTGTCTTTTCTCGCACCTGAGAGAATGCCTTCTTCTTGATACACCATTGTTTATCTGGTTGCGACTTCAGGCGCGTCAGTAAGCTGTACACGTTTAACCCTTTCATGTCCAATGAAACATATATGTATATACTTCAATATATAAAAAATTATATCTATAATAAACATCGAATTAAGATCAATAAAAACAATTAAAGTGGATTTTATTAATTCTACATTTCTTAAATTAGAATGTTAAGTATAAATATCAGTCCTTATTTATCATTCTTGATTACACTGTCCAACAAAGTCTTTTTTGCAATATAAATGTGAAGCATTTTATGCCTGCTAAACACGAATTCGTTGGTCAAAAAAGTCTATCACAATTTTTTTTCAAATAGTATTAAATATGACGATTTTGAAGGTTTTTATGACGTTGCATTGCAGTAAATTTTTTTTCTAAATTTCATTAATGTCACTGAAAAGTATCAACATTTAGATTCAAAACGCATTTTTATTTTATTTTGGTACAATTTTTCGTTTTCAAGATATAGCAAGAAAATAGCATTTTTAAAGGCATTTTTCCATCTTACATTATAATATGGAAGGTAAGTGCTTTGTAGTACTTAAATGTAGTACTTAAATAGTATAAATAGCATAATTAGATCATAAATAAAAAAGAAATTAATAAAATATAATATAGCAGAAAGATTATAATATCTTCAATGATTCAAAATTGTAATCTTCTTGTCATATTTTATTTTATCAATTTCACACATTGTATTTTTTTATTTAATACGATCTGATTATACATATTATATAAGTACTAAAGAATTTATTTTTCACATAATGTAATATTAATAGAACAAAATACTCTTTTCATGTAATTGTTATTCCAAAAATAAAAAATCAACCTCATACAGAAATTAAACAAACTGCTGAAAACTGATAATACTTTCGAGTGATAATAAAATACAAAAAAAATTTGCTACCAACGTTACAACGTCATAAAAACTTTCAAATTCGTCGTTTTTTTGCTTCTTTTTTTTTGGCGTAATCTTTTTTGTAAATGTAATAAAAATTTGAACTTTTTTCTTCTATCGTTAGAAATCATCGTAATTCTTTCCGAGAATGACACCGTCTTTTGCTCTGCAACTATGAACTAAACCGAAGCGGCACACCACAAAGAGCGGTTCGATGCCCCAGCGGGCAAGATGAGATGAGGAAAAGAGAAAGAGAGAGAGTAAAAGAGAGAGAAATCTATCTGTCGCTCCAGCAACAATTCAGGATCGGCCGTCGGTGCAGGCGGCAGGTGGCGTTCGTGTATCCGATGCGCGTCGCTTTCCGCCATCTTTGGACAGTGAAATCGTTGTTGAGAGTTCGTGAGGAGTGTCGGAACGACTTGTAGTATAACGATAGTGCGTGAACGTGGTGTCAAACAACAACGACGACGACGAGGAGGAGGCTGTCGCTCGCCAGTCGCGAGAATTGCGAGCCGTCCGGGATCAGTGTCGCATGCTGAACGGGATTCGCGGATAATCGGGAGACGCGGAGTCGAGCGTCGAGCACGCAGCACGGTAAGTGTCGACTGTCGGCCCGCGCGATGCGCCATTGCGGTCGAGTTTTCTCGCTCTTGGCTTCGTTTCTGTCAGCGGAGAGGAGCGTCGCCGCGTCGCGAGTGTGTGTGTTTACATTGGGTGTGTCTAAAGTGCCTGTTGTTCACGCCAGAGTAATAAATCCGCCGTGACTTCCGGCCGGACGCTCCGACGTGCGTTATACAAGGCGTCTCAGAATTTATCAGAATTTACGGCACGTTGAATATTTTTCTGAAGACAGAGAGGGAGAGCGAGAGAGAGAGAGAGAACGAGAGAGAGAAAGAGAGGCTGCTGCAACATGCATGCGCTAATTCACGACAGTTTTTAAGCCTTTGGACGCTATTTTATTCGTGCGTTTTTATTACATGACAAATGTGTGCAGGACGGAGATATCCTCGGATCTGTCTATCCTATAGTCATTTAAAAGGCTGGAAAAATTCATCGTACAACGAATACGCACAAATGAAATAACGGCCCTTTCCGATATTCGAAGAGCTACCTGCAAAAGATTGCGAAAAGTCTTTGCTATTTGATTCTTTCGAGAATTCTTCCGTTATTTTAAACCGTAAATCTCTTGTTTCAGCCTCAAAGGGAATTCTCGCGTCAAAGAGAATTCTCCGCTCGAGCTGGGTTCCAAGTCGATCGCCCAACACGAACATGCGCGTCGGTGTCTCGTACACCACAACGTAAATTCTTTTCGTTGTTCGACAAAACCTTTAATCTCGATGCTGCGCGTTCTCGACGGATAATTTTTATCTACCGTCTCTTCTCATTCTCGTCGCTCTTCTTACGACTGACAACGCCACGTATGTACATAGTTACATACATGTACACACATGCCAATTGCCTTTCCCTTTATCACCTCCGCGCTCTTCACTTCCCCTCTCCTACGAGACCTCGTCGATTGTCAGAAAATGATGACACATCGCATTCTCGCAGTTCTCTCGTTATGTCACGCGGCCAGCGCTCCTCCGTCCCACCCCAAATTCCGCGAGGGACCCCGCTATAATTCCCGCACGGCCGCATCCCGCGGTTACACCCGACGGGTGCAACGGCACGACGCATATTCGATCGCGGTCGGTCGTGCGAACACCCACAAGGCCTGAAGCTGTGCGACGCGAGAGCGAGATAGAGAAGGAGGGGAGAATAGAGGGAAAGAGAAAGAGCGAATGAGTGAGAGGAGGGGGTGAAAGGAGGAAGAGGAGGAGGGGAGAGGACCCTTCGATCGCGCCCACATTCCGTGCGGGAGCATCTTTTCCTGTCGCAACAGGATGCACTGACCCGCCGTACTGTTCTATTGTCACGCAAGTGAACATTTTAACGAACATATGTCGTTTTAAAGCGATTTCTCTCGTTCATTCTCTTCTCGAAGTACTTGGTGGGATTTGGAACGAATGCAATTGTCCCTCACCGAGCCGGTAAACCACTCGGTCTCGAAGCATTCCAGTCTCGCGTCAGACGACTGGAATGTCGCTTTGCATTTAGTCTTTTTTCACATTGTTGATGTCACTTCTTTTTTACATAATTGGAATAGCGCGAGCAGAGAGTAGCCGCGTGACGAAAGCCCGTATTGCAGAACGATGTATTCGTAGCAGCTGTAGATTTTGACGGAGTCTTGCTTTTGTTTCTTTCAGATACAGAGATAAGTTCTTACCGGAATCATGAGTTACCCAATGTCAACGAATCAATCTAGACCGAGTAAGTCACGTTTATATGATACAATTTGTCGCAATGGGAACACGCATAGGACTTACATTTATTTGAATTGCAGTGTCTCAAGGAAATTATCAGGGCCCGGGCGACTTGCCTATGGGCTCTGCCAAGGAACAGACACTCATGTGGCAGCAGAATTCCTACATGAATGACTCAGGTATCCATTCCGGCGCTGTCACTCAGGCACCATCTCTATCTGGCAAAGAAGATGAAGAGATGGAAGGGGATCAGCTGATGTTCGATCTGGATCAAGGATTTGCACAGGGTTTTACACAAGATCAAGTTGATGGTGAGACTATTACTACCTTCATAAATCCAATGTTATCATTGCAAAGTTGGATATTGTGTATTATTATATAGAGAATGGTATGACATCTTTTAGAAATGAATCAGCAACTGAGTCACACTCGATCACAGCGTGTGCGTGCTGCTATGTTTCCTGAAACATTAGAGGAAGGTGTAGAGATACCTTCCACGCAATTTGATCCTGCACAGCCCACTGCTGTACAGAGATTAGCCGAGCCGAGTCAAATGCTGAAACATGCTGTTGTCAATTTGATAAATTATCAAGACGATGCTGATCTTGCTACGCGCGCTATTCCAGAATTGATCAAATTGTTGAACGATGAGGATCAGGTGGTTGTTTCTCAAGCGGCCATGATGGTACATCAACTGTCTAAGAAGGAAGCCTCTCGTCATGCTATTATGAACAGCATGCAGATGGTAGCCGCCTTAGTACGAGCTATCTCTAACAGTGAGGATTTAGAATCGACGAAGGCTGCAGTCGGCACCTTGCACAATTTATCACATCATCGACAAGGCTTGCTAGCTATTTTCAAGAGCGGCGGAATCCCTGCGCTTGTAAAACTACTGAGTTCCCCAGTAGAGTCTGTTCTCTTTTATGCAATAACGACGCTACATAACTTATTGCTTCACCAAGACGGCTCTAAGATGGCCGTGCGCCTTGCCGGTGGTTTGCAAAAAATGGTTGCTCTACTTCAACGGAATAACGTTAAATTTCTAGCTATTGTTACCGATTGTCTGCAGATTCTGGCATATGGAAATCAAGAGAGCAAGCTAATTATTCTTGCTTCGCAAGGCCCGATAGAGCTTGTGCGCATCATGCGCTCTTACGAATATGAGAAATTGTTGTGGACCACTTCGAGAGTATTGAAAGGTAATTTGACCCTAATTTGATAAAAATATGGTAAATAATCCCGCAAAACCCTTCTGGTATTTTTGAAAATACTTGTGAAAACCTAAAAACCGTTTATAATGAAATTTTGCATTTATTAATAGATAATTTATTTTCTTTGCAGTATTGTCTGTTTGTCCTAGTAATAAACCTGCGATTGTGGAGGCTGGTGGTATGCAGGCACTCGCCATGCATCTTGCAAATCCGAGTCAAAGATTAGTGCAGAATTGTTTGTGGACATTGCGTAATCTATCAGACGCTGGCACAAAGGTTGACGGACTTGATAACTTGTTGCAGAGTCTCGTGCTTGTGCTCGGATCAGCAGACGTGAATGTGGTTACGTGCGCTGCTGGCATTTTGTCAAACTTGACCTGTAATAATCAGCGTAACAAAGTACGTCCAATAAAATTTTTTTGCAATCTCTTGCTCTTATCTAATTTATAGGAACCTCACACAGTCAATACTGTAAGTACTGACAGTATTATTTATTGTATGTAATAGATTAATGTAGAATATTGACGATATGATCCGAATTTCTTCATTCTCGAGCATCAATTCTTTATCATACCAAAATTCTCTACCAGAACAATATTGATGTTCAAGGATCAAGAAATTTGGATCAATAATATCATGATTTATTGATACTGAATATTATTGATGTCATGTAAGGTTCGTAATGTACATAAAACTGAGCTGAAATCAATAATATTGGTCATATTACACTTTTTATTTAGGTTGCAGTATGTAATTTTGGCGGTGTCGATGCTCTGGTTCGTACGATCATCAATGCCGGTGATCGGGAGGAAATAACCGAACCAGCGGTGTGCGCCTTACGTCACTTGACCTCGCGTCATGGCGAAGCGGAAATGGCACAAAATTCCGTTCGAATAAATTATGGTATTCAAGTTATAGTCAAATTACTTCATCCGCCATCGCGCTGGCCATTGGTGAAAGCGGTTATTGGATTAATCCGCAATTTGGCTCTTTGTCCTTCTAATCACATCCCGTTACGCGACCACGGTGCAATACATCATCTTGTGAGACTCTTGATGCGTGCATTCCAGGATACTCAACGAGTGAGTATAAGTCATTATAGAATAAAATCATATAATATATATTGCATAATAACAGTTCATATTTTAATTGTATAATTTTCTACTAAGGCAAATATTTAGTTATTGTTATTTATATGTTATTTAAAGACAAAAAACATTAACATAAAAAAATATGGCATCATAGTTTTTACATAATAGAATACTATTTTTTATTTGCAGCAACGATCATCTGTTGCTAGTACCGGAAGTCAACAAACATCAGGTGCATATGCAGATGGAGTACGAATGGAAGAAATAGTAGAAGGTTCAGTAGGTGCTCTTCATATTCTTGCAAGAGAGTCCAATAATAGGATGATAATTCGATCGCAGAACGTAATTCCGATTTTCGTACAAGTACGTATTGCTATTTTTACGAAAATAATTACATTACTTATAACATTTACTCTGAATTTCTTAAATTGTATCTTGACCTTAAATGATAATTGAATACAAATTCTCTGCATTTATCCTCTCTATTATAATTGAATATAATTTCTTAATCTGTAATTTATAAAGTTTTTTTTATTAACAGAAGTTTTTTTTTTTTTACACGATTTAATAACATGGTTCTTTTTTCGTTCGCAGCTATTATTCAACGAGATTGAAAATATTCAACGTGTGGCAGCCGGTGTACTTTGCGAACTGGCAGCTGACAAAGAAGGCGCCGAAATAATAGAACAGGAGGGTGCAACCGCCCCGCTGACAGAGCTGTTACACTCCAGGAATGAGGGTGTGGCTACTTACGCAGCGGCAGTGTTATTCCGCATGAGCGAAGATAAGCCCCAAGAGTACAAAAAACGACTTTCCATGGAGCTGACGAATTCCTTATTCCGTGAAGATACAAATCTGTGGAACAATGCCGACTTCAGCATGGCTCCGGATCTTCAGGTATTTTAAAGAACGCACACAATAGCACGTTATTTTATTTCGTGCCGTGGCGAAATAGATTTACTTGCAAACACTATGTAACATGGAAAGTTTTAGTTTTATGTATTAGCTTTGCCTTTCTATAATTGACTTTTTCCAAGTACATACCAGGAGTCAGGTTTGTAATGTTACATAAATGAATATATTGTAGTATAGAAGTATGTTAAACACTTCTAGGTGGTTACATTGTGTTCGGTAAATTGTGCCACGTTATGATAATAGCTCTTATTTGATTATAGAGACTTCCCTCTAATTATAAAAAAAAACCAGGTATTTATACGTGACAAGATTTTCCCCATGTAAGATTAATTCCAAACACAACTGTTTACAAGCCATGTACAACATCATTTATCCAATTTGCACCACTAAATCATCTGCAGTACTCATTTGTGTACTATAGCATTTAGTTTTCACTATCCATTAGTTTTTATGTTTTAGACTTTTATCATTATATTTATGGAAATGGCGAATACACAATGTAAAAACTAATTTCATAAAATTTTACATTGCTTATGAGCGAGCAGTTTTAAAATGTTTGCTTTTTTCATGCAAAAATGCATTTTAATATATATTTACATTAACTTGTAAATTAAATTTTAAGTTTTACATGCTTAAGCTTTATAACATATAGTTTATTATACCCGAGATTCAATTATATTTCTATGACATTTTTATATCAATATTTGTTCAAACGTGAGAAATTAAAGAAATCGACATAATCGTACCTAATGACAAGATGCAGTTATAATCTTAATCAAATTGATAATTTGCAAGACTACAATATGCATGGGAATGCGTTTGTTCCTTCTGCAGATGTTATTTAAAAAATTGTCTTTTTATTTTTTTTATTACTTTAGCATTCATGTTATTATTCGTGCAAGCCCTCGTCATCATTTTTTTAATTATTGTAAAACCAATTATAGCGCGAATTTTGCGTATTTTGAGATGTTATGACACGCCCTCCCTTAGAAGTTATGCTTTGTGTTGACCTCAGCTACCTAATCTTCAGGACATGCTTGGCCCTGAACAAGGCTATGATGGTATGTATGGCCAAGGACCTCCTAGCGTACACAGCAGCCATGGCGGTCGGGGTTATCAACCGCAAGGTAATTTATATGTTAGCCATTTTATTCATCGAATGCTGCTTCTGAACAATCGACTTATCCGATCAAGGGTAGACGGAGCTATAAATGGTCATAAAAAAACAAATCTTATTATCTTTTGTATAAAATGTTTTTATATCGTCATGACAAATTGCATTTGACGTATAATGATGGAATGACTGTATACGCGATAATGCAACCTCACGAATCAATTCTGTCTTGCATTAGAAATACGAGGAAATTTAATAAGTTTATTACTTTCTTTGACATCACTTCTAATATGAAATAATGCATTTAATCGTATGTTATTTTAACAGCAGCTTAACCCATGGACTTAAATTAAAATACAGGCTATCAACAGTTTCTCGCAGTAACATAGGTGACATTTGGTCTTCATGTATTTTTCTGGTTTTCATTATCTGTTTGATGTCTAATTAATTGTCAATTTTAACTGCATGTTCAATGTTACATGTAGAAATTTAAGATTTGTCAAGCATGCTTATTACTATTAAATGTATTCTACAAAAGGATCTGCTAACTTAATTTTCATAACAGTGAATATGAGAATTCATTTCGTGTAAATGGTTTTTATTAAAACTAAAAAAAATACGCAGCTGTCGCTTAACATTATTTTTTTCTACAAACATTATTTTCTTAATTATGTACTTATCAATTTTATAAATAATGGCATAATAATGAAACATATCTTAATTACCTACATAAATTTAGAATTAAAAAAGATCTTAAGAGTTAAAATATATTTAATTTTACATTTTTTGATCTTATCTAGTTTATAATTATCTCATTACCTCATTTACAATTATGGATGCATCGTTTAATATATATGTAGAACACACTGTTTTCAAGTTATTTCACCTACGCATGCTTACATTGTTTTGTATGTAAATACTTCTCTTATTATTTATTTCTGCTATAATACGCACTTTATGATGATGAAGTCATATAGAAGGATGATGTTTGTAAGTAACTAAATAAAAAAGAATTCCTACATTTATTCTCCAAGAGGAAGTATTATAAATATTTATCAATTTCTTAAAAATTAATTGAAAATATTTAATACTTTTTTGTATTTATCTCGTACACGCGCGGTGGTATGTGAAATATCGAGCTTCAATATTACGTGACTATTGTATCACTTAATTTTAGTAATTAAAAAAAAGTTCAAGAATTTTTTAATTTGTATATATTTGTTCTCTACATATCTATTCGTAATTATTTAGTATTATCAGAAAGATCTTCTTTTGATTAAATAATTTGTTTGATATAATTAGACAAAGATTTGTAATGAAAAATTATCACAAATTAATTAAATTAATTAATTAACTAAATTAAATAAATATGGTAATCACTAAATATAATTTCAGCGTTAACATAATTACAAAATAAATTCTTTCATATAAGATATATAAATTGATTAAATAATTAGTAGAAATAATTAGTAGAAAATATGTAATCACTTTAAAGACATATAGCAAACTCTATATCTCGTAAAGGATTCTCCCTAAACGATTCAAAATATTTTACTAGTTATGCTTCACTGATTAATGAAGTTTCTGCACTTCGCGTGCAATGTGTAATTTTTATCGATGTAATTGCCGAATAAAAAACAAGTGAATATTTTTATAAAACAATAATTTTTCTTGCAACAGGTTATGACCAGATACCAGTAGATTCGATGCAAGGGTTAGAGATAGGTGGTGGTTCGACATATGGCGCAATGGACACTATGGACGTGGCGCATGATGGTGACTTGAGTTTCGATCACTTGGAAGAGCTTCCTGCACCGCCGCAAGATAACAACCAAGTCGCAGCCTGGTACGACACCGATCTCTGAATCCGTGCCATTTTCGATCTCACGAGACAGCAAGAGAATTCAAAAAGCAGGAGCATTATTTTAAAGTATTAAGCGAACTTTCATAGTAGAGTCTCTATTATCCGAGCACTACGGTTGAATGTCCGCATTCTAGACTCAAGAGTCAGAACCAATTGTCCCGATCTTTCCTAACATTTCTCATTTTTATTTTCATGACGCATGCGTACAATGAAAATGTGTCCCTGTTGTCCCTCTTTTTTTATCTTACTTTTTTAAATAATTTTCTTACCGGCTTATGATCGGCATTCAAACCGAGCGTCGATTGTTGTTGAGAAAATGACATGCCAAGTGATGCTTGGTACGTCCCGATTCATGATATAGATATACTGTCTTTAAATAGTGTATTTTAAGATTTACGAACGATCGTATCTTAATAATTAATTAAATGACGCTCGGGAAATCGGGACTCACGTTCAACATAAAATAATACCGATTGGTGGCTATCGTGTCTCGACCGTCTGTCGGTCCGCGAGAAGTCATTCTCGAATATAAAAAATCGGTTAGTCGCGCTACAGTTGACATCTTCCTATAGTCCACGTTCGTTTCGTCAGGAAAATGAAACATTCGCGCTAATCCATATCGACCCAAAAAAATATATCGCCTGTATGTAATCGCCTAATATGATCATTCACCCGAACATATAAACATTATATCGATGTATTAGAATTAAGGAAGACACATGTAATTCGTACACACATGTATATGTATCGTTTAATTGTCTATACAAATAAACAACAATTAAACGACCAATGCTTTGCTTCTGCTTTTATAATAGAAACCAAATTGTGCTAACTGTGGAAATATTATTACAATCAG
>Ga0157364_1008589_pt1 | contig 10584 bp, 7 predicted proteins | sample AttsexASBM2_FD_111476 | JGI IMG/M metagenome (GOLD analysis project Ga0157364, IMG submission 111476) | Fungus gardens microbial communities from leaf cutter ant in Ribeirão Preto, State of São Paulo, Brazil - Atta sexdens ASBM2 | ecosystem: Host-associated > Fungi > Mycelium > Unclassified ... | reverse complement strand
TCTCTACTCTTTCATCTCTCGCAGAATAAAAAAAAAAAATATTAATTTGAAAATATATATATATTAATTTGATATATATATATATATATATATATATATATATATATATATATATGTTATGAGAAATTTTATTATTCGGATACTACATATAATGCTCGGCCAATTTACAATGCTCGATTAATGTTATTCAGTCAAAGTATTCAAATTTCTCATAACATATACATTATATATTATAAAGATAAATGATTAAAGAGACGTATTATAATTAAAGTAGATATATATCTCACTTGTGTGGCGTATTCTTTATGAGCATTTATAGCTCTGATCATCATTTCTTTCTTTTGTTGTTTGCTCTTATATTTCCCAGGAAGCATTATTTTTGCGAATTCGACTGACTCGATGCTGGTTGATCTGATACACTCGGTTCTGGCATTAATAAATCTTCGTAATGTTGCGCTTTCGTAATGAGCTAGCGCCCTTTTTTGTAAATTATAGAAAGTCACTTGCATCGCGATCTGAATAAAACTGTCGGGACTCAATTTAATTGCTTTTATAGCGTCTGCGCCGAATTTGTCGAATGTAAAACATTCCATATCTATGTCATCTGAGAGTCTAAAAAATCACAAATATTATACATTAAACAGTATTGGCGTAATTATAATTATAAAGGAATAATCAACCTACTTATCTACCGTATCAGTAGCTATTTTGATTGCACAGTCTATAGCGTCGTTAGTTTCAAACTTCAAAAGTTCTGGTCTCGGGAAATCCACAAACATTCCGTCCGTTGCGCTATTTTCTCTTGCCGCGCTGAAAATAGATGGAAATTATTATTTGTGTTTTTTTTAAATGACATTTTATGGGGCACAATTATTATTTATATATATTTACATATATTTTAATACATAATCATGAAGAACAGCAACTGGAATTCCTTCACATGGACTGTGTTCATATTCCATACCAATGAAACCATCGGCGGATATTATGTACTGTAAAGATATACATGTCCTTTGTTTAGCCCATCAAAAGATATTATGTTAAATATTTGGTTTATCTAAAATCATTTATTCATAAATGTTAATCAGATATTTTACCTGTACAGTTTTGTCATGCCATCTATTTCCAGCGTTTACATAGCTACTACAGCCCGTCATAGATTGAACGGCTCTAACTGAAGCGTTGTTCTTTTCATTAAAAGCGTCTTTAGATAAATTCTTATCTAGACACAATATAAACAAAGAACTTTCTATATCCTTAATTATATTCCTATTGTTACCCAGTTCTGAAAATAACAATGATAACGATTCGAGATACAATTAACAATTATAAAAAAGTGTGGTTTGAAAAAATGAAACACAAATTGTATAAAGGTAAAGAAAAAACAAAGTAAAACTGAAACAAACCTAAAAGTAAGCTGTAATCCTTTGCCCAAGTATCTCTGTCATTTCCAGTTAAAATTCCTATAGGCTTTCCTTGAGTACTTGAGCGATCTGCAATATCTTTTACAGCAGCTACGAGCTTGCCCTCGCTTAAAATGCCATCTTTATTGACAACACAAAGTTTAAAGAACTGTAATACAGATAGAATGTATCCAGCTATATTGTTCCAGTATACTGATTATACTTACATTATTATTGCTTATGATTATTATGTGTTTGGCCTCGTCTGTGTGTAACAATTTGTCGATTACTTTGTTGGGCCGCCTATGGGTGCCAAGTATCATGCCGTAAGGCTGCATATCAAGTGGATCATTGTGAGCCATTTCTTGTTTAATCTTTCCACTGCAATATTATTGTCAGTAAATACACAAGAAGCAAAAATTGTCATAAACTCAAAAACTTACCTTTTAATCATCTCATTATAATTGCATACTGCTGTAACAAGACGTGCTGCATACACATACATGTCATCTGGTCGATGGAAAATAATCGGAGGCCCAACAGTTCCAGGACTGGAATGCACAATCACGGGCAAACGATACCCTAAATATGCAACTTCTAGCCACCATTCTTTCATCTAAAATAGGTAGATATGCTGATTTGTATAATTTATCTAATATTAATTTAAAAAAGTATAGATATACCCAGTTGTCAGTGTTCTGATATCTCTCCAATAATTTGGCGTGTAACCGAGGTCCTGCGCCTGTAATTAGAAATTCACTAACAATCCTCTCTGTATTTTTATATTCATCGTCAGTCAATAATGGCTTTAAGGATCTGTAATTAATAAATTATGAATAATGATACTTGAAGATAAAAGGATATATAGACATATACCTCAGGTAACGTTCCATAGTTTGCTTGAGATCAGGAACAGGCTGTTTTGGGATTAGTTGTTGATTTAGGTTCAACGTTGTTATAGATGCTTCATGAAGAACAGGCGATGTTTTCCGCAATCCATTGTAGACCTGTTGATTCAATCGATTTTACGAAAGAGATTTTACTTTTCTTTCTGTAAAATGATATACATGTATGCACTTACTGTATACTTCGATACATTGGACAGTACTTTGTACATGGCTGGTTTCTCTAAAGAATGCGAGCCTAATCTTACTGTACTGTTAAAGAACAAATATTAACAGACATATTGACATTTCAAAAATAAACAAACGTAATTATAAAATAAATGCATTATCATGTAGGAAGTATTCAATGGAGATTATTGTTAAGATAGATGTCACACTTTGTTATCAAGTTTTCAAAATATCTCAGCAGTCATCTGTTACACTCATACATGTATATTGATGCCTAAGCTCGTATATATATATATATATACACACACATACATGTGACTTGGCTAAATCAGTGCAAGATAATGATTTGATGACAGCGAATGATAGTTCTGTATTATCAGGCTATATTGCTATAAATTGTCACAATTATGTCATGGATGGACATTGGACCGATCAATTACAATAATTGAGATAAGCTTATAATTATATCATATATATATTATCTGAAGAGTATGTTTAGGATTATTTTAACAATTAGTACATACGCGTCCATATGGTGAAAGTTCTTTCTTGTAAGTGAAAGGAGTAAATGTACAAACTGGTTAGTGATCAAAGCTGGACTGGCATTACATCTTTCTTATCTTCGTGTATATATGTATACATGTAAATTCTTCTAGTCATGTATTCGACAAAAAAATTTCTGATTGGACAAGCTATCCAAGCTGCAGAACAGTCATTATGATATTAAATGTCACAATGACTTCAAAATGACTATTAAAATTATTTTTCAGTCATTTTCGATTTCATTTTAATGTCATTTTGACGTTACCTTTACTTTTGTTCTGCTTGAATAAAGTATTATTAGCAACCATTAGCAATTTAAAAAAATCAAAATCGGTTTGTTATATTTATTTATTTATTTATTTAAAATAGAGGGGGGGACTGTGGTATAATATATGGTTACGATATTAAATGAAACAAATAACGTGGGGACTGTTGTACACAAATTTTTATAAAATTTATTGTAAAATATTTATTATAAAATAGAGCTAGTTTTTAAAAATAATATTTTGATTCAGCAAAAAATTATTAAGGAAATAAATACATCATATATATATATATATATATATATATATATATATATATAAATATTTTTAGAAATTCTGTAATAAAATTTTGTAGTCTTATTTTATACAGGATCTCATTAAAGTTCATTAGAATCTCATAATAATATATGTAAAATATATTTAGGCTATAATAATAAGTAGTGTTTATATATAATCGATTTTTGCAGAAGCAGATTCAAGCCACTCGAATTTTTTTTAAAATATGATGTTGCAAATGGTAATACAATAACTAATCAATTTATCACTTTTCTGTAAGAACGGGAGATTAATTGGCTACGCATCGCTGACGTGAGCTGTTAAGGGCCGTGTACATGGAAGTAGTAAGTTATAAAAAATTTATATCAATCACTATCGAACATAAGAACAATCGACTATGGATGCTTTCTAGTAAGGACATAGTCAGACATAATATAACTCAGTGAATCATTACATCCTTATTTCTCTATTAAACAAGGATGAAACACAGTAAAAGTAAAAAGGACGATACACAGTATGTTGTATTCTATAACTCAATGCAAGTTTTGTTATCGTTATAACGTCGTTGCACAACTTTTTTATCAAAGTAAAAAAGCATAACGATGTTATAACAATAACGAAACTTTAAGTTACAGAAGAGCCTGGAATAGCCCTGCAAGCCTTGCTGGAAAGTACTATAGTTGGTGAATTTTTTATGACTTACTATTTCCATTGCACATAGACTTTCTAATGTCTGTTTTCACCAATGTAATGTTCTAAAGATTAGAAAAAGACGAAGAATAATGAATCGAGATTAAAGTTAATCTACATTGGTGGAAATGAGCATAAAAGACTCTTAATTTATAAAATAACTTGTTCTTTTTTAACTGAACTTTTACCATTCTGCAGAGAAAAAAAGAAAAGAAATCGTGCAAGAAACTCAGCTCGTACAATTGAAAAGAACAGTCTTTTACATTGGCAGCAGTGCGATAATCGAACCAGCTGTTATCGCTGTAACGTCATATTTTAAAAGTACAATATGGCACAGACCCCCCCTGCCGTTGTTCCAGCAGGAAAACATTGGAAAATGGGGAATTACCGATGTCACCTTATTCCGCGGTAATATAACGACTCTCGCAAATGTTAGCAGTGTGGAATAGCACAGAAAATACTTGTTATTTTTCATCGAGGGAGGCCGAGGCCGACGTGAGCTTATTTGGAGCATACTTGTAGCCTTGCAAACAAAATGTGAGGGCTACCTAACCTCGTATTCACGGCAAGTGAATATACGAATACGTTCTCGGTAAGGCAGGTGATAAAACTTCGCTGAGGAAGTTAGCAGAGCGCAAAACGTGTTAGAAGCGACACGTTCGCAGAGTGTGAAACGATTGTCGCCTCGATTTAAACGACGAATTCTCCGTCGACCGACGTGTCACACGATGAACGTCGAGAATGTGGAGAATGATACCTTTGGATCATACTGTGCGCTGTTGGTCGCCTTCAAAACTATGAAGGAACGTTGCCAGCAATTGCAGACACGATTGGCGACAGTGGAGGAAGAGAATATGTGTCTTAGACTTGAATGTGGCAGAGACATGACTACAGCTGTTGTCAAAGACAAAAGTGATAAATCTACACTGCAAACTCTACAGGTTCGTCAAGTCAATGGCTGTGTTCAGTAGAGAAAACAATTTTGTAATTGTTAAAAAATTCTTTAATATAATCGATTTAGATTCAAAGAAATTTAAAGGCAAGATCAGTCATACTAAAGAATTTTACAATTGTAGAGTTGCTTTCTCTACTGAATACAGCCAATGGCATTCAGGAGAATATTTATTTTGCAACCGTTGGAAATTTTCTTTAGTAAAATAAAATTATTTTTCTAAATTTAAATAAAAGTATAATTCAACCAATCAATTAGATAACAAATAATTGAAGATTTTATCCCTCAAATTGTGCTACAATACTCAAAGTACAATGCAGATTGTAAAAAAGAGATTTATTGTCAAGAATTTTAAAATCTTTGAAAGTGACCTTTTCTGTTGTTTTTCAAGTCTCTTCTTTTCTATTTTGCCGTGAGATTTGTTAAGTTCTTTTCGCTGTTTAAAAGCTACACAATTAAGAACAATACAATAAACATACGAAACATTAATATTGTTTAAAGTACAGTAAGTTTTGTGTACTTATTTCCTTCAGTAATGTGAAACTAAAGAAGAGATATAAAAATGAAGGATTAAGGAATATTTTTCGTTGTTTCACATTTGCATTTGTGATATTTATACACACTTACAGATACAATCAATGTGTATTACGTTGAAGCATTTTTGATTGGTTAATTGGTAAAATTCTTCTTGTGGTCAATTAAATCCTTCAAAGTATTTGTAACTTTTGACTATATCCTTAATGATATATATTTAAAAATTTACATTTTTGGATTATAGGAAAAGATAGAGGAACTTACAAAACAAAAGTCTCAGTTGTCTCATCACATTTTTATGGTAGCAGCAGAAAATCGTCAGTTATGGAACAGGTTAACAAGATTGACTAAAACTAATAAATCATTAGGTAGCCAGTTAACAAAGATCTCGGATACGCTTAAACAGCATCCTACTACACAGCCGTCTGACATTATTTCATACAACTTTCGCGATGTGGCTAATTTAGATAAACATGATGCTAAGACATATTTATTAACTACAGATGGTTAGTATTTGATTTGAAATCAAACATACTATACTCAATTTCTTGTTACAACAATTTTTGTTGTTTCAGGTGAAACAGAACAAAGCTTGGAAGAAATATCTCTTCGACTAATAAATAGTATTATGTTAGAAAAGTCAGATCTCGAACAACAATGTGCAGAGGTAAAGAAATAAAATTTATAATCATTTAACATCTTTTATGTAATGTTTGTTGTTTCATGCAGATGATGGAGTTAAACAATAGTTCTGAATTAAATTTACAAAATGTTGGTTTCACATATCCAGAAGATTCTGACACAGATTCGTTAGAGCAACTAAAACAGCACGAAATTCGATTATCTCAAACCAAGGATGCCTTACTTGGACAACAAACTAGGTTAAAGAGGGCCTTACAGAATCTTAAAAAAATGAGGAAAGGTAAGACTCAATCAAGTGTAGTCAATTTAATCGATTATCATTATTTTTTATGGTATTTGTTGACACTAGAAACTGAATAACAGTTTGGTTATAAATGATTTTGTGTCAAATCTTCAAGAAAGAAAGATATACTGTTTCTTTGATATATACTATCTAACTTATATTGACTTATATACTTTAACATATATTTCTCAATCTATCATCTATCTATTCATTTCTATCTATTCATTTTAATTGAGATTATAGAGTGAACAGTATAAGTTGGAGTGATAGTATAATATATATACAGGGAGAAACTATATCTTTCTCTCTTATAGGATTTTTATAGAATTGCTTGACTAGACTCTAGCTGACACTATGAAAAATCTGAAATTAATCAATTTCAAATGTTTCAGGAATGATATGTAATAATTGTCAAAAAAATGCAAATAAAAAGATGTGCCAAACAGGTACACAATTTGATTCCGATGATAATTTCAAAGAACATCGAGCTACTCAGACTAGTCCCATGTCTCCGAATCTGTCTATGGAAAAATGTCCTAATCTGAACGATAATATAGATGTTGAGATCAATACATGCCCATTGTGCGGAATTGTTTACGAAAAATCCATACCGTTTGCGGAATTCCATGAACATGTCTTAAGCCATTTTACCAAGGAAATGTCTACAGAGGAGCTAGTACATTGATTTTAAAATCAAAACTAGTGATGAATCATTCATACGAAATTTTCTTCAGATTTCAACATATATAAGGAAATTTATGGTGATTGGGAAATATTGAAATAGATAAAAGCTCGATGACAGTAGTATAATTTATATAAACGAGACAATACTGTAAGTTGCAAAAGTATTTATTTTTGTATCAATAAACACAATCATGAAATGAAAATGAAATATTTTTCCTCGCAAAAAGGATACTAGAAAAAAATGAATATTTACGTAATATTTTTTTAATCTCCAAAAATCGCGAATATTAATTCATTTCTCAATAGATGTATTTTTTACATTTGTAATCATCTAAACTTTTGATTATAAAAGATTAAACCTGATTTCAAATGCACTTTACGAAAGATTGGTAAGTTTAACATCCTTTTTATCCGATGGTTCCTGTGATGTTGGTTCCAGCAAATTCTGATGAAACCATGAAGGTCTTTTCTTTGGCATCTCGACTATTCTTTGATTCTGAAATTAAACATATATTAAACTCACACATTTAACAAGTAAGCAAAATTAAACTCTATGTTGATAAAACATATTATTAATACCTTCCAAAAATCATCTGTTTTAGACTCCTTTTCTCCATCATATAATACAATTACATTTTGTTCTACTGGACTTAGACCCAATTCCTTTTGAATAGCATCTTGCATTTCTTTAGTTTCGAGCTTTACTTTTTCATAACAATGTCCTATATAACAAACAGATACATATAAATCATTGCAAATTTTCCTTACACATTCTTATATTTACGAATATGTAGAAAACTATTTTATAATATTTTTAATAATCTATAACAGGCCTATTTGAGCTCTGGAGCTAAAGTGTCATTGACTCAAAAAAATTCAATGTAAAATTGGACAGGCCTGATCCATGGCTGTGTTTTAAAATTCACTATCAGTAAATACATTACGTATAATATACGTAATGTAAACTATAGACTTTCAGCGCTGGCAGTGAATTTTAGAACACAGCTTATATCTTATTAGATGATATTTACCACATAGACGACCAGCTTCATAATGATGACCACAATTTACACATGATAATATATTCGTTTTCGCAATAGGTGGCTTCCATACATATTTCTCTACTCCAAATCTTCTCTTATATCTTATGTCCAGACTACGTCTTTTTTTTGGAACCGCCCATAAGAAGCCATTGTCAAAAATTTCTTTTAGACTATTGAAATGATTTTCAGATTTCGATTCATTCAAGAAACTGTTGCAATCAACTGTACATAGTGATCCTATAACAGAAAATTGAAAAGCTTTTTAAATTTCAATAAGTGTGTCAACAAAATATATTCCATTTGGCATATTATTAAAAATGTACATAATTATGTAGAAAACGGCCGATCTCACCGATTTTAATGAAATTTATAGGCTCATTCGACGCGTTTTTGCACAAAATGAACAGATCTGATAGAAAAAAGTGTCGCTCTGTTTCGCAAACCGAGATATTAAGCGTTAAAGTTCACAACTATTTGGATTACGAAATCTGTCATTTGTAACCAATGGAGAAAGTAGTGCGAGACACCTGAATTCGACATGGGTTTTTATTGTCTCTAAAAAGACTGTTCTTGCTCTACTATCACTCTACTATCTTTATGAGTTATATCTTTATAGGTTAAAAATATTTCAAGCAGACAAGTCTAAGTTGCAACTTCTAGACGATTAGGTCCTAAGCGGGTACGATATGTTATTTGCTTAATGTTCGGGGCGGCGTAGCCGCCGTATTTATATATATTTCCTAATTGAATAATTGTGAACTTTAACGCTTAATATCTCGGTTCGTGGGGCAGAACAACTCTTTTTTTTGTCAGATTCGTTCATTTCGTGCAAAAATCCGTCAAATGAGCCTAATTTCATTAAAATCGGTGAGGTCGGCCGTTTTCTGCATAATTATCAAAATGTATAATACTATCGATGCATAGAGCTAATTTTTTAAACTTTAGTTGAGGTTAGGAAATATAAAAAAATGGTAAAAAGAGAGTATCTTATTTATATTAACTTTTAAAATTCAATTACTAAGAATATGTTTATATGTATTAATTTTCAATTACCTGGAGGAAAACCACGACCAAAAATAATTTGAATTGCTTGTTCAAATTTTTGAATAGCTAAACTTAACCTATTCATCGTGCTATCAATTATTGTACTAGTCAAGATCAGTAATCACGAATTCCGACATCTCCGACAGCATCGCTGTTTATATAGTAGATTTAAAGATAATAGCAGAATGTTGACAATATCGACTGTTAATATAAATTTCTCGACTGTCGATATTTAAAATATATATAAATAAAATATATATAAACAATCGTCTGTGACATCGGTATAAATTCATGATTTAAATATACCGGATTTCCCAAACCTACCATCCTACTTGCTAATGGCAAAACCATGAAGTTATTTTGTGATGAAAATTCTATAAATATCAAATTGTCAAGACTATAATAAATAATTTTTAAATTAATAATTTAAAGTTATATTATATCGCGCTTTTAGGTATGTGGCATTTTGCGTGGTACATTGTTAAAATTTATTAAAATTTTCTCAAAATGATTTCAGGAATCTTAGCAAATAGAGTGGTTATCATTATGCAAATGCTTCAAAAATAAGAATTTATAGCATATTATATACCCATATAATTTAATAGTCAGGCCTTCCCAACAAATGAATTCTATGAATCCATTTCAATCCATTCTCATTTGCTGGATTAATATATTTAAGGCCTTAAATTTATTTTCAAGTGCTCTACGAATTATTTTATTAACTACAAAACATCATAAGATGAATTTAAAGAAGCCTTAAATATTAGGCTTAAATATTAATCTATAATGAATACCACTGAACTAGCAAACGAGAATGGATTGAAATGAATTGAAATGGATTCAGATTTTCAGAAATATTGATTCACTAATGTTAAAATGAAATGCTTTTCAATTCTGAATGCATTTTATTCATTTATAGGAATTGCAAATGGAGCAATCTCTATATCTTTCAATCTAAAAATAATATTAACTTTTTCTGTTCACACAATTGTGAATACTGTTCAATTAAAAATTTTGAATAGGAAATGCAGTTTTTTAATCCAATTGCATCCAATTGAATCCAATTAAATCCAAGAAAAGTAGTATTTGTTATTTAAATTACGCATTCGGATAGAAAAAATTTCAATTCATTTTAATCCATTCTCGTTTGCTGA
>Ga0157364_1008588_pt1 | contig 10584 bp, 5 predicted proteins | sample AttsexASBM2_FD_111476 | JGI IMG/M metagenome (GOLD analysis project Ga0157364, IMG submission 111476) | Fungus gardens microbial communities from leaf cutter ant in Ribeirão Preto, State of São Paulo, Brazil - Atta sexdens ASBM2 | ecosystem: Host-associated > Fungi > Mycelium > Unclassified ... | reverse complement strand
TATATTTTTTTTATATTTTTTATTTTTTTTTATATATATAAAAGTCTCGTTATGATTTTTGACACTGTATATATATATATATATATATATATATATATATATATATATATATATATATATATAAACCACATAAATTGTTCGAATCTAATCTGTGAAAAAAAATTATACATTTTATCCCAAATATGAATTTTGGTTGTAAATTAACTTTATATCTTTGTTAAATTTATTATATCATTTTCTCGCTTCTTATAATTCATCGTTTTAAAATTATTTTACGTAAATAGCGTAAATGCTTCTTAGAATCTGAGGTAGACAGAGAAAGCTCAAAGAGTTTGATATGAATGAACGATCAGAGTATAACCTAAGAGAGATGAGGGCCTTTTTCCTGTAACTGCAAAATGTTCCCACGCATTACTGTCCTGTGAAGAAGTAGAATTATTGATGTAATTGTTATAAATTATACAACATATTCATTTTTTTTGTGATGCTCCTGATGGAAATAAATGCTGGATAAATTGCTGAAATCATTGAAATTTCTATCAATTTGATCGATTTTAATAATTTTAACAATTTCAGCGATTTATTTCCATCAAGAGCACCTCAAAAAATGGATATTGTTGTGTAGTTTACATCCACTTCTGCAGAGGACAATAGTGCGCGGGAGCATTTTGCGGTTACAGGAAATAGGTCCCTCATATCCTCCGTCAGGTTTCTCTCTGGTTAGGATTTGTCTCACGCGTTGAAAAGCAAAAATGTACAAACTAATTTAATGGATGAGATTGCTGTAATTCAAGATAGAATAAAGATTTTTATAGGGATGTACATTTTTCATCCTGCTTCGGTATTATACTTTCGCGTTTGATGCACTTTCAAGAGTTCATATATCAAGCTGAATAAAAATATCCATTGATATATGAATGTTATATCGTGAGGTTTTGAAAATATATATGTATATGCATCTCGTAATCGAGAGACAAGGCTTTCTTGCAATATAAACATACATAACACTTGTTTTTTCACAGGATATTAGTCATATCGACATGTCATTGACGACAATAACGAGAAAAAATAAAGCTCTCTAAAGAAGATATATTCCTTTCATCACGATTAAAATGTAGATTGAAAGTATTTCATCGAATAACTTGTTATCGAGCCATTCTAAGAGCCACTCTCAATAGCAACTTTCGACAATAAACTTTTGTAGTAAATACGATCAGAATTGCTCCCAAATTTGTGATCATTTCAGAAAGTTTCACATGTATTAAGAATTACTCTTAAGAATAAAAAAATATCAAATAAATGCATATAATAATGTGCATTTGGTGCATATTGACGAATTTTACTTTGCAGAATATTAATAGTCCCATACAGTTCTTATATAAAAAGAATTCTTCTCTTATCGTTGGATAAATAAGAATTTTAACGTTATCTGTTAACAAACTGAGTGCGACTCTCGCTACAAAAATTCCTCACTTGCTCGCATTTACTTTCTGCTTGCAAATAAAGAATCACGATTATAGACCGCGGACGATACGCTAATACATATCGATATTGACTACACATTTATATGCATATTGTAACTTATTGTTAGCTGTAAATTAGCATAAATATAACATAGATGAAAAATAACGTGCTATTACGGTCACTGCTTCTGATGGTGACCATTCGATTACAAATTAGCATGCTTATATGTATACAAACACAGAGATTGGAAGTAATGTATTACTTGTAATGTTATGATCGCGTTATAATTTTTTCAATAACAAATGGGCAATGTTACATTTAAGAAAATGTGAAGAAATTTAAGTTTGACAATAATACGATTAATAATATGTAGAGGAAAGTCGCCTATATCATACCCTTTAAGATTAAACAGAAATTGTAACAAAAAGACTGAAGAGATTAAAATATTTCTTTATTTATACCAAACTTTGATTTACTGATAATAAAACAAAATATTTTTACGAAAATAAACATTAAAATAATGTTTAAATTAAATTTTTTAAAATAAATTTTTTAAATTAAATTTTTTAAAAAAGTATCTTTCGATACGATTTTATAGAGAGATTTTCCGTTCAAGTCGAGCGAATGGTCGTCCAGCAGATAATAGTGATCACATCTAATATTGAAAAAGCATTGCCTCATTGGTTGCAAAATTAATTCGGTAAGCAGCTTTGTCAGTCGTTTCTCCTTCCCTGCTTTTTCATTTCTATATTTCCAGGATTTTCTGCGTTTCCACTATCGTGATCCATATTAAAATAACGTTGCAATCGACCCGAGAATTTTTTCCAGCCTACGCGAAATACATGCCCGTACTCTTATCCTCTGATAACTAAATCCGCAAAAATAATTCGCGCGTACACAGACTAGATAAGAAAATCTGCATTCTGCGCTCTGACAATTCAGCTAATATATATTAACGACGTTAGCCTGTCGCATGCAGACCATGACAGAATATATGAATACCTCATAATTACACGTTGCATATATGCATGTATGTTTATATACATATACCTTTGTAATATGATCAGATCTACGCATTTATATTCTATATCGTACGCATTCTCGTACAATCAGCCTTTCCGAATATATTTCAACTATATTTCCACTATTACCTGAGATTAAACATAAATGATAATCAGTTAATTAAAACGAGCCCACAACGAGTTGGCATAATTCTCAACGCGTGTTGTTACGTCTAATATGCATTGTTATCTCAAATTCGAAAGTTATGACTAAGTAAATATATTAACAATTAGTTTCTTGACCGTGATTAGTCAGTAAGTAATTTTGTAGCTCCGCGCATTGAATGTCGCGGCGAACGGCCGGAACCCTCTCTCTCGAAGAGAAATCTGCTAAACGATAAAAGCCAAACTGATCCGATCGATTGCATCGTTTAATCGTATCATTCGTTTATGTGGACAAAATTCTAGATCATCATACTGCCTATAGGGTACTGTCTACGCCTTTAAAAGCCTCCCTGTTCACATCCCCTTATTTAGACAAAGGAGTGTACTAATCGAATGTAAGGTTTACTGGCAGAGTGCTAGAAACAATAACTAGAACCAATTACTGGCTGAGCCGAATTTTGTAGAAAGACCACCGATGCCCTTGCCAAACATACTACCGACTTTGCCAACAACGTTCGATGTAACGTTGCTCAAATTGGCCACGTAATTCGCGTCTTCCGTTATCGTCTCAACGATCGTCACTTTTGTCTTAGGTCTCTCCACCTCGTCATCATTGCCATTCTCTGAAAGCCCTCTGCAATGTAAAAAAAGCTCAATTAATTTGTCTAGTTGTAGTAGCGAAATACTTTTATCTGCTCATTAAAAATTTCCTCATTTTAATTAGCAAAAATTAAATGCAACTGACAATGAGAGTAGAATTGTAAATTCTAATTTTTACACACTTATGTTTTAGAAGGATAAATAAAAATTTATGACTACAGAAAAAAATTATCTATTTTCACAAAATGTATTTTTTAATATTCTCCATTTGCGCACCCTCTTCGTCATGTATTTAATGTTAAAAATTAAAAGATCTTACTCTTCGTTCTGAGCGCTCATGGTTAAGGCACAAGTTGCTTCTTCCGTTTTCATCCTCTTGTCTATAGTCTGATATGTCTTCGTGTTAAGTTTTTCCTCCATGACACCCTGGAGCTCAAAGTCCGAGTAGATCTTCTTCACGATATGAGCTAGGCAGGTACATTGATACAAATGCAGGCTATGATCAAGTCTTTCAGACAACCAATTACATAGCATTTGTATCTGTGCCGTGTACCATTGCTACAATATAAATCAAAGTAATTCGACGAAATCTTCAATAACACGAATGTACTCAAAATTGTTCCAATTTCTTTCTAAATTCAAAATTGAAGAATTTCTTACAAAAACTAAATAAGTCTATTTTTCAAAAAATCTAAATTATAGCACCAAATCAGTTCCAATTCTTTATTAATAATATCATATCGTGAATAGTTTTATTCCGGTAAACCTCACATAGGAAACGAAAAATGTAAGAGTTTCCTACCTAAGTAACAAAGGATGTTTTTATCAAGTTTTAATTTGTAAAATTTTATAAATTTTATAAATTTTATAAATTTTATAAATTTTATAGTGAAAAAATTATTGTTTTGTATTTTCAATAATGTTTCTTTCTTTACTTTTATTGTTATTAATATTATAAAAAAAGTTAATGTAAAATATTATATGGGATAAAATATTATATAGGATACATAGAAAAAGAAAAGATTTCAGCAATAAATAAATAGGTCTAGAATTTTTATTTCTTTAAATGATTCCTCAAAATATCAATTAAAGTTCACAATTTTTTTATACTCATGTATTCCGAGAAAAATTACTATAACAGTTTCACGATGCTGAAGTGAACAAAATTGTCGAGACATCGCAAATTGAAATAAATATCCGAATTATAACAAAATCAAAAATACTCTTACAAGATTGAAATAGACGCAAAATTAGGAAGTGTGGCTGTGAATATTAACTTTATATTAAAATTGAAAAAAAGTTAAAAACTTATATGTTTCAGCTCATAGAGCTGTCATCAGATGTAGACAGTTTCTTATATTAAGAGTTCTATAACTTTTATGGATAAAATGACATACCACTTGTCGAATTACGTAAACGAACAATACTGAGTTTATGAAATCATGATCCGATATTTCCGTGTCATATTTCTGCTGTGTTTTTGCTGTTACTTTTTGAGATAGCAATACATGCTTGATTTTTGCTATGTAAATTGTGATTTCTGACGATATTTATCAGTATAATTATGATATCATGTTGTGTTCAGTTTTGATTTAGTTTCTGATAATATATCGTATCAGCATGCAATATTCAAAATCTACTGTTTTTATGCCAATTTTTAATTCCAAATTAAAAATGTCTCTATTATTGATCAAGTTCATCATTCCTTTAAGATGATGAAATCTTTTGTTTTCCGAAAATTTTAAACTTTTTAGACTTATTTGTCACTTTTATGAAAAATCCTTCAATTACAATTAGATACAGACTTCTTTGCTTTTATAGACTCTTTTATTGACTCTTACCTCGAAAAAGGTCAAAATCCACAATTCGTCAAGGACTTTGCTGCGAATCTGATCTATGCAATTTCTCATAAAATTTACATAAGCTTGTCCCATTTCTTTCCCACTTCCTGATACCTTCTAAAAAAACAAATCATAAGACACCGAAAAAAATGTTCCAATAGTTTTTTATACAGAATGTCTTGTCTGATAATTAACGATAAAATTCTCGCAGGGGCAAAATGGACTAAACTGAATAGAAAATTTTTGTATCATTTTGCATTTTTTACATTGATTAACGAGTTATTCATTTACAAAAATTTCCAAATTTGTGCAGCCTATCACCAAATGCAAACGAGCGACAAGACCGCTCAGAAAAAAAACGCACATTCTTCGTCGCTAGACACGCACATTAGAGTATCCTTCTAGTAAGGAGTCATAAGAGGTACCGATTTCTAGTCAGATTTCAAGTCCTTTTAAACGCCGCCATTGTCGATGTGGCAGTGAATCTATGAATTGATGTGAGCAATTGTTTCATGGTGTAGAAGGCGCGAACACGAAATCGGATTATTAACTGTCAATCATAGGATTGTATTGTTTCCGGCCACCCGGCATTGATGTCCTACTGGTCTTATGTTTTAACTCTTACTAGTGAAACTCTAACGCACGTTATTTATAAGCGACATTGGAATTAACGTGCCTAGCGATGGCGCGCCTTGCTGGGCGGTCTTATTTCGTCGCACGTTTGCATTTAGCGATAGGTCGGACAAATTTGGCTATTTTCATAAATTAGCGAAAAATAAAGAATTTTTCTTCTCAATTTAATCCATTTGATTTCTATGCGAGAGTTTTATTGTTAATTATTAAACACTCTGTATATTGTTGTTCTCGTGACCACTTGATTTCTTGTTATTTATTATTATTGAGCAAAGCGAGTACCGTAAGACTAAGAATGGAGCCAATAAGTGAACCCTCATCGTAACGAGACAACTTAGAGAGCGTCGCTTCCAATACCGTTATGAGCTTGTTAATCATTCCTTGATTCATTCCCGCTGACGTCTTTTCAATCATGTCATCAATCTTGGAATGGTATTGATGCTAAAAATTACACGGATATTAATAACAACATAAAATATAGATATCTGCTAAACAATGTTATTGCAATTTAATGTAGAAAAATTGTTTTACTAACTTTCTTTTATTAACATCAATAATATTCTTTAATCTCTTCTGTAATATATATTCATATTAGCAATACTTTCTATGTGTAATTTTTACATTATATCTTAAAAATAAAATAATTAACTATTCAATAAATATGCAATGAGAATACGAAGTGAAATATTAATTAAGCTTGATTAAATCAAACTTTTAGAGATTTTTTTACAATTGAAATTATTTCACAAGAAAAAATATTGTATTTACAGTTCTACGAAAAATTAATTACCGAATGAACTTACCACATCGACACCATCGACAGTACAAAGCTTAAAACTCTGATTCTTGGCGTCCAAAATAACATTCACCATAGCACACATTTCCGAAGGTATGATATAATCTGTAGAGATGAAAGTCACGCCTTTTTTAAGCCACTGCTGGAAGGCCGCGTCGGTCCTTTGAATGCACGATTCTACCATGTCGCATGCCATCAATTTTAGTCTCTGCTCAAGATGTTGCCTGAACTCTTGATCAGGCCAGTGTAATCCGCCGATGAATGACTGCAACGCATCTAACTTCCAGAAGAGATCCTCCGATGTGGCACAACCGTTTCCCTTAATCTCCCATCGTTCTTTCTCAAAGCCTTTATGAATCGATTGAGCGATCGACGTTTCCATAAGATCAACGTAACGTACCACCAATGGCGCGAACGTGTCGCGTAGATGCTGATGGAATCTTCCGTTCTTCAAATTGTCTACATTCAAATTTTATGATCTATAGAACCCTTAGATCTTAAAATACATTTCTGATATTTAAGAAAATAAATCCTGTCATAATCAAGGTTGATAAAAAACGTGTTTTAAATAGTTTAAAATATGCTTGTTATTGTAAAATATGCTTAATTTAATATGTTTTAAATATGTTTTTTTTTATAGTACTGTTTAAAGCATATTTGAAGCATTAAATACATATTTAAGAAAAAACACAATACGTTTTATTCTTAAAAAAAAAAAAAACATTAATCTTTACCAACTCTTCTTGAATGAGAATTAAACTCACCGTCAGTCTTAAGATAATCATTCATTATCTGGAACAATGGAAAGCTATCCCATGTGTCTGGTGGTTGCTCTGCCAGTACTTTATCCATGTCGACGGCAAATAACGACCAGAAAATCTCAGCATGCTCCACCATAAGATCGCTAAACCAGGCGAACGCCTGCGGTACAGTGTAGTAGGAGCGGATCGTGAAAATATTGGACATCGCACATATACGGTGGGCATGTTTCCTCTAGCTCGGGGTGATGGGAACGCCACCCTGAGCACGGGGCCCTCGAGTACTCAGAAGACACTACTTCTACTTCATAATGTACGTGAGAATAGTCATAAAACTTGTAATGCTAAGCGTTATAATGACAAGCGTTTGCTGCATCTAACATTCCAAAAGATATAATTTATTAATTTGAACAAAACATTGAGAGAGATATCGCAATCGAATGAGACATTTCTCATTTGTGAAAGATATCTGATGGGAGAAGTAAAAGTGAAGCTAAAGTTAAACTAAATGCAGCAGCATTGTGAAGTGCATTGTGAAGGATAACACAGCAATGTGAATTATTCAATTCCCTTCATTGAAAAAATGAAATTGAAAATGGACAAACCAGAAAATTTTATACCAATTGCAATTCTGATTATCTCAAGAGGAATTAGAATTTTAATAGATTTAACCAGAAAATTTTCTGGTTAACGAGACATATTTCATGATATACATATACACATAGTGTGCAATTTGAAAAACATAACTTAAAAAAAGTAAAAACGTATTGCTTTTGTCTTTTTACAAGAGCGTGACATTACATCTCTCAATAAAGTTGCAATGGAATATCTCATGATGTCCGTAATTCAACGATTAATTCTACGTGAAAGCGATTTTCGAGGTGATAATAGAAGCTCTCTATGAAATTGTCTACACGACTCAATTGGCTACCACGGCGGCGAGAGGAAATGAGCAGCGAATGCGCGTTTGTCTTCTGAGGAGGTGGCGGACCCTTACCACGGTCCGTATTTCAAGGCATGCTGACCCTCTCTCTCGAGAGCCCCGAGAATCGACACTCAGTTCTAAAAACCCAACTAATACCTCCGAATAATGTTCTTCATTTTGCTGGAGCAGATCGACGCACAGTTCGGCGAGATGTATGAGATCCTCTAGCTTCTTGCTAGGAGGCACGCACACTTCGCCGCTAAGATCATCCTCGATCTTTGCTTCGGCGGATAATTTTGTGTAATTTACCAGTGCCGCCGTTTCTAAGCAATTCTTTATGAGAGCCTTCACTTCCTCTTGCGGCACGGGCGTCACGCTATCCTTCATAAGAACACGTTCCAAAAGAGATAGAGCCGCTTTCAACGAGCCTTCCGGACGTCCGAATGGAAAACTGTATCTATTGCGAGAAAGGACATTTGGTGAAAGTTTAACCGAATAAAGTAATCTTTTTAGGAAATTATTTTGAAAAATGTATCGTATATTTTATCGCGAAACTAAATATAATATTTTGAATTATTTATAAAATATTAATGAATTGCAATGAAATCTTAAACTGTAATAAAATCTTAATAAAATTTTAATGAATTGTTAATCTTAATAAAATCTTAATAAAATAATACTGAAAGTGGGTCAATTAATATAGATTTCAATAATATTTGAAATTCAATATTTTATAATTATTCATTATAATTCAAGAAAAAATTTCCATCAGGGTACTCAATGTTCATACTGGCATTCTAATGGACATAGAGATAATCCGTAAAATGCATAGCTTCTGTATAAAAAGTATTCGTTGGAAAACTTAAAAAAAAATATTTGATGTTAAGAATATATTCTTTTTAACCGATGTTAATTAATTAGTCAACAATTTTCTCTGTCGAGTTAAAAAATGATTTTTCCTTTTCTAAAAAATTTTTTTAAACATATGTGAATGAAACATTCAGTCGAAGCGATTCTTCGTGCCTAATATTTCTTCTGAATTTTTTACAATTTCCAATTGAAGTTAACTATGAGCCGATAAATTTATTACTACTTCAGCTTCGATTTAACTATGTTTCAAAGTCCGAATATGGCATTTTTTCACTCATGTATGTTTAATCTCATATCAGTCCATTTTTAATTTAAAATTTAATTTTTTTAGTTATGAATAAAAGAGAGATATCATGAATTAATTTGCAAAACTAAATATATTAACGCATAAATAATTGTAAGTTATTTTTTTATATCGCTCACAGTTCAAAGGAGATTAGAATTGTTTACCTAAAGTTGGTGATTTGGTTTTCGAGAATCTGTCGCAGTCGTTCCTTAATCTCCAGAAATTTATCTTTCTCCTCATGAGTAATCGAGGTCACACGATCGGTAGATGTTGTGTTACCATAAACATGACTAGCACAGAAAGCGAAACTATAGTGCATCAATGTCGGATCTATCATAAGCCCGCGATCGATTCTGTCCAATAGATCATGAAGGTAATAGAGATGCCGAAAGCATCCGCTCACGCCGTATCTATCATCAGAAAACAGATGTCGAAATTGATATTGCAAACAAAGATAAAAGAAAAAATAATTGCATTAATACTTTCCAACTTTCGAATCTTTTCTTAATAATCCATTATGTGGGTCTAAATAAACCCAAGTTAAGTCAAATACAAATTGAACGAACAGTTTATAAAATAAAAAAAGAAGTAACTGTAAAAAAGAGCGGTCTGCAAAGGGTCAGTTAAAGGACTTGCTACAGTCAGCCACATTTTGTTAAAACGGAGTAAATAAATTTTGAAATTAAAATCATTTGTATTTCCCATTACTTTAACTTTAGAATTCATTTACTCTGTTTTTACAAAATTATACACATAACCACTGTTACAATAAGTCCTTTCATTTTCATAAACTGAGCTAATGTAACGTATTTACACGTTTTCATGTATCTTAATGACTATAATTAGTAAGACAAAATGCACGAAGAAGCTATGTTAGCTCAGTTTGTAATGAAGATTAATGAAACACGAAAACGTCTATTACTCGGAAAATAAACTCAATGTTTATACGAACTGTAATATTATGTTTTATACATGTTATTTTGGTGTATTCCATTCTTAAAGTTGTGCTCACACACTATAAAACACCCTATATATTCATTATTCACAAGTGAATAAATATTTATTTATCATTAACGAATGACCATATGACGAATAAATATATATTCATCATTCACAAGTGGTCGAATAGCAAACATACATTTTTCTTCATCATTCGTGTGTAGCTGACTAATGAGTAAATTTTTATTCAAATAAAGATGAATTATGAGTACATTTTTATTTTTTATATGAGTACATTTTTATTTT
>Ga0157364_1008587_pt1 | contig 10585 bp, 3 predicted proteins | sample AttsexASBM2_FD_111476 | JGI IMG/M metagenome (GOLD analysis project Ga0157364, IMG submission 111476) | Fungus gardens microbial communities from leaf cutter ant in Ribeirão Preto, State of São Paulo, Brazil - Atta sexdens ASBM2 | ecosystem: Host-associated > Fungi > Mycelium > Unclassified ... | reverse complement strand
CACACACACTCACACACACACACACACACACACACACACACACACACACACACACACATACACACACACACACACACACACACACATATATATAAAATATATTTCAATAAATATATTTCAATAAATAGTATTTATCTTTATTTATAAAACTATATAAAAATGGATAATATTGTAAAAAATATAGGTTATTGCATTACGAGCGTTTCGTAGATGGCACATTATAGAAAGCCATATCGTCCTTTCAGCAACATATAAAGACCTTTACAAATTTGTTGCTAATCTCATTATCGCTTAACGTCACTGACTTTCTTCTAATCTGGCATTTATATATTAAACCTTTTGGGAATATCATGCTGTTCAACAGTGAATCCGTCAGAATATACCTGACTATGGACAATAGATAGACCTAATGATGATTTTACCGTTAGCTTGACCAGATATTATCCGCAATTTTCACATTTTTCTCAACGAATTGACAAATTAGTACGTTGCAATTTTTGTTATAGATAAATATTTCTATATATTTGTTTTTGAGATGTACATATATACTTATTTATGTGTACATATATAACATAAACTTTATATATCTATAGTATTGCCTTATTAAAATTAAAAATATTTTTTTCTTAAATAAAATTTTAATATTAAATCAAAATTAAGAAATATAGAATAAAAAATAATTTTCTCTTTGTATTGTTTCATATGTATATATTCATTTTTATATAAAAAGTTCTAGTTCCATAGTTACTTTTGCAGAGATTATATATCTGATACAATTTTTAAAAAAATATCATTTAATGACAATAATTTCATCTAGACTGTCAAATGAATACATCAAACTCATTTAGGAAAAAGATTTATAAACGATTACTACTAAATCTTAGTGCCAATAATATTTCTATATACTTATAATAGTATTCGTAATATAAATTTAAGCTCACGTAAAGACACAAGGCGGTATCGCGTTTAGTTACACTAAACGCGATATACTACCATGTGTTTTTTGATGTAATCAAATTCAACTCAAATAATTTACGATCTCAGAATTTACATAGAATATCTACTTTCTTTTTGAAGAAAAAACGAGAAAATTTCCATCTTAAAAATCTTTGAAAACTGTCTTTTTGAAAATTCTCTTTTTATGCTTTCTCTCTTTTTGTGTAAACAAACGATTTCTTGAAAATCATAGCAAATGATAAATCACGTATTATGTTCATAAACTATATTTATCTTATATTTACTAATGAGGTAAAAATTGACCGCAAAGATGATCCCGATTTAACCCGGCAATAGTCATCTGAGGTATCTTTATCCCAGTAAATTGTAAATAAATGGCGAAAAATATGAGAATTGTTGTAAAATATTTTATATGGACATTGTTTAATATATTTTTCATTTTTAATAACTTCTTTAGCTTCTTTCTTTTCTTCTAAACTTCTGAATCTTTAAATATGTAATTACGCAGCGAAAATCTGCAATAAAAAAAGTTATATTAATTAAAATTTTTATTTTTTAGAAATATTGTCAGGACAATTTAAGTGCTTTTTCCATGTAATATTTGTTTAGTTTCTACTTTTTTTCAGAAAACTATGATTAAATATAAAATGTTCTCAAGTACCAATAAATTGAAAAACAATCAATAGCATATAATATGTTGTTAATAATAGTGATTTGGATGTAAAAATACTCTGGATGATAAGATAATGGATATCTATATATGAACATATCTATTGAATACTGCTCTAAAAAACATCGGTATGGATTTAACATCTCTGGTGTGAATTTAACACCCATACGATATCTATATAATATATTGGTGTTAATATATCAACCATTATGTTGGTGTTTTTATTTTTGTTATTTCTTCATCTAACAATAAGCAAAATTATTATAAAATAAATTAAATTTTATTTTATATATTAAAATATTAATAAAAATATTAATAAAAATAAAAAAATATTCAATTCATGAAAAATGAAAAAGTTTTCAACAAGGGATAACCTTTTTTTTTCACAAAATTTGTTATGTATATTTATATATACTAAATACAAAAAATATCTTTTTATATACTTTGTTGAAATAGTTTGACTTAAGATTTTCATTGTTCACATTAACAATTATTTTATGCTAAATTCTTTTATTCCTTTTCCAATCAAAGGTGTATAGCACACATATTTAACATTAGTATTTTAATTTTGAACAGGCAACTTTAATTAGAATAAAAGTCTCAATTGGATAAAATGATCGAGCTTCGTCTTGAATTACGAAGTTTTCCATTTGGCGATGCGTCGTATCGAGAGAGTAGGCGTAAAGGAATAAAGCATTAATTTCCTGGTTTTAATTAGTGCGTTGTGCATGCAGCCGCACAGTAATGGCGGCCGAGCCTTCGGTCAAGGCGGGGATAAAGGGAGAGGCGAGGCTAAAGGGGAATTTGATTAATGATCCTACGGGATCTGGGACGGGAGGAGAGGGAGGAAGCGTATCCTAGGGGACGCCTGTCTTGCCGCGAAGCAACGATCAGGCTACCAAAACGTAACTCGAATACACAGACAATATTTTCGGATATATGAAGCATAATTGATGCACAATATATAGCCTTTTTACTTTTTAATTTTTTTAAAGAAAATTACAGTTTTCATTCATTATCACTGAAGATTAAGAGAAACAAAAACACGATAAGAATAATAATCTTCGTAAATATCCAATTGGAAGTAAATTCAAAGCATGTAAGTATATTCGTAATGTTACGATCGAGCTAATGTAACGTAATGAGCAAATAAAAAAGTTTGAAAAGAACGGAGATTTAATTACGGCTAAAGTTTTCTGAAGCAAGGGTGAAACTTAACATCAGTCATTAGGGAACCCTCGACTTTACGAAAGGGGTTAACTTTAGGGTTACGCGGGAGGAGTCACATAATCCGCTTTTTCCAACGATCAATGCTACGTCTCACATTGCAATGGCGACAGTTATTTTTAGAGACATATAAACAAATATTAACTTAATCGAATAAGTCAAAAGTACATTTAAATCGCGATTCTATAATACAATTCACTAATACAAAGAAAATAATTTCATTTTATCATCTCTTTCTATTACTGATAAAAAAAAGTTAAAATTCTAAAAAATACTCTAGAATGAAACGAGCACAATTAGAAAAAAAAAAAAAAATTTATACATATAAATTTATTCATAATCAATCAGTGAACTGTAATCGTTTGAAAAAGTCTAAAATTTTTTCATTTGTCATAGTAATGTCATAGTAATATTCTTTTACTTTTTGTGTAATAATTATTCACGCATAGAGAGAGTATTCTCTACCATTAAATCGCAAAAAAATTACTAATTGCACGGATTGATTAAGATTCCAATAACAAAACCGGTTATAACTTGCCATACAGCAAATAAGAATTATGAATTGTACTAAACTTTCCTATCTATAATTTTGATATCTAAATAATCTACAATTATAAATAAAAAAAAAATAAATTATGAGGCCGTTATCAATTTTAAAGAAATCATTGCCACAGATTGCAATTTGTCACAGAAATTGCATTGAATTTTTCTGGTTTAAATATCACCAGTGCATGTCCGGTCAAACTCATTATCGCAGTACCTTAAGCGAACTAACGAATAAGAAATTACGGCCTAGTGCACAGCGACCATGACGCTCGCGTGAGTACTGAAATGCGATCATTTGCATCATAATCAAGACCATCGGAGCCATATTATTTTCTTCTTTCGCGCAAAATAGAAAAAAGGAAACGAACACTCGCGGACGTAAGATTGTAAAAGCGGTAAGGCGGGTAAGGCGGGTAAGACGAGGGCGGCAGAGGCAGCATGAAAAATAGTTCCGGCGCTATCGGTGCAGCCAAAGCACCCCCCTATCTCGTGTCCCATCGACGTATCATCAATGTAATTCGTATAATGTATCCACGCAACTCCGACCGACAGGGGAGTCCGGCAGGATTGCAGAGGAAGAAAAGAGGGGGGATAGGGAATTGCGGAGGGAGAGACGTGTATTTATGTTGTGGGATATATCGCAGAGGTACCAAGCCAGCAAGAGGGAAAGGGGGAGGAGATAGAAAGGGGTGGGGAGCGGTGCGTGTACAAAGGGAACGCCGACGGTGCCCTCACGATCGTTCACCCCGACAGGGGCGTATATTCTCCCTCCTCAACCCCGGAGCCGCGATCCCCGCGATACGATGCCAAACCCACGTATTTTACATTTGCCACTTTTTACGCGTACTTCAAAAAGAGACTTGCAGCACTCGTGTCGCAACTTAAATACACGTCGGCCACGATTTTTGGCGAGCTATAAAAGTAAAAAGAAACTTGAAAAATTCAAAGCTATATAAGTATAAAAGAGAATAAGATGGAGATGAGATCCTTAGAAACTAGTTTTATTATTTTTATTTAGTGAAGAATGTGGCTCTTTAAAAAAATAAACATTTTACAAAAAAAGAATTTATCTTTGAAGTTTTACCTCGATAATCTAAGTTTATCAGTATTTTGTGAACAAGAATTCTACAATGTTTTACAACTCTTATCTTACAATTGTTACATATAATGTAAAAATAATCTACTAGATTTCTATTTATCGATATTAATTGATACGTCGAATTAATTGATACGTTTTATATAAAGTTTGAAAGATATTTTTTTCAAACGTAACAAATAAAAAAACGTATATGTAACAATCTGCATGATAAAGTCATAACATTAATAAACGTGACTTCTTGTGTTTAGTAAGTTAGATTAGAAAAGCGTTGTAAAAACTATATCAAAATAAATAATCCTTTTGGAATTAATAAGGATACTTGTTAAATATACGTAAGTTCTTTATGCGTATCATGTACACAATAACGATATATTATCCATTATAAAATGTTGCACAATGTTCCTTATCATGCTGTCGGATGAGAATACTATTTTCACGCACTGTTAGATAATAATTCGCTGCGTATTATATCATCTTACACTATTCTAGCTCATCAATTTATAATCCATTCAAGTAAAATTGAAAAAATTTCATGAACGTTTTCAGAAGATAATTAACAAGAAAACAGCGATACGAAGTGTAACTGCCTGTCAATTTAATGAATTTCTTAAGTCTATGACGACAATGGACTGTTTATAAGTATGTTAATTAGCTATTAACATATGAATCGCTCAAGTATCTCTAAAAGTAATCAAATATTTTTTTTACTATTATTTCTTCCATTTATCATTAACAAATCAAGCAAATTCTATTTTTACATTCTGTATAATCAACAAAAAAGTCAATTCTTGCAAAGAAATTATATTGAATCGTTTTATTATAAAAATCGATAATCATACAGTAATTAAAAAAATTATTGTTATATATTATAATAAGTAGACATAAAATTTTATTAATTTTCTGTAATATTATCTGTCTGTAAATGATCAGTATTATTCTCATCCACGTGGTACCAGACAGTGGCGTAAAATATATTAAACTGCTATTATTATTATTAGCAAGCAGTTTCTTTTCCTTCTTCAAAGTTTATGTTTAAAAGAGGAATAGAAATTTGAGGACAATCTAAGACGAAGACTGCTTACCTAAAGCAGAAAGTTTGAAGAATCATTTATCATATGTATATTCTTTCGTACGATCTAGACGAGATCTTCCGTTTTACTAGAAAAATTCTTATCTTCATCCTCGAGCTTTTCCTGTGCGCGTGCCTTATCTGCCATACGCGGTATAAGCCGAAGAAAGTGCGGAACCAATCTCGGTCATCGTCACAAGAACATGAACCAAACCATTTTCTTTTTATATGTCCGCCTCTTTCGTTCCACTGCAGCCATTAAATCAACATGTTCCTTTATTTATTCTCGAATCCCTTCGCACATTGTACATATATATTAATTTTCCAACTGATAATTAATATTATCATTATGTGAATCAACTCATTTATTCATAAATCTCTAGGTTTAGTCACTATAGGAAATCACGCTAGAAATTTTACGCTAGTGAAAACTTAAAGACAGATGGAGTTGCATGTTTCTCTTTTCATTCACGTCGATGTTCATGGCTATTTCTAAGTTAAGACGATGGACGACGCCTAGCAACACAGTACGCTTTACCTTCTAGAGAGAAGTTTAATAGCACGCATAATAAACATAAATAAAATCACTTAATTACATCGGATGAACGCAGGTCGCGAGCAAGAAACCACGTATCAAACTACTTTGCAGTAGGATTACGATGCAATTTTGGCGAATATATTTACGGTTTGGCAAAGTAAAAAAAGAAATTATACGCCTTCAAGCGTGTCTCATAAATGGCAATCAATTAAACGCGTTACTAACACGTCTTCCTCATTCCGACTACCTTCTGATAATCTAATGAAGACTTGACGAGTTTGATCTAGATAAAGTGCACTTTAAACAAGGCTATATATTCCAAATTTATTTATGGTTTCACAATAATGATTGCTACGCCTCGATGTAATAAAAATACGCAAATTTTTTCGCGAAAGACAGATTCGGTATAAAGACTGAAGAAAAATGGCGTCTGCGACTAAGCCGATGGTAGTGATGGGCCCTGAATTTTTTCGAGATACCGCGCGATTGGTTCGAACCTTATAATTACGCTTGGAAGAAAACCGGTCTTGTGCTTGGCGATTTCACGATGAACGCCTTCGCTCAGGTACAACCGCCATTAATGCAAATAAGATCCTAAAAGACACGATCGGAACTAATCACTGGATTTTAACCTTGAGAATTTTTTTCTGCAAACAGCAATTGTTAAGATTTATTCACTACTTATGTTTCTCGCAATTATAGAACGCTCTACGAATTTAATTTACTTATAAATATTAACAGCCTCAAAAAAAAAATACTTTCTACCCTATGCTTCAAATTTTCTCTTTTATCAAACGATTATTACAGTTGTATATAATATCTGTAATTTCTCCGGTTACAGAATTTTCCAGAAAATATTCGCAAAGTTATAAAGTCGGCAGAGCAGATGGCAAGGCCTTTCGACCAACCACACACTACGTTTTCTGTGAGAATCGTTCATACATAGAATTGCAGTCCATGCGATGTGCGTTCATATGGAGAAAATGCAATTCACGATGTAATCTCCAGGGAACGGGCATCGATCACATGACGATCTTCCCCGACGTCAAAATATTTTCAAAGACAGTCCGCACGACGGGAGCCTAGAAATCGTTCAATTCAACGGAATCGCCTCAAAATCTATCTCTCTGGGAATGATCCGCGGGAAAAATTAAAGAAAGCCTTTCTCGAGGGAGATATTCTTGGCTATAACGCAGTTTCACATGAATTTATAGATAAAATAGACAAACCTTGGCTACCGATATTTTCACGCTGCCACACTAAAATTTTTAACGCATCATGTATTTCTTTTAAAATTTCAAATACTTCTAATCAAAGATAAGTGCAACAATTGATGCCAAAATTTATGAGTCAACGAGATAAATTCAAAATAAAATATTTTCAAAATAAGTTATAAATAAAATAGTTATACATATTTTTAAAAACGTTAATATGGTTCTCTAGGCATGCAATGCAATATGTAGAAACAAGGTCATCAATGAGCAAACTCAAAATGTTATAAAATGTAAAAAAATTATTAATATGACAATATTTATCAATAATACTAATATTTAATAAAAACGTTTTATTCAATTTATTCAAAGTATCCTTACAATTATTATTAGTAAATTATTATTAGTAATTTTTGTCATATTATTATCATTTTTTTAAATTCCATTCTGCAGTGAATTTGCTCATTGATGCGGTCTTACCTCAAAATATTTTAAGACTGCACACATAATTATGTAATTATATGTAATTATTGCGTACCGATTTAATTGCTCAGTTACGTATGAATTCAAAAACATCACATAAGACAAAAGATATAAAATACATCGAATTTTGGAAATAATCGAATTATAATTATAAATATATGAACTGTGTACATTCTTTTAGCTCCTGATTTAAATTATATCTGACAAAACTAATAATACGACTCATGACATCGGATAACTTCAAAAAGAATCAAACTCCTTTCGCCGAGGGCGTTTCATTCTCTTCGCGACACGGGCTTCGAGTTTATCGAGACGCACCTGCAGCTGAGAAATGGAAGATAGCTGCCTTTTTTTAATCCTCAGGTGAAGGTACATAGAAAAGGCACAGAGTCCAGAAGGGCTGAAGAAGACGGCGCTTGACAAATGAAGAGGACGGCGTCCCTTTGAATTTCGATGGCTGTAAAAGGAGCCTCCGACGCCAAATCGACTGCGCATCGCGGCGGCAACTTATACTTTGTTTAGTACGGAACTCATAATGTCGATTATGAAAAAAAATGTTAACGAGCCGGATGTGGTCGACGGGCGGCAGGAAGGTTAAGGCAAGCCGAATCCGACCGAGAGCTCGATAGGTCGACAGGTCGAGAGGAATCGAATGAACGGATGGACGGCCTGTTCAACGGAAAGAGACACCGCTGCGTCAGCCTGATAAAATCTTGAATATCGCGACACGTATCATTACGCAGCGCACGAACGCGGCTTTTACATAGCGCTGTCTCCGTGGCAGTCACGATAATTACTAGTGACAATCATTGCCAGTGTCTCCGTCGTTAATGAGTCGATAAAGATACCGCTGTCTTGCGCACGTCATTCGCACTTTTACGCACAAAAGGATCCATCGTCCTTACGCAATGAAACTTCGCGATCGCAAAAGATAAGACTTATATGTTCGGTCTGAAAGTACGATTGCAATACAAGTGATCATTGAAGCGTTAGGGATCAGGAATGATAATAGGATATTCAAGTCAAATTTGGAATCGATTCCTATAGGAAAATAATTAATTTTAAGTTTCTTATTAAATATTTTAAATTCTAAGATGAAATACAAATTAATCAAAAAAGATTTTTGATGGAATAGCGAGGGAAGATTTATATTCGTCTCCTGATGAGATTAACATGGGAGATAAATATGATGATTCGATTGCATCCTGTTTCTACGCCCCTGCCTTTCTCCGCATGATACTTTCACATAGACCTCCACCTAATGTCATTAGTCACCACAATAACATTTCTCCGAGACTCGAAAGGGACGCAAAACTATTATACCACTTGTTCCGCACAGAAAACGCCGGCGGAGGTGTTTATAGTAATCTTACTATAAACGATGAGCCGCCCAAGGTGTCCCGTTGTCACAATCATTTTTTATGTTCTTTGACTGAAATCTTCAAAACGAATAATCGATTTGCCTTAATCCTTTGTAATCCATGTAGGATTCGTCGCAATCTATTCTGCATTCCAATTTAAAAAAAAATTTTTTTTTTCTAAAGTAATTAGTAGATTTAAAAAACAACTATTTTTCAAATTAAAGTAGATTGTAATTTATGAGTTTTGAAGATGAAATAACACGGCGAAGGAAAAATATCATAATATAAAATAAATGAAAATGATGCAGGATGTTCCAAAAATCGTGATCAGGAAAAGAAAGTGACTCTTCGTGTATAGATAAGTAAAAAATATAGAAAGTTCTGTTTTTTAAAGATCAAATTAAAATATTTGTAAAATACACGTGCACTTGACTAGCCACAATCTATTTAGCTATAGTAGATTAAAATCTTTTCAGTAATGCTAAAAAAAAACAATTAAAAAGAAGAATAAAATAAAAATTATAAATGAAAATCCGATATACAGGGAGAAATAGATTTTCATCTTCATTTTGAATAATGGATGTTTATATAACATTTTCTAATATTTTATTATATGTATATAATAAAATAATATATATATAATTAGCAATAATAGTTTTTGTAATAATAGTATCAATTGCAACATTATAATAATAATATCGATTATTATGAAAAACAATCGGCATTACACTAACCGTGCATATATAAATAAAATTATCATAGGGCGACGCCAACGATCACGTGCGCGAAAATATCGTAGTTTCAATGTCCACGTGGCGAACAAGACTTGACACATTGACAAGAACGTGATACGAGACCACCTCCGCTACAATCGTGATGCGTATCTGATTTGTTATCTCGAGCTACCACAATTTGTCAAGGCGAATCGGATTGATCTAAAAGGATACTGATAGACAGACAAGACAGAAGACATTCTTAATTCTTCGGCGAACGATACCTTTATCGAACGAACATATTTTGTTATTTAACGATAATCGATCGCGAGATCAATGATCACGTGCTAGATCGCACGAGTTGCTAACAGTCATCACATTGTAAGAAAATAAAAAAGTATAAATGCAGAAATCTGCAACAAGAGATTCTATGGCGCCATCTGAAATCATTCGGACGAAGGGTGAATGTGGTAAAAGCCTCAACGCGATTACCGACTATTCATAAACCAGAAAGTATATTTTTGAAAGATGCATCACCAAAAAAGTTCTTAAAAAAAAGGAAAAAAAATTCTTTTTTTTAATGTGATTTATATGAATATTTTTTTATGTTATTATAGATGTTTTTCTTTTTTCCAATGGCACTATCTTCCAAAAATATACTATTGTTATAAATAAATAAATAAATAAATAAATATATATATATATATATAT
>Ga0157364_1008586_pt1 | contig 10585 bp, 8 predicted proteins | sample AttsexASBM2_FD_111476 | JGI IMG/M metagenome (GOLD analysis project Ga0157364, IMG submission 111476) | Fungus gardens microbial communities from leaf cutter ant in Ribeirão Preto, State of São Paulo, Brazil - Atta sexdens ASBM2 | ecosystem: Host-associated > Fungi > Mycelium > Unclassified ... | reverse complement strand
CTATTGCAGAGGTAGTTAACTAGCTTGAAGAAATAACATATTACTAAGAAAGCCATATAGTAGAGAATTATTTAGATAAGTTTCAATCTTTTATATCAGAGACTAGCTATACTAATTCATATACCATAGTATTCAAGTTCTACTATAGATTCTAAGTAGTAATCTAGAATCAAATTAGAATTTACTTCTCTTAGACTCCAATCTACTTCTGAAGTTGCAACCCCACAGTAGATAAATAGTATGATATATAAGCTAAAACCAAGGTCATTTAGAAAAGTTTATAACACCACTGTTCTTTGTATATATTTTCATATTTAGTATGACTCTAAGCAAACCTCATAAACATCTTTTAGTGTAAACTACACCTAATAAGAGGTAATAACTACTCTAAATACAGAAGTATACAGAAGTAGATTGCTATGATCATAAGAACACAAGTGGGGATTTATTAGGATTTGTAGCAGAGTTATAACTCAAGATTTAAGTAAGGAAAGATATAGAAAGATTTGCTACCTTACCAAAATTTGAGTTTGTAATACTGCCAAGATCTATAAAGTTGTTCTTTCCTCAAGTTTCTAACAAAAACTTTGTAGATTTTTCTTTTCTCAAATCCTTAGCTGAAATTCTACTATAATACTATTAGATTTCTGCTTGCTCTCTTACAACTACTAACCTACTTCTTCTAGCCACTAACTAGTGAACTCTTACTATTTAGCAAGATTTTATTAAAATTTCTGACTACCAAGCTCTATTATCTTGTAACTAGGTTATTAAGTATCCTACTTGATGTTTTGTCTGATAAAAATAGACCTCTTAAGTATTTAGAGTAGTTGCCATCTCTAAGAGATCTTATTTTATTCTCTTAGAATTTTTGGGAAGTGAGTAGTATACTTAGTAGTTAGAAACAATATTACTTAGGATTCTCTAAAGATTACAACCTTTATGTAATACTACAGATTTTACCAGTTGTTCTAATAGCAGAACAGAATTCTTCTTCTGAGATCTTCACATATTAATTAGTCTAACAGTCTAGAATTGCCTATCTTCATATTTTAACCTCTCTTTCTCTTTCTCACTTTCTAATTAATGCTTGTATTGTAGCAACTACTAACTAAGATGGTCAATAGTATCAATAAATAGTCTTACAAGCAAAGAGTCTTGTATAAATTACAAGAGAACTTGACAAAAAGTCTCTAATACATTCCTAACACTATTTATACAATAGATATATAGTCCATGCTAGTGATAAATAACTCTATCCTAAAGTCTATATATCAGTTATGAATATACTATAGGATGACATGCCATAGACATATGCTTTGATGTCACTTCTTCTAGTCTATTCTCTAATGTTCTAGGCCTTTGACATAATTGTTATGTGATTATAGTCATATGTCTCTTTATTATCCAAAAAGAAAAAGAAAAATAAATTAAATCAAGAAAAATAAATCAAAATAAAATCAAAATAAAATATTAGAGTTTAAGTATACTATGATAGTATCTCCTTTTTAAGGTTCCATCTTTGGAGAAACTTGTCTCTCTTTTCCTTTCCATCTCACTCAGCTTGTTATGACTTAAGCTCTGTGGTTTAAGCAAAAGACACACTCTTGTATTGAGTAACACAAGAGAACTCAATAGAGTTCCTAATACAACTTTCTACCTTATATACAAACTACTGATGGTCTGTATTATACTTCTTCAACTCTATCCTAAACAACTATATATTTGCCTTAAGATCAATATGTATTAACCATACCATATGATATCATCTTCTTCTAGGACCTTCTATATTGTTCCATTATATCATGTGAGCATGTGACTTGTATGACCTTGTCATGTTTTGTCTTATTTATCTTATGATCAATAATAAAACATAAGAGAAAATAAAATAAAATAAAATAAAAACCAAGTTCCTCGTCTTTAATTCTGACACAGCTTCTCTCTAACTTCTTCAAATACTCATTTTCAAACTTTCGATTGACTTATCCAAACAAAATCTTCACTGTATACTTGCCTAGTAATTCACTCCTCTTAAATACTTTTGCTTCTAAATTCAATACTCTCTTTTTTCCTTTCTCTTTTTTCATCTGTACTCTTCTTTTCTCTTCTTTTCTAATTTTCTTCTCAAAATTCTCTACTAAGTCCATTGCATTTTTTAAATTCTCTAACCCCTCCCAAGTATTCTCTTCTGCTGTATATTTCTTCCATCTAGCTAAATATTTTGGTTTTCCCTTCATATCTCTTCTATTCAATATTTTTTCAATTTTATACTTCTTTTTACTGTCTATCTCTACTAGAAGTTATGAGATCTTCTTCTGTCCCTCTATCTGTTCCTAATACAATGTTATCTTACTCATATTAACCACTAGATAAATTTTTATCAACACTAATAACTCCAACTCTACTACATTTTCTGATATAATTTTCTTTATTTTGTAAGACCTTACTGTCATGAACTTATTCCTTAGGGTTGGAAATAAGAACAACTCTTGTATTAGAAAAACACAAGAGAACTCAATAGAGAACCCTTCTACAAACTAGTCTACCTTTTATAGTCCTACAGATGGTCTGTGCTAACTACTGTGCACCCTACCCTAAACAACCATGTGTAGTTCATGAGGCCAACATGTGGTATCCATGTTGTATGATGTCATCTGTTCTTGAATCTTCTACTAAATTCTCCCAAGTCCCGTGATCTGTCTTGTGACTATGCCATCAGATTGTGACTGATGTGACAGTGTGACCGATCAACCCTAACCCTAGTTATTCTAAAAATAAAAATAGAAAAACAAATCGAAAAGAAAACGAAAATAAAAGATAAAATAAAGAAAACCAAGTCCACTATTTGTGAACTTGACACTTATAAATTGCTCTATTAACTTCTTTGTTTTCCTATTCCCTATCTGCATATTTTTTTAATACCACTTTCACTTTTTTATATATCTCCTTCATTTCCTTTACAAAATTTTCTGCCTTTGCATACTTCTCTTTTTTCCTTATTTCAAAGCCCATTCTTAAATCCCGTCCATAGTTGACTTTAAATAATAATGACTTTGTTACTATATGTATCTTGTTGTTAAAGATGAACTTTACAGTTACCAACTATTCCAACTAATTATTTTGCCTATAATTAATGTACATTCTTAGATACTGTTTCAGCTCTTACTTTGTTCTCTTGATAATAAAAATAAAAATAAAATGAAAATGAAAATGAAAATGAGAGATAAAGATAAAAAGGAAAATAATTAGAGTCTACCATTATCAATTCTGACATTACTCTCTCTTTAAGGGTTTCTCCTCTAGAAAAACTGAATTTCATTTCCACCAGTTTCTCTCCAACTTCTTCAGATATTCATTCTCAGACTTTTCATCATCCCACCCATACAATATCTTTGTTGTATATTTTCCTAGTAGTTCTCTCCTCCTAAAGTCTCTTTCTTCTATCCTATCTAACTTTTTCTGTCTTCTATTTGTCCATCTGTCTGTAGATAAAAAGCTATCAATAGCTTTATTTCTATCTCTAACATTTGTTCAACTTCTTGATTAATCCTGTTGCAAACTGAAGTCCTTTATCCAAAATCATACTCTTCGGCAATCTATGTAACTTCCACACATTGTTCTTAAACAATCTTGTTAAACCTTCCACTGTAATCTTTTCTGTCGTCACTATAAAATGTGATATTTTTGAAAACCTATTGTATACTATCAAAATTGAATCATGATTCTTAGATACCAGTAACTTCATAGTAAAGTTCACTGATATATATTGCCATGGTTTCTCTAATACTGTATTTAGTCTTGATTTTGCTGCTGCTATCTCTGAATAGGACCCTATTCTTTATCCTCTAACACTAGTCACATCCTTCTATATATTGCTTTACTTCTTTTATAACTCCTGGCTACCAATAATTCCTAGTAACCAATTCCACTGTCTTCCACTGCCTTCTATGTCCTACTATCTGTATATCATGATATAGCTGAATAATTTCCAACCTCAATCTCTCATTCTTCAGAACATATATCTTTTCTTCCTTAAACACCAATTTGTCCTCAATTTGCCACTCATTATTTCTCAGTACTTTAACTCCTGCTTTTTTCATTTCTTCCACCACTTTCACTACTTTATCGTCTTTTGCTTCTGATTTTTTTATTTTCTCTATAATTTCTTCTTCTGCTCCTTCAATCAACAACTACTCCTTTTCTATTGCTTTAATCTCTAACCATTCCTTCTTCAACACTACTTGATTTTTATTATCTCTTTCTACTTCTTCCACCCAATCTACTCTCCTACTCAAACTATCCACTCATCCTATACTCTTGCTAGCTATATGCTTCAAAGTGAAATCAAATATTGACAAGTATAATGCTCATCTAGCCTACTTTTGATTTAACTTCTGAGCCTTTATAAAGTACTCCAAGTATTTATGATCTATCCAAATTTTGAACTAATCTTTGGCTCCTTTTAAGAAATGCCTCCATACTTCTAGACATCTAATATCTCTTTATTATGAATTTCATAGTTTCTTTTGGCTTCATTCAACAACTTTGAAATATAGGCTACTGGCCTCCACTTTTCATCTTTATATTTCATTGACAATACTTCTCCCATAGCAAAATCTGACATATTTGCTTCTACTCTTATCTCTTTGTCCAAATCTGGTATTACCAAGACTGGCTCCATTGTAAACCTTTCCTTCAATTTTTCAAATGCTCTCTACTGTCTTTCTCTCCAATTTCATTTTACATCTTTCTTTGTCATCTCATGAAGAGATTTTGCTACTCTTGCAAAATCCTTGACAAACTGTCTATAATAATTTGCCAACCTTAAAAACTTCTGCACATCTTTCACACTTCTTGGTACTAACTAATCTACCACTCTCTGAACTTTTTTCCTCTTCATCTTTATCCCATCTGGTCCTATTACAACTTCTAAAAACCCAACCTCTCTAATCTTCCATACATATTCTTCTGGTTTTACAAATAAATCATTCTCTGTCATTCTCCTTAATACTTCTTCTACAATATTGTCATATTCTTCCTCTGTATCCATTCCTACCATTACATCATCAATAAATGCTATTACATCTCCTATTTCTATCATATCTCTAAGTAAGTTATTTATCATCATCTGAAAAGTCACTAGTAAGTTTGTAAGTCCAAAAAACATTACCATTGGTTCAAAGACACCCTCTGACATTGAGAAAACTGCCTTTCACTTATCACCTTTCTTTATTCTCACATTATTGTATTCTCACCTCAAGTCTATCTTCATAAATACTTTCTTTTTTCCTATGTTATCTATTAAATCTGAAATAAGTGGCAATGAATAATTGTTCTTGATTGTTCAACTATTCAAATATTGATAGTTTTGCACTATTATTTTCTTTCTATCTTTCTTTAGCACAAAGAACACCAGTGATATCTGTAGTGACTTTGATGGTTAAATATATTCCTTCCTCAGCTGGTCCTTTACAAACTCTTGTATCTCCTCTCTATCTATTCTTGACAATGGATATATCTTTCTCTTTTTCAGAACAAATCCTTCTCTAAGATCTATAGCATGATCTCAAGTCTTCTTTATTAGTATTCTTTCTAATGTCTTTTTCTGTAACACCTTTAGATATTTATAGAACTTTCTAGAAACCATTTTTTCCACCATCTTAATCTCAATTAAATCTTCCTCTTTCTCTTGCTTTTCTTCTATTATCATTGCTATTTGCATCTCTTTTTCAACTGTCAGTTTTCTAAATTTTTCCTTTTTCTCTTTGTACTTTCTCATTTTTAAAAATTCTTTCTTCTTCTATTTCTATCATCTTGGCTTCATCTGTTTTGTCTTCCATTTCTTCCCACATTCCTCTAGACATCTCATCATTACTTTTAATCTTCTATCACATCTATCTCTATTCTCTCTTTATACTTTTTGAAAAATAATTCCATCTCTACTGTACCAGCCAGATATCAAAGCTAAGCTTGATATTGTACACTTTTATTGTAATTGGTTCAGTGGCTAGTCTGTTCTTAATATCTACTATGTGCTCAATTGGTTCTTCATGATTAAAGATACTATTTATGTTTACATAAATCAATCTCTCCAGTTTTTTTTCCTAAACTTTTTCTTCTTTGTAAATTCCAAACTCATTACCAACCCTGTTGCCTACTATTCCTCCATCTCAATTCCTTCTTTATCATCTTCTTGCTTTAACCTTATTTTTACTGTTACTTCTCTCAACAATTCCTCTTTTTTTTTACACTACTACTATTATCTACTCTTATCTTTCATACTTCCACTAGTTTCTTCTTCTTCAATCTTTCTTCTCAATTATCTTTTTATTTTTTCTTATTTTATTTCCACTACCTTCTTCTATATTTATCACTCTATTCTATAATACTTCAAATTTATTTGAGGGCATTGGTGTTGATCTCTTTTCTCCTCTATTCTTTACATTTCTACAATTGTAGGCAATATACCCAAAACCTCTATACATAAAATACTTTCTTTCTAGTATCACTCTTTCTCTATTTACCTCTCTCCTTATTTCCCATTTCTTATATTATCTCTACTCTTTTTACTCTCTTTTCTTTCCTCATTCTTATTTCTTCCACTCTTCTCTATTCATTATCTATTCTCTTTCTTATTTTCTTTCTTATTTTCCTTTCTCCTCTATTCTCTTTCCTACTGCCTCTTTCTTTTCTAATCCTCTGCTATCTGTAATTCCAATATTTGTCTTTGTAAATTTAATAACAACATGTTATTCAACTAAGATTGGTTGCTATGATGTCTGATAACTTCAAAAATGATATCTTTCCAAATATTCCTCTATAAGTACTAGCTAGTATTCTTTCTACCTGACCTCATATTGTCTACTAACTACTGCCTTTATAAATACTGGCTAATATCCCTAATCTAGATACTTTCTTACTAGATAATGTCACTACTTTGCATGGACAAGTCATAAGGGGATTTGCAATATAAGCCTTCTACTCAAAAATATACATGTAAACTACTTAACACTACTTATTTAAACAATAAAGTATATCTAACCAGCAGCCTGAGTTTGGTCACTAATGTTCACAACTGTCTGTGTTAAACAGCTAGCTTCTTTTAAGCTTAAAGTTCAGCTATGAATAGTTTGTGGAAATTGATCTTGCTGGTCACATATAAGAATAATAAGAAATTAAAGTAAAGAAGATTGTGTGATGCAGTATTCTTAGAGAGAGTTGAGTTCTACTGTTGTAGCAGCCACTAACCAAGGCAGTCAACAATGTTACTAAGTAGTCTTATAAACAAAGAGTCTTGTGGAGATTACAAGAAAACTCAACAAGGAGTTTCCAATGTATTCCTATCCTATTTATATAATAGACACATAGTCTGTGCTAGCAATAAATAACCCTATCCTAAAGTCCATACATCAGCCATAAGTATACTACAAGGACAATATACCATAGATATGTGTTTTAACATCACTTCTTTTAGTCTATTCTCTAATGTTCTAGGCCTTTGACATAATTGTTATGTGATATGTTATATGATTGCAGTCACATACCTCTTCATTGTCCAAAAAAAAAGAAAAAGAAAAATCAAATCAAGGAAAATAGATAAAAATAAAAGAAAAATAAAATATTAGAGTCCAAGTATATTATGACAGTCTGCTACTAGTGATCATTTCATAGTCTCCATTAACACCGACAAAGCCTTAAAGCTTCTCTAGTACTATCTAAGAGAAGTAGCCAAATACTAATATACCTTAAAACTTAACACTAATAATATCCTTGTCAGTTTTATGAGCTAACTTCAAGACTTGTACATATTAGTATTCAACTCTGCTCTTACACTTACAGATATACTCTTTCTCTTTATGATTAGATCATCTTGTTATGATCGATGTCTCCAGGATGCAGCATGGAGAAGGGCAAAGGATATGATGACACAATCAGCTATACCATAGTAGTCTTAGTCAGTGTCTCATATAGCAAATGCTACAACCTTGCTTTATCCTGATGATCTTCTCATTTCATATGCCTCATGTACTGTATATAGTTTCCTCGTTTTACTCTTTGAACTTAGTATATATAGCGTAGATACTCTTCTGTATCCTTATGCTTTACTACTTGAATCCTATTCTTTAATCTCTTTTCAAGTCTTTGTCTAAGTGCAACCTGAGCTCTAGCTTAAGGTTGTAACACACCTCTTCCAACTAACACTTCTACACTTAGTAATCTCTTACCATTCTCAATCCTATATCTCTTTATCAGACTTGAGTAGTAATTGACAAGTAGATTGAGCTTTTCTCAGTACTTACTCTTTATACATCTGGCTGTCTATAAACCAATCCATTTATGACTAGGGCAAGATTTTATTTTTTTTAGAAGTGATCAAGCCATAAAATAGTCTGAAAGTCTGTTTGAAGAAAAGTTTATTATAGGAATCTTTTCTATTCCTATATAATCAGAGTTCCAGAAACTTTTCCACACTTATTTTTATTTAATTAATGTTGTTGCTAAAGCTATTAACAAGTTAGAAAAAACTAGCTACTACTAGAGAAGCTGTGCTGTAGAGGACTATCTAGATGAATTTTAAACTCTAATTTAGAAGCTAGCTACACTGACTTCCACACTATAGTAGTTAAATTCTGCTATAGACTCTAAATAGTAACTCAGAATCAGATCATAACCTTACTAGTAGAAAAGTCTGAAGATACTAACTTCCATACTTAATTTAAAGTTATGTATAAAATAGATCATGCCTAACAAGTGAACAAAGCATTCTAGTTGACTTTGTATAATACCTCAGTACTCATTTTTAACCTCTAAGTACTATAGAGTTCCTTAGTTATCTTTATTTTTAAACAGTCAACTCTATCTTATTATTGCTCTTATACTAGCTACTGCTGATACTCTCTCTAAATATCCTCATGAATATAAACACTGTCTAGAAATACTATCTTATCTTTATTAAAAAATGTTACTACTATGGAAATCTAAACCACTGTCATATGTCAAGTCCACTTATTTGAAAGATATATCTCCACAGTGATACTGCTATTATAATATTTATAAAACAAGCTCATCTTCTATGATAGCCACCTTTCTTACAATATGCCTCTGTAGTAGTAATACAACAATCCAAATATTCAGTCTTCTATGATAGGGATACTCTTATCAAACTCAGTCTTCCATAGCAGAGTTCTCCTATCTTACTATCAGTATTTCACCACTGAAACCTCTACTTAGAGTAGTACATTGAAATTCTGAGTATCTCCTATACATCTGACTTGTATATAAGACTAGTAGTTACATTGTAATTGACTAGTCTGATAATTAACAAAAATAACCTCTATTGAACTCAATCCCTAGTGTTCAACAGCAATATACCCAATCAATACTTATTTCCATCTCAGACTTCCTTCACTCCTCTAAAATTGCAATTACATAACAAATAGACAGTGTAGCATATAAGCTGAAGCCAAGATCATTCTGATAAGCCCATATCACTAAGCTCTTTTCACAGAGTTTACATACTCTGTATATTTTTGAGCCTACCTTGTAGACTTTCACCTTCTGGTATGAACTGCACCTGACAACCACATAGTTTGCAAGTGTCTAGTAAGATTGAATATTTGGCAATTAACTGCTAAACAACAGGAAGAACTGATAAAAATTTTGCATATATTAAAAGATATTGAAATTAGCCAACCACTAGAACCTGCAGATAATAAAAATATTAATAGCACCATAGATAACTAGGATTTTACATAGAGCAGCTGGCAATTTGTATACCCTAACCACTAGTAAATAGGTTTACTGTACTTGAGGTAGAAGAATATATCACCAAGAACAGTGACTATTAGAACAACTAAGTAAAGTCTATAGAATTATGTAAAGTTTGCAATCTTCAGAGAAACTTAAAAGAACAGAATGAGGTTTCCTAAAGATAGCTAATATTCTAAATATTCTACTGTCCATTACAATCTAACAGAACAATGCAGAGCTAATCATCAGACTGATGGTATGCAGATAGTTAGAAACTTGAGTCAAAGTATCTAGAGTATTATCCAAAAAGGCAGGACATATTTGGAATAATAAAAAGCTGTGAATCAGAGGTCCAGGAAGTCTTCTAAAAGAACTGGGTATGAGTGTAGGGTTTGAAATTTAGAATAGCAAAGTCTGTAGATCTAGTAGTAGTATTCAGAAATGTATGTCATAATAGTTTGTAGCAAAGTCCATAAAGTGTGGAAAAGTTGTAAAAAAGCTTGTAGAATACACAGTTGAAAGAGTTTGCTTTGCTGAGATAAAAAGTCAAATGAAAAGATAGTGTTGTAGCAACCACTCGCCGGAACAGCACTTGTGATATGCTAACTTCAGCAAAGCTCTCAGTAGGCTATCTAGTAGTGGGGATTACAAGAGAATTCGACAAGGAGCCCTCACTGCATTGCTCCTCTATTTATATAAATACAATATGGTCCGTGCTACAACAATGTGTCTACCTCATGTCCTATTACTCATCCACCATGCTTCTACCTCAAGGCCACCATGCCATATCCATGTGCCCTGATGTCATACTCTTTAATCTCCGTCACCATGTGTG
>Ga0157364_1008585_pt1 | contig 10585 bp, 2 predicted proteins | sample AttsexASBM2_FD_111476 | JGI IMG/M metagenome (GOLD analysis project Ga0157364, IMG submission 111476) | Fungus gardens microbial communities from leaf cutter ant in Ribeirão Preto, State of São Paulo, Brazil - Atta sexdens ASBM2 | ecosystem: Host-associated > Fungi > Mycelium > Unclassified ... | reverse complement strand
TACTTCTTCATCGTAATTACATGTAACCGCAAAATCTAAAAATACTTCATCTTTTTTATATATCACAAAATTTAACCGCATAAAATTGGATGTCATACAATGCTTTTATTTCTTTTCCTTTAATTTTAACATTGTTAAGCTCCAGATCTTTGCTTTTCTTACGCTCGATGAATTTGTGCTGAGTATTAAGACTCTAAGATAGATTCAAATTTTTTTATTCTGCGTTCACGTCGCAACCGCAATTGCGGTTATACGCAGAGAAAAAGAATGTCGGGCATAGTTACGTTGCGACATTGCTGGAGGGTAAGACATCGCGCTGTTTCCTCGCATGACCAGTAGGGAAACGTCCCATTTCATATCATTATGCATATTTATTGCCAGCTTGCGAAACAGCCGCCACCGGGCCCGTGTCGTGGCCCGTGGGCCACGGTAAATAACGGTCTTTGAGCCGCGGCGTATATATGTATGTACATGCGCGACCGTCCCAGTTTTAGCCGCGTTGCGGGAATAACAAATAAATACATCGGCGAAAAGTAGCTGCAGCTAAGTTACGCCGCTCGTTCGGTCATAAATACAACAAACAACAAAAGTTACCACGTTTATAAGCGCATACTTGTATGGACCTCTATGCACCAACGGGTGCACATTTTCGTTCATTCGATTGCGCGGCATCGAATGAGCGGCGTTGCAGGTGCATTGCTTTCGTGAATCGCACGCGTTATTACATCTTCATCGTGATTTCGTGATTGGGTACACATGATTGTTGTTAGATGTTTCTCATTATACATACAAGCGACGGGATATGACTGATACATTCAAAAGCGGATCAGAAAGAAATTTGATAATTGTACGAAATCGTAAAGTTGGGTACATACATATATATATATATATATATATACTTAGCGAATAAAACTCGAATGAAAACAGCGAATGCGAATGTTCGGACATTCATATTTGTGTTTATAAATCGTTTGTTTCTTTCCTTGGTTATACCGAGTATCAACATTCGATCAGATTTAAGCCGGTATTCATAATCAGATCTTATATTCAAGACCATCTTAAGTGCAGCCTTCCGAAGTCGCAAATCAGAGGGCCATATTAACGTCTTAAGACATTATTTAAGACAGTCTTGAAATAAGAATAAGAATGAATTGCCCTTGATGTTCGCTGCATATATTAATTGAACTTGTACATTTGGTATTACTTGTAAAATAATTTGTTGTTAATATAAGTTTAATATACAATAAATAACAACTTTTGATGTTTGTATGTGTACACCTTTGATCATTTGTATGTGTACACATGGTTTAAAAGGTAAAGAAAGTAAAGAAAACGCGGTGAAACATCTATTAATGATTTCTATTATCTTCTTGGATAACTTTTTAGATAGCTTGGATAGCTTTTATAATGGAATTTATAATTCATTTTATATTTCTATAACTTATCATTATCTTATTCGTATAATATACTCTTTTTGAACTAACGTATTTATTACAAAAATGTTAAAGCTGGAAAAAAGAATTGATCGACTGCAAAAACAAGTTTAGTAAATGTTAAATATTTGCGAAATGTAACATTACTCTAGCTTGCCAACTGCGACGCAATTTAACTTATGGAAAAAGAACGAAATGAAAGTTACAGTGATTTAACATGGAATTATGCAAATGCGTAAATATTGCCTTCTTTCGTTTTCAAATGGATACGATTGAGATATCTATATGCTTTTGACAAATGCTGCATAATTTAAAAAATATTGCTATTGTTTTTAACGTAGCAAAAAAAATAATCCTGTTGTCTCTACCATCACTATTCGTAGTAATATTTGTTATAAGCGTTTCCTGGTTCTATGTCCGAGCATATGGCAGAAACGCGCGCGCTTGGCATGTGATGTGCATCGGATATCATGGATGAGTAACATAGACTAAAATACATTGGAGCACCTGCATATTCATATGCAGGTCATATTCATGTAAATGCCAATGCGTATACATTACGAGAAGCGTGTATTATACGGCTAAGTCAAAGAGTGCGTGGAAAAATGGACTCCCCGACGTGCAATCTATTTGAAACTTGTGTCAAAGACCTTTCTCGCTCGTGTACATGCATAATTAACAAAAAAATTTTCATGTTTCATTTATTATTACTCACTTTTCTAAACTTTACGTGTTACTTTTAGTGTGTTACTTTTAGTGATCGCAGTGATACATTAAATTCGTTACAAAAGGATGAGTTAGAAAACATTACTTCCTAATTGATTACATAATTTTGAAAAGAGTGATAATTTTCTTTTCGCGATGAAATATAGATAAAATGTATAGATAAAACATTTAAGTACTTCAATTAGTCAATTGCGTTTGATCAAAATAAGACAAGCGAAACATAGACGATACTAAAATGTATTATACTTGTATATTACAGTAAGTTTCTTATGAATGCAAAATGAGATATACGTATAATGCAATCATGTAACCGCGTGTTTCAAGTCAAAACCCTTGGCACAAATAATATAAATTATAACTTATAATTATGAAAGTTTTGCAATTAATTTGAAGCGAGCATACTCCTAGGATAACTGCGATGGCACAAAGAATTGCGCAGCTCGAAGTGCCGCGGAGTTTCAGGTGGATCCGCATGCAGTTTAAGCAACGGTAATTTCTTCGATTGCACGCAACATAGCAAGAAACGCAAGAGACGTAAATTTTCTAAGTGTTCATGCCACCAGAAGGTAAAACATTCTCCGCTCGCGCGTAAGTAAATACAAACTGTTCTGCGCGCGCGGACAAGCGCGGGACGAAGCCCAGAAGTTCGACCTGTACAACTTGCCGAACCAATATACTGCTGCGGCCGACTAAATGAAGGAACTTAAGTGAAAAGTTTGTCCGTAACCTACGAAAATACTGCAGTGCCTACGTATTGAAAATACGAGCGAAATACCTTAAAGGAAGTTGCGGACGGGGCAAAGGAATAAGGAACATTATGAACAGACATCGCTTGTCTTTCTACCGGTCGACGCGCGAAGGTGCCGCGCCGCGAGAAAATTTACATCTTCGCTACTCGGAATACGAAACGATTCCTTCACGTTGAAGATTTCGGAATTCAGTCGCGTTACACAGTTTCTGTAAAGGGCGGGACCTTTTAGCATTCCGCCAACGGATTTCGTTTGCGCGCGCTGATAATCAGAATGTCTTTTTTACGTTTTTCGTATGATTTTGCATGACCGACGCGTATCCAATAGCAGTCTCATGATACTCATTTGCGGAAATCTTGTAAAACGCAGAAAAATAATATCTTAACATAAATAAGAAAACAAAACTATATTCGGTCAAAGCGAGTTTTATAATTAGTATCTAATATTATTTTTGTATGAATTGGATAATATCTAAATTTTACAATTTTCAATTCAAGCAAATTGTGAGCTGATTACAATTATTTGTCGAAAAATTGACAAGCAATTTAAAATTACTGACGCTAATAAACATCTTTAAAACATTATATAAAGAATTTAGTATCTTAATCTATAAATTGAGTCGCAATGGATCTGCTAAAGAATTAGAAGTACATTGGTCAAATATCTGATTTGCTCTCATTTGAGCTTCTGACAGAATTTTGCATTCCAAATAGATTCAAGCATGTACGCTGTAAGTATGTTCCAAATTAGATTTGTGTTGCACCATGTCATACAGGAAGACTAATTCTCTTGTCTCTTGGGGAAGATCGAGGCGCCCCTTCCAATTACGTAAATTGCGCGAGCGCTTAGTGCTCATCGAAATCATGTACCTATGATCCATGTGTGATATAACTGGCATGTACATATGTTCTCACCCATGTCAGATTTCGCTGTTTTCTTCCAATTTGGCAGACACGCTATTTGGGCATTAAGCGTGTGTAGGTGAACACGTGGTTTGCCGCCAGATGTGCACCTCGTTGCTTCACACCTGGATACAGGCTGTAAAATCCCACATTACAGAGATTTAGTGGTATTAGTGGGACGTATATATGACTAACGTAACATTGTGGTTATCCAATAATGTTGTCACACACTGGCGCGTGTTTGAGCCTCTGCATCAATCGTGTCGATATTTTTAACCGTAGCGAATAAATCATAAAGGATACATTGTAACATCTACATCTAAAAAACAGAAGCTTTGTTAACTAATATTATATTAATAATTTATGACATCAATTTACATACAATGTAGCATGAATACATATAGACTGTTACGTTTATTTATATTTATTTTTTGTTAGAAATACAAATTTAAGTTACAACTTTACATAAACATTTATTAATTTTATTATATCTATAATATTTAATAATCTTTACACTGGATTAAAAAATGTTAATATTATTATTTGAAGCTTTAATAATCAATTTGTAAGGATTTTTAATCATATATTAACTAACAATTAGTACATTAATTGAAAATATTATTATTTGTAGTAGTACCTATATGTACACAGTATTGTTATTTTTTTTAAATTGATTATGATTTTTTTTTTACGAAAGCAAATGAGCTTGATGAGCAAATAATCCTTTTTCATGCATAAATCGAAATCAACGTCGCGAGCAAAGAGAAGGAAACAGAAATTAAACGGAGTATCGATAAATCAAGTTCTTCCTCTATCTGCAGCCGCAGAAGTAGTAACGAGGGTGCAGTTGCCACGTAATAGTTTATAGATAGACTGGTCGTTGTATTTCCCTCTTGTTCCATGAAGTGTACAGCTTACGATAAGACTTCGCAGCCGGGTCTCTGCAACGCGCAAAGCCAGATTCACGGTTTACTTTGAAATTTGCAGGCGCGCAAGCCAATTTAACTGGCAAGAGCAGTCAGGTGCATCGGTTTGCGATTTATCGGTTTGCGTGAGGTATGTCATTTAAAAAGAGCAAAACATTTTTTTCAATCCAACGCCATGTATAATTGTAAAATTGTTTAATTATATCATTATTTATAGCTTTTCTTGAGAATTGTTGCTTTACAAGTAAGATTATAAATTAAACAAAAATAAATTTTAAAATATTTTGGAAATGATGTGGATTAATTGTAATGAAAAATTTAATTTTTATATTTTATTTATTCGCTAATAGTCTAACGCAGCAAGTTTCTTCACAGAAAAACAAAATATGTTGCTTATACATTTATATTTATAAAAACAAAATAAGATACTTGTATAAATATTTATCTTATACATTTTCCAAAGATAGAATAAAATTTAAGAAAATCTTGTTTTGACTGCTAAACATTTATATATCTTATTATGTGGCGTAAGAAATAATTATATGAACAAATGCGAATTGTCGATCATTCTCTCGACGTGCTCGCGATCTAAACAGGATAAACGCGCAGATCTCTCGAGGATCGAGCAGTGAGCGTAGTGCTCGGCGATCCTCACCGGTGGTGATGCGATTTTATAAAGATTCGTAAGCGGGAAACGAATGTAAATGTGGCGTTACAAAGGGCTAATATCACGTAAAGTATTTGTAGAACATGAGGATGTCGGGGAATTAGGCGATATGCAGCTGTAATTTAAAGGCGCGGAATGTCGCGCTATTACGATCGCGACCACACATAAGCTGCGCGAATGCGGACATAACTATTTCTCTTTCTTCCTTTTTCTCGATATAAATCAACTCCGCTATCGTAAACTTTATTTGAAAGTACCGAGAGAAGATTTAAAGCCGTAGACAAAAATAATCTCGAGAAAGAGAGAGAAGGAAAACGGACGGCAAAGTGGCGGTATGAAGGCCAGGGTGAGGAGCGAATTGTGAGCAGGAAGACGAACGAAAGAAGGAGGACGAAAGATGTGGCAGAAGGAAAGAATGAAAGTTTTCCCACGTAGATAGGACACGAAGTAAAGTCGATAAGATGTATTGGACCATGAACAACATTGGTTGCGGGGCTAACACTTCTTTACGTTAGCGCGAGGCGAGGTGGAGAGGATAGGGGTTAAAATTGCCATATATACTCACTGCTACCATTGTCCGCCTTATCCACTGAGGCATTTCTCTGTAAATGAAATCGAAAAACTACAATTGCCCAGTTAAACGCAAGCGATAGTTGCATTTCGCTTATATGTAATATCCATTCAGTTGGAAGAAAATTTGAGAAAATACGCGAGCGAGCTCGTAAAACGACAACAATATTTCATACTATATTGAAATTTTTTACGACACGAAACAAATATTCCAAAGGAATATTAAATTGCGTGACACAATTAAATAATATAATATTAAGTATATTTTTTTATTTTTAATTCAAACGTATATGTTTTTAGAGATAATAAAAATGTTTTAATATAATTGAAATTATTTTTTGTTTTATAAGAAATAGTTCATCGCAGAAAAAATAATAAAGATATTAATAGTTTAAGTTAGTTATTATATTAATCATATTACATATCGTTATTATTTAAAATAATTATTAAATTTATTTTCCTCCTCCTTCTATTTTTTTCTCTTTCTCTTATTTTACGAATTTTACAATTAAAATCTATCGTTTTATTAAATATTATTTTCATAAATTAAAAATTATATTGTATACAATAAAAATAAGTTTTGTCTTAAAATTGTAAGTAAAGTAAATTATAAACAACTAAAATTATAATTATATTCACTAGATACGTATAAAAAATTCACGTAAAATAATCAATACTACTTTTTTGTGACAAAAAAATGTATTACAATGTTATATTTCAAACTTTATTCTGCCATATTGATCAATATGTGATGCGTTGCATATTTAAGCATACTTTGCAATCTTTAGGATAAATAACTCGAATAGCTCAAGTTCCACGTGGCGGTGAAATGCCTGCTTTCGTGATATCGTGCGCCTTTGTCCCTTCAACAAGAACAGCGCAAAGTTTCGCTGAAGCGGTATAAGTTGTCGTCAATCTTGAGGTGACCTGCGATATTTGCATAAAGAAACTTTTATACAGAGAAGAAAGAGACTACGACCAATTTTCTTGCAGCGTGCCACATAACAGTACCCTTCGATTCCGACGCGTGTTTTCAAAGTGTCCAACAAATGCGCGCATAAATTTTGTGTGTATCGGAAACTTGAAACCTGTCAATGTTATACAATGAATTATATACTTATGAAATTTTAATACTCACAACACGTCAAATGCATTGAAGGACAATGTTGTGCTATTTTTTTTTTTAACGCAAGTTTTTAATCAGTATTTAGTTTTATTAAAAATGTATATATAATAGGACCCCTCAACAAATTAACAATTGGATTTTGAAGGAATATAATGTAAATTAAAAATTAATAATATTCTAACTGTATACTTTTCGAAATTTCTTTTACTTGAATTATTTATATAAGAACTATTTTTGTGTATTTAAATTAATCATTATTATTTTCAATTTTAATTTTATCTAAAATTTCTTATCTGATAGTTTGCAAGATTTAATATAAAATACTTTATCAAAGTTGGATGTTTCGTTTTATCTTCTTATTTAAGTAATTATGCACGGATATATTCTCTATTATACAATTTAGATTATTATATGTAGATTATTTTCAGTAATATATGTAAATAAGCTAAAATATGATAAAATTCCACGCAAGTTATGTAGTTCAGTAGAAATTGTTGCTATACGCATCGTTGCATGCTTATAGAATTTTAGGACCTTACACCCCCGTGATATGACGCATACTGTACATGCACAAGAGAGTCGTTTTATTGCGCATATGGGATGGTTTAACTAAATTACTTTCCGCGTAACCGCTGAAGCGGTATGACATAGCCGCATAGTTCACGGATCAAAGGTTACTGCCGAACATTCCCAGGCTTTCATGTGCCGCAGTAACTTTTCGTTAGACGAGCCAATTTTCCAGTCATCAGGATAATCGTTAATTTTGGTTTTCGTTGCAGTTTATACTATTAACATTCGATTGCAATTTTCATAGGTATTTGGAAGTCACTTTACGTGATGAAAGATTTCATTTACCCATTGCGTTTAACCCATCCATTGCTTATGTTCTCCTGTTAGAATTTTGCGCGTTACGAGTTACAATTTCGCATTAACTATTTAAAAAATAATTGCAGTTTACAAGTTGTATTATTATTTTCATTAAATGTTATTATTATGTGCCGCACCTATGAATGTAGAGAGCATTACATAATTATTATAATAATGAAAATTAATTTTTTTACCTATCTTGTTTGTTATTCATGTTAACGCTTCATGTAAGAAATGGGGATCATTGATTTATTTTAAATAATAAATAATATGTAAAGAAATCACCTTCGGAAAAATGTTTTAAATTAATATCTATTTCAATAAAAATTTCTTAGTTTTACTCATGCATGTATACATTTACACAGTGTATCTATTTCATATTGCTAAAATTTTAGGCAATCTTACGCTATAGATAGGCAATTTGAAGTTCCGACGCGATGGATTTATAATCGATTTTGCTTTGAAATTATAAGGAAATTAAAGGTCGAGCGTTATTAAATTAACGGTGCAGTGCCTGCACCAAGAGATACGGTTGTAATTCGTTGCATGAAAAAGTCACGAGACCATTGGTGGACTGATAGAAAAACCCAATATACATACTAATAACATTGAACTAACTACAAGGCTCCTGTAATGGTAATCCAACTCCGCAGGGAGATAGCCGCAACTCCCTGCTCCATCTGCGAACTGAACCACGATCTCTAGAAAATTTACCACAAGGTTCTGTGTAATGAAAATTTTACGTAGATTCAAAATATAGCGATTTACATCGACTAAGAAATATATTGAAAATGTATTGTCTATAATGTATTATCTATAATGTTAATTGGAATACTTAGCTTACTATTATAGAATATGTTTTGCATTTACACACAATTAAAAAATTTTTTAACTAAGATATTGCAAACTAAACATAACTTATACCATATAATTAATTCTATATAAATTATTTTGATAATTGGAACTTCAAAAAGTTTACTTTCAACATATTTTCACATATATATTATTTCATCTTATGCGTCTTCAAATATACATATAAATATTAATTTTGCGATTTATATTTAATAAATTCATAAATATTGCATGAATATATTGTACATTTGTGTGTGGCTTAAAAGTGGTTGTGTTTGAAGAAAGCGAATGAAGATGGAAAGTTCATAATAGGCAAGGGTGAGACGAGTGGTGGTAAAGAAGGAGCACGTACGTGCCAAGATAGGTTGGATGGGGTGGACGGGGTGAAAAGCCACTTCGATGATGTATCACGTCGGAAAGCAAAGAAATCGGGGTAATAGGACTACCGAAGTACGTGAGTAAACTCGTATGTAGGTAAGGAGGCGTAGTGCTGCGCATAAAAGACGAAGAATACGAAGCGGTACGAAAGAGAGTCCGATCGTTCTGTATGCAAGGTCACGGCGACGGGGAAAGGTCCTTACACCGCAAAGTCCAAATACCTCGATCAAGCAACGAGAGGTTTGCAATAGAAACATGCTGCCTCGAAGATCTTTTATTATGTAAAAATAACATAATGACCAAAAATGTCTTGTTCACTTTTTGAGTTTAGATATTGTCGAAGAATGACTTTTTCTAAGACCTATCAGTTCTTTAATTTATTATTATAGTAGCATCAAAAAATGAATAATTAAAAATTTCATATATATCTGCAGCTTTGTAACTTTTATAGGTAAAATATAAGAGTTTTCATATGAAAACTCTTATTCTCTGATTTTTATGTAATATAATTATATTTTTGTAAAATTAATAACTTTATTACTATAAAGAAATAAAATTTGTATTATTTATTAAACTGATGTCTGTTTATTATTTGCTATTCGATATATGAATGAGTCAATAAATGAATATTTTATTTTATTTTACATCATTAATTTGCAAATACAATAAATCATTCTTACTTTACACTTGTCGTTGCATTGTAATAACATGTTAGCCATATATATATATATATATATATATATATATATATATATATATATAATGTATTAGTAATGGTTATTACATTTTGTATATAATGACATTCTACATATTACACAATATGACACACGTCTAATAGAAACAGAAGCAGAACATGGTATTATAAATAATATATGCGCAATGTTCTCGTGTATATGAATATTTTAACGTTACCTCTATGGAGTTCGTGGAAGGGGTATGTTATTCAATAACAGTTGCGACAAATGTGGCATAATTTGGAACAATATTTGCTTATATTAAAATTGCTTGGTTCATTAACATGCTTGATCACTGAATCGACGTGGTCTATTAATTGTCCAAGCTTGGCATTTGTTGAAATTTGGTTGGGAGAATGAATAACGCGAATGTGAATACATGTGAAAAGGGAAGAAGAGCACAAGAACATTCTATTTTGTAGCGGATTAACATTTAATGACAAATACTACAGAATTTTATGTATATTTATGAAAACCACGAATATATTGTGAAGTTGTAAAATTTTCTTTGATGCTTCGCAAACCGGTATATTGCTTGACTGAAAAGAATACCCTAAGCCATTAAGGAATCTTCCCGTAGATGACGTGAATTCCTTTCATTTCGACTATTCTCTGTAACAGCTGTGGAACAGTCTGAGCGTCTAGAAAAACTGAG
>Ga0157364_1008584_pt1 | contig 10585 bp, 5 predicted proteins | sample AttsexASBM2_FD_111476 | JGI IMG/M metagenome (GOLD analysis project Ga0157364, IMG submission 111476) | Fungus gardens microbial communities from leaf cutter ant in Ribeirão Preto, State of São Paulo, Brazil - Atta sexdens ASBM2 | ecosystem: Host-associated > Fungi > Mycelium > Unclassified ... | reverse complement strand
CACACACACACACACACACACACACACACGCACACACACACACACACACACACACACACACACACACACACACACACACACACACACACACACACACACACACACCGTGTTTGAAACACTCCGATAATTTCATAAAAAAAAATAAAGTCACCTTAAAATTTTGGTGGTACGTGTACTTAGAGAAAATCTGTAACCACCAAAAAATGTCCTTCTTGAAACAACGTAAGACTTGAAACATTTTGAAATAACGATATTTTAGGAGATATTTGCTGCCGATTTTATTCGCTTATTCGGCAATTTTTAGAAATTAATATCTCGTTAACTGTTGCAAAATGATAAAGAATTTTTCGATTCAATTTTTCATAAATGGTATGTACATGCCGACTACTCCGGCTGATCTGGATTACCATATAAAAATAATAATAAAAGAATTTTGCTCGCAATTATGAGTAAATTTGCCCTCCCAAAGGTAATTACCCTCCCGAATATTTAGGAATTATCTTCACTTACATTATATCATTGAAACTTTGATTGGTGTTACACACAGATAGAACCTCTTTTCTCGTTCCTGAATATTCCGGATTCGTATGCCAGAAATCAATAACAAGAAGAAATCTCCTTTTTTGCTATCGATTAACATCGCCAGCATTAAGCGTAAGATTTTACGCTTTGTACGATGCGCGAAACACGAACACGTCCCAAAAAGGCCATCATATTATGAAATCAATTAGATACGAAAATGAATAATTGTTAACAATAATATAATGTTATATCACTGATATAAATTTTACATTTATTCGTTATTAAAAGTATATACCTAATCATTAAAATATTTATCCGACTAAAAATATAAATTAAAAAAAAATCTTTATGTCAACAGCTTTTTGTTTCAAAGAAACTCCATCACAAATATTACAAAATTTAGAGAGAGATTAGTCGTTAATATAAACTTTATAATATAAAAACAAAGTTTTAATTTAAAAATAAATAAATAAAAATTGTTTAATTAATTACTATCCGAATCTAAGGCCCACACATTTTCGTTGATTCGAGCGATTTGATGCTGAATTTCTCAAAAACATGTGGAGATGAGAAATTCAGATGAATGATGTAAGATTCAAAAAGAATAATAAATTTCCCACGAGTATTAATAAAAATATCTTTTTACGTTGTTTATTATAAATTATTATAATTATTTTTTTCATAATATATTATATCAAAATCAAATATTTTAAGTGACGCGAAACTGATCACAATTTTAAAACAATTACTAAATAAAATTTTTCTATGACAAAATTATATCGAATCTCACATCATATTACTTCTTTAACTGGTACAAAATCCAGTTATCAATTACTACGTATGGATATGTTATAAAAGTTTAGGCTAAAGTTAGTGCATTGAGATAAATAATAATAATTAGGGATCATAAAATATCTTCCATAAAAAAATGAAATAAATGGTATGAATTATACTACTCGATTAAAATATTTGTTATTATTTTATTATAAACTGTACATATATAATTATAAGGCAATTGAAAAAAATTCTTAAAAACCAATATCTGTTTATATGTAATTGTTTCTTGCACTAACTTATATAAAATTTAATCCTGGATGAATATTCGGGAATAGATATATTGAGAGAAAAATGTTTGATATTTGGACCATAATTGCATGATAAAATAAATATGATTAGGAAGTCCATTTTAATGTTTATTACTGTTAAAAAATAAACATTATTATTCAGTAAATGCAACCGCAATTACAATGAATCATTCTTGAAAATTAATTTACCATTTATGTGGTATGATAAAAAGTATATTAAGAAAAATTAAAGTTATTATTCTCAAATAGTATGTGCGACTATCAATAATAGCATAATTGACTATATTTGTACGTTAAAATTATTATAAATATATAGATGTCCCAAAACCATTTTTTTCTCTCAATGTAATTGATGACATATGAATATCATGAGTCAATTTGAGTAAAAGCATATTTTAATTTTATTTAATCTCTTATCCTTTGTTTTCTATATTTTTATATTTTTATATTGTAAAAAATTATAATATATTTCTAACTAGAATAAATATACAAATTTAATAAATTTGAATGTATATGATTCTAAAATTGATCAAACAATATTATTAAACAATCAATATAATTATTAATGAATAATATTTTATTATTTAACCATGGTATTCGCTTCATTTTTTGAAATTCGATTAATATGGTATACAGTGTGTGCAGTCGAAAGTATCTTTGTATGCATACCAAATTAAATTCATATGCACAATAAATTTAATAAAAAGAGCTATCCAGAATTAAGTTTATTCTAATCTGTTTAACTTACCCATTTCAAGGCAACAGATGTGGAATGCTATATGTATACTATCCAAATATTGTTATAAATTGTTATGCATACATGCATAATCTAAATATATGGAATACTAATGAAATTACCATACATCCATTATCTCACTAAAAATAATTAATCTTTCATCACTCACCGACCTGATGCGCAACAGTGGAGTTTTATCTGCAACGTCGCTACGATGATTCTGTAACCAAAAAGTTAAAGTCTAAATTAAAAAAAACAGGTTAAAGAAATAATCATTATTTAAAAAAATAATTATTATATGAACACACTCAAAGTTTTATAAAAAATGACCATGCAATTTGAAACATAATTTATATGAAATAATTTACATTAAAACATGAAAACATAATTTTTATAGGCATCGGATTTTCTATTTATCATTTAATTAGATATTTAATGAAAATATTTATATATTCTCTGAAGAAGACTTAAACAAGAATAAATTTATAAAAAGTTTAAAATTTTTAAGTAATTCCTCTTTTTTTCTAATTATTACTTTTAAGTCATTGTAAAATAAAATGATAAAAAAAGATTAATTTTACAAATAAATGATATTTACCGCAAGGTTGCTCCACTGGTGCCTGATGCCTCTCTCAGACCTCCTCCTCCTCTCAGAATCGGGTTGACATCCTCTCGCACAGGACACTCGCGTAAAACACTCGCGAATAATACACTGTAATCGCACGCGGACTATAACTTGAGTTCGATAACTTGAACGGCACTCCCGAAACAAACGCGACGCGACGAACCGGCTGCGGTTCGTTTATTTTCAAATAAATCGGCGACGAAAATACGTTAGCTTCCCTAATGGATTTTACACGAAGAGAACGATTTTACTCAATAAACTAAAAATTTATCTAGATGTATCATTTAGATAGATCCGAAAATTTTTAGATACTTGAGAAAAATCGTTCTTTTCGTGTAATTCCTCTACTGAGCCCTCCCACGTCAAGGTGTATCCGTGAGAGGGAGAAAATCTGAAAAATATACAGCGCTATTATCTATATTTATATTACTATGCAATTATCAGTTAACATTTAGAAATGGATATCAATTCGTCACCATTGCGAAATAAATTCATAATATACATAATATGTAAAAAGAATTAAATCTCTTATTACGATCTGTAAGATCTAATTAGAGTTAATGGAATAAGAAATTAATAAAAAAGTGAAATATTTCTTTCATTACCGACAAATAGTTCCAAAATTACGTTCAATTTTTTATATATATAAATCGTATCATGAAAAAGATGCACAAAAACGAAAAATTTATTAAATATTAATTTCAAATATTAATTTCAAAATATATTAATTATAAAAGTAGAAATCGCATGAAATACGTCATTTGCACGAGAGTATTTATTAGCGTTTCTTTTTATGATACTGTTCGAAGCATAATCGAGTTATACTAAAGCGAAGAAAGACAAATTTTACGTTAAACAAAAATAATTGTCACTCGTATTTGTCGCGAAAACGTAATAAAGTTTGTTTTCTATCGCGTTTTGAAAGCGTTTTTTTCTAAATGAATGAATCGTACGAAATATCTGTTCTATTATACATGATCGTCATCTCATTCCTTTTACGATTTAATCGTGCGAGCTAATAATCGTGAGTATATTCACACTGTGAGTATATTCATAAAGTCTACGTTTCGTATTATATGTAATATTTCTTGCGATTATGTTTCAAAAAGAAAAGCGTAGAAAAGAGTCGCGGCACGCGACATAGCTACCTGCCTATACGAGCCTCGGTAAGGGAACTGCGCAGTGACTACGCATTAACGTGACGCGCCGCCTCGTGCCACTCTGTGCCACCCCGTACCATTGTCCCTTCAAGGTCGCGGGCCAACGTCTAACTGTCGAATATTAATACAATTTTGAAGTAAAATAATATATTCGTTATATTTTTAATATTCTTCGATGAATAAAACTTTGTTGCGCGGAATTTGCTTTATTTCTTAAATTTGTTACGCATTCACACAGCTCATGAATATCTTAGTTTAATTGTGCTATAATATAATTATAAAATAAGTGATTATTAATTTAGTAACTCACGAAAAAATATATATATGGACATATTTAGTATAATTATACATGAAACATTTTTTCCGGGAATTTTATGTTATACAAAATCCGCGCAGTTTTAATTTTATTTTACATTTTTAATAAAAGATTGACGGCTTACTGTTTTTTTGTTATTTTTGAATTGCTGAATTCTTCAAAGTTACGTCTTATTTTAAAAATAAAAGAGTATTTATTATTTTAAATAATTACATTTCCGACTTATTTAATATTTTAAATAAGAAATAAGAAATAATAAATAAGAAATATTTCCAAAATTTATTTTATATTTTTTATTTCAAACAAGTTGTATCAGTTTTTTTACCGATTTCTACGATTTTATATTTTAAGTAAGTTTCTGGAATTCTTATTTTTTTATTTTAAATAATTAGTAATAGTTATTTTACCAAGCCATGATCAGCATTATACGTATGTAAGTTTAAAGAACTTCTGAAACGCAGAATAATTTGCAGTAATAATAGTGCCTTAAATTAATTTATTAACTGAAAGATTAAATAATGATTAATAAAATATTTAACTCTAACTTTTAGCCAGAGCTGTATTTAGCGCAAATTGTTTCGCAATATATTAAGAAAATTTGCGAATATTCTTATATAAAGGATATATTATTAAACTTCATTTAAGTATAAATCAGAATAATGAAACAGAATAATGAAAATTAAGACGTAATGTTAGGATATCAAAAATACTTAATATGAATACTAATTACTAATTAGGTTTAAAAGAAACGCGCAAGTATTATAGGATTGAATTAGTGACAAAGATGCCACAAAGCAAAACGCGAAATGTATGACGATATCCATTTCTCAATCATGTAAAATAGGAATAAGTAATCGAATAAACTATGAATATTTTTCACACGCGACTGTTGACGATCCAAACGAGACGGCGGCGGCCGGCGAAGTGCGAACAGCGAGGGAGAGCACCCGGCAAACAGGCATGGGAGGGAGAGCGGAGATGACTACGTCATCACTTCGGAATTCGCTCGGCGACCTTGGAGGGGAACAGTACGTTCAGTAGTACGCTCGAACAGTTGTACGTTTCGGGTGTCGCATTATTAATTCGCAAAAATGAGAATCTACGAATATGAATTACATAAGGATACCCAAGTAATAAGATTACCAAAAATTAAAATGTATACTAAGGGTTAAGGAATAGATCAGAGATGAAATTGTTCTTCTCTTTTATCTTTTTTATTGAAAATATATATTTTAAATATCTTTATTTTTTAAATACGAGGCCTCGTATATTATTATAGTATATTGATAAGTTAAGCTTTTTGTATTGAAATAAATTAAAATCCAATTAGGATTTTGTCGCAGAAGTAATTTCTTAATACTGATTTTTTCAGAAATCGATTTAATTTTAGCGGCACGATCTTTTAATGTGATACCGTAATTACTTTTATTATACTGAAGAACATATTAGACATTTATTTTGTAATTTTAAATATTTCGTACAAATTACAATATGCTGATAAAAAGCAAGAGGTAAAAAATGGTTTTTACTAGTGTGGATTCTTTTTTACATAATTGCTCACGTGAAATATCCCAATATTATATTTCAGTCTTATAATATCCCAATATTATATTTCAGTCTCTCTTTGATGATTTACTTAAATAAAGGTTAATCATAAGTTATACATTTTTTAAATAGAAATAAATGCAAACATTTTTAAAATTATAAAACAATTTGGACTACATATAATAATGGATATATTAATAAATAGCATTCATATCCGGAAAAAAAATGTTACATATATATAGACATATTTTATATACATATATGTATATATAATATATGTATATATAATATATACATATATATATATATATATATATATATATATATATAATTATATGAAAAATATATGAAAAATATATCAATTTTTTATATATTTATATATAATTTTATATATTTTTATATAATTATATATAATTATGAAACATTTTTTTCCGGATACATATTTGGAGATAAATTATTATATTTAAATTATATATAATTTATCTATTATATAATTTATCTATTATATAATTTGCCTATTACTTTCCCAATATTAAGAATGTGAAATAAAACAAAAATAACAAAATTATGCAATTTAAAGTAACAAAAAGCCACAATGCGTTAACTTTTTGTTAAATATATTGCGTAAATTGCATGGATTTCGTGTAACAAAAAATTGTTACAAACATAATAATCGCTTATTGTAAGGGGCTCCGCACAATAAAAGGAACAAGAAACAGAAAATAAGAATTTCAACCTATCAGAAATCATGTATCGTGAAATACACAGTTTCTGATAATAGATTGAAATTCTTATTCTCTGTTCTCTGCTCCCTGTTCCTTTTATTGTGCGGGGCCCCTAATACAATTTGAAATACTTAAAATATAGATAAATTGTATGCGTAACAAGAAATAAAGCAAAACTCGCGTAATAAAGCTTATATTCGAAAAATATTAACCCTTAATACTTACTTTAGTTTTTGGCACCTATTGATGGCTGCTAATGATGTATTCTTCCAGGGTATCGATGGGTATCGATTAATGTAACTTTTGCTCTAGAATGAAAATGTGAAAAGTGAAAAATTTTATGTATGTATACATGTATATATGTTAACCAATTAACGAGGTGATTTTTACAATGCAATAGCATTAATAGTATAAAAAATATTTTTTACACCACTGCCTGTATCGCCCAGCTGATTGGTTGCTGCTCCCGCTGCTTGCATATGAATGCACTTTTAAACCATAAGAAATTGACCAATTACAGCCGAATGCGAGAAGAATAATTGATTGTGATTCGTCTATCGGGGTAACCTCGGAGATCTATAATATTATAGATTTTTAAGTCTTAAGCTATAAGGAATGGACGAATCATAATCAATTATTCTCCTCGCATTCGACTGTAGTTGATTTCTTACGGCTTAAAACATCTATTGTAAATCCAAACTTAGGAATAATTCAGGACTGTAATTCAGGAGAAAATCGAATAAAGACATGTGGCAATACTGCTCCCAATCAACATTGGCGGGAACATACCTGAATGGCGGGAGTGCAGCAGACACGTGTGAGCTACGAGCTTACATTCATCATATTTGATCGGGAGCAGTTATAGTGATCAGTGGGAAACGAATAGAAACAGATAAACATCTTTCACAGATTTTGTCTTTCTCACAATGGCCCGCAAAAAACGTCATGCAATTAAACGTAACTTCGCTCAGCAATTAAAAGACGAACCGCGAGGTTAGTGTCGTGGAATTTTCTATATGTATTTTGTTGAGAAATCGCGGCCGCTTAGTTGCTATTAGCTAGGTACCATTCAATCTCATCGCTCCAAAAACTATTATCAAATGTTTTATTTTACATTCCTCTTTTCTTAAAAATGCAGCTTAATAATTGCTACGTAATGTAAAATGATATAGTATAGTAATATAACAATCTAGGAAAAATGTAGTTTTAATTTTCTAGAAAAAATTATGAAAAAGATATACATTTTTCTTTTAATTTAGCGACAGTATTTATAGTCTGATTTTAAACTGAAAATGTTCTGCATTAGGTTGTATTCGTAAATATCACCTAGATGTATCATTTTGTCATTATTTAACATTGAAAACAACAAATTTAAAACGATATATAATATTTCGAATGATATTTTCAATTGTAATCTCAAGGGCCATTTTGACCAACAGCAATTAATTTTAGTCGATGGTTTAATCTATTAGAATTGATCGAATATTGTGATTCACACTTATCATTAAGCGAAATGACAAAATGTGATTGGTCAATTCTAGTTTAATTGTTGATTAATAGGCGTTAGTCAAAATAAGCTCTAAAGCTCTAAAGCTTAGTTACCTTAGAACATACATATACTGCAAGGGACCGTATCTGATCAATGTAATAAAAGTGTCTCCAACATCTATCTTTGTTTGCTGTGCATTTACACATTTTATATGTAAGCTTTGAATGCGCGTGTGTATATTCTAAGGCGAGAGTACAAAATTCTTAACACAACATAATGTGTGCCTTCCAACAAGCGATACAATGTGACACAATGATCTTGATCAATGATCATATCATCTTTGTTTAACATTGATAAATAACAAGGATGTAATGATCCATTGTCATTTGTATCGCTTGTTGGAAGATACACAATAATAGTCATCGATGCATGTGCATTACGATAAAGCATTCAAATAAGAATAGATGTTGGAGTCATCTATGATCATTTCAATATGTATGTTCTAAATTAGTGACCAACTGTTCCAAGTTAGAGACAGTCCCAAATTTTAACTCTTCGTTTCACTTTAATTCGTCCCAAATTAAGAACATGATTATAAATTGTTCCACTTTTAAGTGTAAAAATAATATGAAATAAGTAAAAATAATAAGTATGAAATATAATATATTTTCCACTAATATATGAAGAATTTTATAATTTTTTTATTTAAAAATTCAGACATTTATAAAATACAGCAGAAAAATAATTTAAAAAAATAAAATGTGATCTCGTAACTTGATGTAATTTTTGTTATGGCCTGATATGATATACATCAAGTATAATCAGTTACTTACAAATATAATATTATTTATGTCTTTCGTTAACTTTAAATTATTAAAAAAATGTTTATCTATTAAAATTTAATTGCAACAATTTAATATTGAATTTTTTAATGTTTTTTTTTGCCTTCTTAACAGTTGGTCACTTTACTTTAAAGGCCATAACACACAAAAAACTTAAGCAGTAAAATGTAAGCAGTAAGTTGTAGCAGTAAGTAAATCAGCATGTTGGATTTACTATTACCTACCCTTAGTCTTTACTGTGATTGCTTATGTTTTACTAATTAAGTTTTTTGCATATCCATATAGGGTTAGATATAAGGTTGATATAAAATATCGAAATGCAGTGATAGATTCCATCAATGTAAGATTAATTTTAATCTTGGTTTAACATATTATTTATCTTTTTCTAGTTCTTAGAAAGTCACTTTTTTAGAAAGTGTTTATTTCTGTTTGTTTCTTAGAATTAGAAAAAGAAAACATAAATCGAACCGAAATTAAAATTAATCTTTTATACATTGATGAAACTAGGTTGTATGATAAACTTCGAAATAATGGAGCAATAAAATAATATATATGAGTATTCTAATTAAATAACATGACAATGTCATTATTAAGTAATTAGTCGTTTGAAATATTTGTATGCTTTTCATTAACTTCGCTAATTTTTTTTGTGTAACAACTTGTAATTAGCATTAATCTAATATACTGTAAGAGAGTGATCAAATTCCTTATTAAATCTGAGATTGAATTATGTATAACCAGCTATTTGTGAATATATCTTAAATTCATGTTATTTGTTGCGACAGAGAATGACTCAGATTACAGTGGAAAGAAAATACATCAAACTAGGAAGAACAATAATGTAGAATTAGATGGAATAACAGAAGAAGCTGAATCAAATTCCAGTATAAATGTAGATCTATCTGCATTAGATAGAGTTCCTAAGCAAGCATCAATAAAAAAAAAGATGACTACTGAAACAAATTTGGAAGCAATAGTGTCTGATTTTCATGAGGTTGAAATAGAAACAGATAAAAATGTTACCCTAGAATTTGATAAGGAAAATCATGATCCAGAAGTAAGTCAAGAAGAGATAAAAGAAAATCCAGAGAAGAGAATGAAAATGGAAAGTAAAAAAATGCTTGAAAAAACTCAAAATAAAAAGGCATCTGTTGTTATAGAACGATGCAAATATTGTAAACAGAAATTAAATAATGATATAAAATTATATCAAGGACATCCAAATGGTGCAGTTGAGGAAGAGATAGCTTTAACTGATCCTAAGTTGTGTTTATTTATTGGAGATGAAGCTTTTATAGATCAAAGTGATGAGAGACCACAAAATAAATTAACTCACTTTAGGTGAATTTTCTTTTATATTTAAACAGCTTTATAAACAGTACACGTAACATTTATTTTTAAAATTATTGTAAAGTACCTAAGGAAAATTAATATTAAAAGAAGTATGTATAATATTTTTGCATGAAATTGAATGGAAAAATAATGGATTTCTTTTTACTACACCTAATATATATATATATATATATATATATATATATAT
>Ga0157364_1008583_pt1 | contig 10586 bp, 8 predicted proteins | sample AttsexASBM2_FD_111476 | JGI IMG/M metagenome (GOLD analysis project Ga0157364, IMG submission 111476) | Fungus gardens microbial communities from leaf cutter ant in Ribeirão Preto, State of São Paulo, Brazil - Atta sexdens ASBM2 | ecosystem: Host-associated > Fungi > Mycelium > Unclassified ... | reverse complement strand
TATTTATACAAAGTCCTCATGGTCTGTGCTACTAATAATTAACCCTGCCCTTATGTCTATGTTCCTTTCTTATGTTCACCTCAAGGTCACCATGTTATATACATGTGCCCTGATGTCATCTTCTAGATTCTTTCACTACCTTCTAGGCCTATGACATCACATCATGTGACATGTCATGTGACTGCAGTGTTACATGCCTCTTCATTGTCCAAAATAAAAGAAAGATAAAAATAAAAATAAAATCAATATAAAATTAGAAAAATAAAAGAAAAGAAAAATAAAATTGTTAGTGTTTAAGTGTTCCATAACATCAGGGTTAAGTTGGGGGTGCTAATCCTTATGAAAGGTATGTGCATACCAGGCAGGACTGCCTGGTTGTTACCACTCAAAAGCCTTAGAGTTGACTTAAGAGAAGAACCTTGTATTGGGTTAACATAAGAGAACTTGATAGAGGACTCTGTACAAGATAGTCTACCTTATATACCTTGGACTCATGGTCTGTGCTAGCTATTTCTACCCTACCCTAAACAGCCATGTGTATACCATAAGGTCAACATATGTTCCACACATTGTATGACATCATCTTTCTAGAACCTTTTATGTCCTTCTATGTATCATGTGACTTGTGACCATGTTCTGTGATATGAACTGTCATGTGACAGCATGATCTTTGTCACTAACCCTAACCCTAGTTCTAAAAATAGAAAATGGACAAAAAATGAAAAAGAAAATAAAAATAAAATGGACAAAAGAAATAAGAATCAAGTCCCTCTTCAGCAATCTTAACACTGGTGTACAATTCAAGGTGAGTAAAGAATTCTTTTCTTTATGTTTTTTTTACTAATAGCTTTCCCTTAGCTAGTTTCTGGCATGTATAAGGTATATTGCTATCAAGCAGTAGTATATACCCCATATCAATACTAATACCCAGCCATAATTCCTATTTATGGTAGAGCTCTAAGTATTATTGAAAAGGCACTCCAAAAACTCATAGAGGACTACCAAGAAGTTAGAAAGTTTCTCTGAAACTTGTTAGAGGGCCAGGAGAGAAACATGGCCCAATTAGCAAAGATTGGGCCATGATAGAGCAGAAATGGGGCTTGGAAAGACAAGACAAGAAGGAGAAAAGTGGAGATGAAGAAGAGGGGTCTGAGAATGGCCCTGGGAAAAGTCAAGAGGAGGAGATTCTATCATCTGCCTCTTGTTAGAATAGTAGTTTTGTTTTTTCTTTAAATTTTTAATTCTGTTTTGTGATTTAAATATATGAGTAAGAAAATCAAGAAATAAAATGAAAAGAAGTCTAAAAGTTTTGAAAAGAAACTCTGAAAAGTGTGCGGAAGCTGGGGGTTAATAAGAATAAGCAAACAGAATATACTAAGAAATTAATGAAGGAAATCTCTATTGGAAAATGTGCAGAGATAGAGGACAAGTGCAATAGCATGATCAGGACAATGAGAGAGGACTAGGGTTGGCAGGATATGCAATGTGGAAATTGGATACCAAGTTGGTGGCATAAGTGAGTTTGGATATGAGAATCTATTCAGATTCATCTTCAGTATCTTTATACTCTAGCCAAATCACCTTGTACAGAAGTTTGCATATCCATCAGTGATCTATTTTAAAGTTTACTATCTGAGAAATTTCATATTTGAGTTTCCTATCAATTATAACTAAAGCAGAGGCCAGTTGTGTCTTCTCAGAGAAAGTATTAGATGTAGCAGGTTTGAGCATAGACACATGGCAAACTAGATGAACAGAGCACATGGACTCTGGAAGACAAAGAGTGAACAATAGTATACCAGACTGGAAGATAATTTTGTAAGGTCTGAGATATTTTTTGGAAAGTTTCTTTGAAGGCTATGTAGTTTGGAGGAACTGAGCCTTGACAAAGACTTTGTCACCTACTTTAAAATCAGGAGTGGGGAACATCATGCATCAGTGGATTCCTGATAATACTATTGGGCTGCAGAGATTTCATCTTTGAGAGTACTTTGTAATTTATCAAGATCTATGGCAAAGTTGTAGAGCAATATTGCATTTGGAGTGAATAGTGATGTTTGGATAATATCCCTTATTAGCAAAGAATGGAGAAACACTGGTTATAGCACTCAGAGCATTATTGTAGGCAAACTCTGTAAGAGATAGATGTCAAGTTCACAAATGGTGGACTTAGTTTCTCTTTATTTCATTTTCCATTTTCATTTTCATTTCTTATTTTTCTATTTTTAGAACATAGAGTTAGAGTTAGGTCACAAGACACAGAGAATGAAGTTGAAGGATCTAGAACAGATAATATCATATAACATGGACACCACATGTTGGCCTCATGTTCTATACATGATTATTTAGGATAGGGTGCACAGTAGTGAGCATGGACCATTGGTAGTAGTATAAAAGGTAGACTAGTTTGTAAAGAGATCTCTATTGAGTTCTCTTATGTTACTCAATACAAGAGTCGTTCTTTTATCTTACTCTAAGGACTTAAGATCATAACAATAGGAGTTCAGACCAGTTTTCCTGCTAGTAGTTACAATATCCACAGAGGTATTGCTCGAGAGTCTGATTCGTATGTTCGGTTTAACCATCACCTTCAGAATGTTAGTCTAAAGTGAAGTGAAGCCACATGTCGAGAACAGTGTCTAAGAAATGGAAGAAGTTTGATACAAACTCCAAGCTTCTGTCAAAGGTGATATGGAAAGAAATGCTGTGTTTGGAAAATACATGAAGGACAAATAGACATGCTAAGTCTGAGGACGTGATAGTATCATGAGCAGAGATAAAGATTGCCTACTTGGTGAGCTAGTTGACTATGACCAAGATGGTGTTAAACCTGGAGAATGACGGAAGTTTCTTGATGAAGTCCATAGAAATGGAATTCTATGGTCATTCAGGAATAGGAAGCTGTTTGAGAGATCTGTAGGGCTTGTGACATTGTAGCTTAGATTACATACAAGTAACACAGAACTTGTAAAATTGTTGTACATCAGTATGGAGGCTGAGCCAGGAATATCTATGGTGAACTAATTCCAGTGTTTTGTTTTGACCAAAATGTCCAGCAAGAATGTGATCATGGTTATACTGGAGAATGCATGTGTAGAGATTACCAGCAGATGGTATATAAATTCTGTTGTTAAGAAGGAGAAAGCTGTTTGGGTCCATAGACTACCAGCCATCTGCAGGGATGTATTTTGTCACAATTAGATTACTAGGGAGGGCCAAAAGAATGTCTCAATGTAGAGTGTCCAGATCCATGACTGTAGCTGTGCAAAGAGAAGAGAAGAGGAGGATAGTAGCTCATATAGAGACTGCAAGTTGTTCTTGAGTGAAGATGGGTTTGAAGTTGTAAGAGTTAACTATAGTATAGCCAGTATTCCCCCCTTTAGAATAGATATTCCATTATCTAGTGAGAGTGTCCAGTTTGGTGCCAAGACAACCAGAGTGGAACCTGATGACAAGATTGAACTAGGAGAGGTACTCAGACCACTGTAATTGCCTTCAGGTCAGAACCTTAGTAGTAGAAAAATACTCAAGGTTTTTATGATCTGTAACAACATTGATAGGATAGGCCAAACTTTTCAAGTAGTGTTGCCAAATCTTGAAAGCTTCAAAGACAGCAAGCAATTCCTTGTTATATGTGTTGTAGTTCAACTCCACCATAGTGAAAGTGTGGGAGTGGAAGGCCACTAGATAAACTTTATTTTCTTTGTTAACAATGGAAAGGATTGTAGTGAGAGTATAGTCTGAAGCATTAGTTTCCACAATGAGTTGAGCATCAGGAATCCAATGAGTGAGGATGAAGGCAGAGGTGAATACTTTCTTAAGAGAATTGAAAACATCAGAACAAGAGGAGTCAAACTTCCAAGGGATGTACTTCTGGGTCAGGCATATCAATAGAATGACAATGTCTGAGTAGTTGAAGATGAACCAGCAATAAAAATTGACAAAACCTAAGAAGAATTAAATATCCTTGACTTTCTTGGATTCTGGCCAGTCTTGAATAATCTTTACTTTGTCATTGGATATGGTAAGGCCAGAAGGGGACAGGATGTATCCCAGATACTCTACCAACTCAGAGTGAAATTTGCATTTCTCTGCTTTGGCATAAAGATTAGCCTTGTGGAGACACTTAAGTGTTATGATATAGTAAAGGGAGAAGCAGTAATATTCTTTATATATTCTTCAGAATTTTATATTGGATTTTACTTTGGATTGTATTTTCTTTTATTGATGAGGATGATGAAGAGGTACATGAAACTGCAGTCACATGATTTGATATCATAAAAGCCTAGAAGGGACTAGAGCAGGCTAGAGTAGTCTAGATGGATGACATCAAGGAGCATATTAACTGCATAGCTACCTTATAGTGTACACATGGTGCACTTATGGATGACACATGGACTTTAGGGTAGGATAGATATTAAGTAGCATAGACCATGTGTAATTTATATAAATAGGGTAGCAATTTAGCAGAAATTCCTTGTCAAGTTCTCTTGTAATCCCCACTTGATATCCTGCTGAGAGATTTATTGCTTGTGTTACTATTGGTCACTGTGACTAGTGGTTGCCACAACATTGAGTACTTCTTTTACATGCCAATGATGTTTAGACATGTCATTTGAGTAGATAAGTATATCATCCAGAATCATCCAGATAGATTATAACACAGACATACAAAAGATTAGAGAAATGTCATTCATGAATTGCTGAAAGGCCATGGGAGCATTGGTAAGACCAAAGGGTATTACAGACTACTCAAATGATCTGTAACATGTCCTAAAAGTAGTCTTCCATTTATCACTGTTAGTGATATGAACCAAATAGTAAGTATGGCAAACATCTATCTTTGAATAAACTCAAGCTTTGTAAGGTAAGTCCAGCAGATCAGAGATAAGCAGGAGTGGATAACAATTCTTCTTGGAGATGCAGTTAAGACCATGGAAGTTGATACAGAGGTACAGTGAACTATCTTTCTTCTTAATGAATAAGACCGGTGTACTATGTGAAGATGAGATTGGTCAGATGAAACCCATGTTGAGGTTTTCCTCAATGAATTCCTTCAGAGCCTCTTGTTTGGATGCCAAAAGAGAGTATATGGGGCCAACTGGAGGTTGAGCACCTTCTTCTAGGTTGATTTTGAGGTTATAAGAATAATAAGGAGAAAGGACTTCAGCTTTAGTTTTGCTAAAAACATTGGCAAATTTGTGATACTCAGAAGAGACATTGGAAAGGTCAGGAGCTTCTGCAAGTTTTGTAGAGCTAGCCTGAATGTCCAAAGAATGAAGACAGAGTTCAAAGTTGCTAGAGCCTGGAAGTTTTGGTGCATGTAGGAATGCTGCAGCACTAATGATAGTAATGTTAGGTCATTTAGAGTTAGATATAGAGATCTCAGATACTAGTATGGAAACTATAGAATCCAATGATTGCAGAGGTGTATCAACAAATGACAGAAGTACTAATGGTGTATTGGCTACAATGCAAGAGGGAGCAAGATTTTCCTACAAAGATAGACTAAAGTTTATTGACCTATTTACTCAGTTAATCAGTGGATTATGTTGGGTGAGCCAGTTGTATCCAAGGACCAAAGAGCAGAAAGAATCAAGTAAAGTAATATAGAAGTCCAGATTTGTACAATCACTAGTAGGAAAAATTATGGGTAAGTTGGCAATTTTGGAGATAGTGTTATTTGATAAACTATCAAACAAGTGGAGAGCAACTGGAGAAGTTGCAGATGTCTTCAAGTGGTGAGTATCCACAAATTTTGAGTCTACAAAGTAATAAGTAGACCAGGAGTTAACAAGAGCTTTGAATGGGATTTTATTAAGGTGATTTTGACTAAGGATCAAGGGAGAAGTAAGAGAGACAAAAAGCAAATGAGAGTTAGAAAGAGCAAATACATTGAGTCAGATAGAACTTATTATTGCATAGGAAAGTTTAACATGGCTCTCAGTCTGTGCAGAGCCCTGGAGGTCAATCTCTATTTATCTGAGGGTTTTTTGGAAGCAGCTATTGGTGAATCAGCAGTTGCTAAAGCACCACAGCTCTTAAGAGTGACTGTGGTCTGCTTTTTAGGACAGAAGTCCAACTTATGGTCTTCTGCATTATAATAGAGGTACAGATTATTTTTGAGGCACTTCTTACACTCATCACTAATCAACTTGCCATTGCTGGTCAGCTTGGAAGAGAGATCTACCTATAGAGAATTTGATTATTTCTTGGGAGCAGGAGACAGAAATAGTTTGGAAGGATATAATTTGGCAGGTGAGGCTATGGGATGACCAGAGGTAGAAGCTTTACTATGCTTTTGGAAGTGAGACTCAAGAGCCTTCTTCTACACTTGCCTTGCATAATAGCATTTGTGATCATGTTCCCAGTAGCAATAATCATTGATTATTGCTAAAGTGTATATATCCTGAAATAAGGTGGGTTTTCTTTGTTCTTAGGTGGAAATAGGGTCCTAGATCTGATTAGGAAGACTCTAGTAGTAGCAGTGGCACAAAACACTATTCTCCCAACCTAATTAGGAGACATAATATATAAAAGTAAGTGAAATTCTTGTCACTAGACTTTATATGGAGATTGTCTAGTATGTTGGTTACTTCACTGATGAAGTCTGAAAGACCAAAATATTAATGTAGCTCATTAACAAAAAGTTTCCAATTAGAGAGCCAGTCTTACAGTATACTCTGGTCTTCCTAGTTAAAGCCCATCTCAAACCAGTCCTGGGCTACTCCCATGAAATAAGTCATTGCAAAGTTGATTTTTGCAATGTCAGTGTCAAATTGCATGGAATTAGTGCAGAAGTAGAGATAATATTGGAATAAGAAATTATTGAGCTTGTTAGGCTCAGTGCTGCTAAAAGTATTAGAGATATGGGCTTTAGTTTCTCTTGAATTAGTATTAGGACTGGAGGTCTAATTAATATTAAGGGTGTTTGCAAGTTGACTGAGTATATTAGCCAACTACTCATTAGTATTACCACTCCAACAGGATTTTGACTATGAGCAAGTAGAAGAAGTAGGTCTATTAGATGTTAGATTAGTAATAGGATTAGTAGCAGAAGCATCCTCCCAATTAGAATTGTTGTCCATGGAGATGATACTTGGGCTAGAAACAGGTAAAAATGTTCAGCCAGGTTGAATAGCACAAGATGGTGATCTTGGAGATAATCAGCCTCTTTGATAAATATATCTTGAATGTTGTGGAGTATTTGGTGAATAGGCAAGATTATTGCTGAAATGTGACATTATGTTAAAGAGTGTCCCAAGTGGTAGGACCAAAGTTAACATTAAAGAGTTATAGCAAGAAAAAGCTATTTCAGACTTGAAGTATAGAAATTATTTTGCAGATGGGACTATAACAGAAAATTTAGCAGATAGAACTACTCAGAAGTAACAGTAGACTCGGTAGTCTGATAATACTGTCAGGCATATTTCACACCAGGGGTCAAAGTCTACAGAATTGGCTTGGAGATGTGTGAACTTGTAAAATGACCTTTGCTTCAGCTTATGTGCTATGCCATCTGTCTACTATATGATTGCAACTTTGGATAGGAGTTAGTACTGATTAGTATGTTGCTATTAAATACTAGAGATCAAGTTTAACAAGGATTATCTTTATTGATTATTAGGCTAGCAAATTACAGTATAATTACTAGTCTTATATACAAGAAATGAATATAGAAGATACTTGGGGTTTTAGTAGTAATTCCCTTATTACTCTAAGCAGAGGTTTTGGTGTTAAGACACTAACAGGAGCATGACTCTGCCATAGAAGACCAAGTCAAATAGAAGTATCTGTCATATACAAGTCTACTCATCAGGAAACTACATCCCCACAGTGGAGTCACCTCCAAAACATACAAGCCCGCCTTCTATGGTGGCCACCTTTCTCACAACATGTCTTATGGTGATGCTGCAACCATCTAGGTATTCTATCTTCTATAGCAGAGATACTTCTATTCAACTCGGTCTTCCATGACAGAGTTACTCCTGTCAGTGTCTCAACACTGAAACCTCCACTCGGGGTAATAGGGGTATTACTACTGAAACCCCAAGCATCTCCTATACTATCAGTTTGTATATAAGACTAGTAGTTATACTGTAATTTGCTAGTCTGATAATCAATGAAGATAATCTCTTATTGAACTCGATCTCCAGTATTCAATGGTGACACACCAATTACCACTCACTCCCATCTCGGACTTCTTCCCAACATCTGAAGTTGTGACCACATGGCAGACAGACAGCACAGCACATAATCTGAAGCCAAGGTTGTTCCACAAGTCCACTTATTTCTGAGTTCATTCCATAGACTTCCACCCCAGTGTGAACCATGCCTGACAGTATTCCTATTATGGAAGATGGAATACTCAGATAGTTGTATTACTGCTACAAGAGCATGTTGCAAGAAAGATGGCCATTGTAGAAGATAAGCTTGTATAATAGACATTGGGAAAGCAGAATCACTGTGGGGATATATTTTCTGGATGGATGAACTTAGTATATAACAAGTTTTAACATAGCAACTTTAGTAGTTTATTTGTAGTCTTAACTTGACTATAATTATCCAGAGTCATATCAACAAATTAGACTCAAATGGAGTAAAGTAGGTGGAGATACTGGAATCCAAGAACTATTTATCTTCATAAAAGCTGCTATAAGATGCTTTTTTACTCTTACACAAGAAACATAGTGCCTTTTTACATTTAGAGAAATTTACAGCAATAGACAAGTCAGATGGAACAAATCTGTTTTGACTCAGAGTTGTTATGACCTTAGCTAAAGCTCAGGTTGCAATCTTAGGCAAAGGTTGAGAAGAAGTAAGAAAATTGTACAATTGGTAAAGCGTAAGGATACAGGAATGTATCTATGCTATTTATATGAATTCATAGTTAAGCAATGAGACATACATGAGAATTAAGACATGAAGAGACCACATGGATAAAGCAAGATAACAACACCTACTGCATAAGGCGCTGACTGAGACTACATGTGGCACAGCTAATCATATCATCATACCCTTTACCCTTGTCCATGCATTCTCCAGAAGGTATCGATCATAACAAGAGTCATATATGTATAATCAATTTTCTTTTAAGATTAAAAAGTCTTCTATTGCAGCTATCATATTAGCATATAAGATTGTATTGTCACATTCAAGAACAGTTTGCATAGATTGAATTGACTGAGTTAAGAAATTTAATGAATTATCAATCTATAATGAAAGAGAGATATGACTAGCAAGGATATCCAAGGTGAAGTGGATGGTTTTGATCCATACTGAAAGAGGTCTGGGAGCATGGACGAGGACTGGTGGTTATCTGTGGTTAGAGATGGATAAGGCTGGAACACAGGATGTGATAGTATATATGTTTGTCAAACAAGTTATTCTTGGAATGTTCCAGATATTTTTAGTCACTATTAATGATGATAATTTCTTTGAACTTCATGCTTCAAGTAAAATGGCTATTGAACACCTGAGTTGTAGTATGGACTCCAAGGGAAAAATTGACAACAGAATGTTTGATTTGCATTTACAGATAGTTATTAGATGTCACATGATAGCTTAAGTGATTTTCACAGTATTTTTGTAGTCTTGTAATCCTTGGAGTTAGGTGCAAGTTAGGTGCCAGATATGGATCCCAAGACCAAGCATTATTCCATTTTTTGAGATGGTGAATACATAACACGATACTTAGAATGTTCTGTGAAATGTGTGATGAACAAAAGAAATACTCTAACAAAGTCATCCACCCATGACCACTACTAGCTATAGTTTTACATGAACAGCCATACTTTGGGTACATGTCATCACTTGAGCAGTTCTCTTGAAGCTGTTTTTATGACACAAGATGGCTTCTAAATTAATGTTCTTATGCCAGAACATATTGGGAAATTTTACAATATACTGGAGGACCTTGATGAGGTATGAATTTACCTATGTGAAATCTTAATACAATGCTACAGGATAGAAAACAAAGGCCATCACTAAGTCTCCATGTCTCAGAATCCACAAAGACGTCAAGCTTTTAGTAGTCGAGTAGCCTCATCAAACATGGAAAGACATTCTGCAGCTGGTGGAGGATTCTGATTTTGCATAGCTTGCCTGCTAAGGCAAGAGTTTTAATACCAAAAACAAAAAAACAAAACACAACTTTGGCGCCAGGTTTTCCCGACACTACATTACCAGTCAGTATTGTGGCTAGGAGTAGTAAACATAGGATAGATCCACTCTCAAACTCCAATGTGAACATGGGAGAATTTAAATCCTCAATAGTAGCTTTTTCAAACTGTGGAGAGCTCTCTCCACCATCTACAGGAAGTACTGCCAATTTATATAAGCGTATTTGCGCTCTGGACTGTATAACCCAGTTCAGGTGAGATGTATATAACTGGTCCAATTCCACTTCCATCTTCAAGTGGCATTGGTTTTGTTCAAGTGGAAAGAACAGAAAGAGCATTATGTCAAAGATACAGATTGGTGTAGAAAAAAATCAACTCTATTTTCTGCTACCACCGTTACTCTTTCGAGATTTGGAAGAATGATGTGAACTAGTAGGCTGGTCCAATGCCTTGCGTTTACGGGTA